>Ga0255338_1002526_pt1 | contig 26124 bp, 24 predicted proteins | sample MeOH1_35cm_T4_19_FD_203715 | JGI IMG/M metagenome (GOLD analysis project Ga0255338, IMG submission 203715) | Sandy soil microbial communities from University of British Columbia, Vancouver, Canada - MeOH1_35cm_T4_195 | ecosystem: Engineered > Artificial ecosystem > Sand microcosm > Unclassified ...
ATGACAACCGAGCGCGACACCAACCCGATGCTCAACCACCACCCAGCCTCACCCTTCCTCTCTAGGAGAACTGAAATGACCACGCTGACCATCAAGGACCTGTCCTCTGCCGAAACCCTGGATGCCAAGAAGATGAGCGCCGTCTCCGGCGGCCTCGGCCTCTTCGCGCCCTACACCTCGATCTTCAACCCGGTGAAGATCTCGTTCGACAAGACCACCACGATCAACCAGAGCAACCAGCAAATGCAGGACGTCACCAGCCTCTTCGGCAACGGCTCGGCCTTCCAGGACCACATGAAGAACACGGTGACCACGTCGCAGACAGCCACCAACAACGTGTACTGAAATCGCCGGTTCAGAACGGCAGGGCGCCGCCATCGGCGGTGCCCCACGCCGCGCGGGGAGCTTGCGCCGGGGACCCCTCCGTCCCGGCGCTTTTTTTCGCCCCGTCACGCATGCCGAGGTTGGAGCTGGCTCCGCTTCGCACCACAATACAGTCGAGCGCCACGGCACGCAGCAGATGCCAGACGGCGTTCCACGCAGGATGCCGCCGTGTTCCCTTTCGTCCCTGCCCATGCGCTTGCCAGTACCTTCGCCGCCGCGCTGTGCGCGATGCTGATGGCCGGCTGCGCCGATTTTCGTCCGCCCGAGTACAAGCGCCCGGAAACGCCCGCCAAGGCGGGATGGTCGCGCGAGGAATCGGTCAGCGTGTCGCCCACCGAGACCATCGTGCCGAACTGGTGGCAGGGCTTTGGCGATCCCTACCTGGATCAACTCGTCGCCAGGGCACTGTCCGGCAACTACGACATTCGCGTGCTGGCTGCCCGGATTCGCGTGGCCAACGCGCAGATCGGCGAGGCCCGCGCCGGTGCGTTGCCCGTGTTCGACATCGGCGCGGGCCTGAACGTCGAAAAGACCACGGGGCAGCCGGTCTCGCGCACGTATAACCTTGGCGGCACCGTCAACTGGGACATCGACATCTGGGGCAAGGTGGAGAAGGGCGTGCAGGCCCAGACCGCCGAGTTCCGCGCCACCGAGGCCGACTGGCGCGCCGGCTACCTGGCGCTGGTCTCCGATGTCTCCATCACGTACTTCACGCTCCTGCAGCTCGACGAGCAGATCGCGCAGCAGCGGCTGACCGTGGCGCGCAACAACGACATCCTGGCCACGTACAAGGCCATGCTGGCCAACGGCCTGCTGCCGCAGATCCGCGTGATGCAGCAGCAGGCGGAAATCAACCGCCTGAACAAGGACCTGATCGAGCTGCGCCGTTCGCGCGACGTGGCCGAGAACGCACTGGGCACGCTCGTGGGCGTGCCGGCCGGCGACTTCAAGGTGCCGGTGGGCCGGCTGCAGGAGCGCGTCAAGCTGCCCATCGTCCCGGCGGGGCTGCCGTCGCAGTTGCTGGCGCGCCGCCCCGACATCGTGGCCGCCGAATACCGCGTGCTGTCCGCGTACAACATCGTGGGCCAGGCCCGGCTGGCGCAATTGCCCAGCATCAGCCTCACGGCGCGTGGCGGCACGGCCAGCTTCGCGTTGTCGGACCTGCTCAAATCGTTCACGTTCGGCTTCATGCCCAGCATCAATCTGCCGATGCTCGACCCGAATGTGCGTGCCCACGTGAAGACCACCGAGGCCAACATCGGCGTGGTGGAGAACGAGTATGGCCGCACGGTGATGACGGCGTTCGAGGAAGTGGAGAGCGCGCTCGTGAACGTGGATGCGCACAAGAAGCAGCGCGTCGAACTCCAGCAGCAGGTGGATCAGCTGCGCGTGGTCTCGTCGCAGATCGAGGCGCAGGCCAGGGAAGGCATTGCATCGCAGCTCGAGGTCTTCGAGACCGAGCGTTCGCTGCTCCAGGCGCAACTGGCGTTGTTGGCGGTCCACCAACAGATCCTGGCCGATACCGTCACGCTGTACAAGGCACTCGGCGGTGGCTGGCCGGGTACGGCGGTGAGCAACGCGCCCGCCGGCAATGGCATGAACACCGCCAACGCGGCGTCAGGAACGGCGCCCGGCGCGGCGCCTTAGCCGCACGCGCAACCAAACCGTTTCAACCTTGTAACCTGCATGCCGCGAGCGTTCGCGCAACGCTGCGGCGCAGCGGATTGACTCCACTCATGCGTGGCCTACTATGTTCATACCCGTGACCTCCCGCACCCCGATGGCCCCGCAAGATGGCCGTGCGCGGCGCCGCGCCACCGGCAATACTGTTGGTTCTGCTGAAACATGACGCGCGACGATGCCATGATCATGGAAATGCCGGTGAGAACGGGCCAGGCGTTCGACGTCCTGCTGCTGCCCGTGTCGCGGCCCGAGCTGGGCGAGATCCGCATCGGCGAAGACCTGTTCGCGATCGGCCGCGGCGAGGCGCCGTTCATCGCCTATCCGGCGGAGACGGTGTCGGTACTTTCGCGGCGCCATGCGCGCATCTTTGCCGAGGATGGCGCGGTGTACGTGGCCGACCTCGGCAGCAAGAACGGCACGCGCGTCAATGGCGACGCCGTGGCGCAGCAGCCCGCCATGCTGCGCGATGGCGACGAGGTGAGCTTTGGCGCCGCGCTGTCGTACCGCGTGCGCGTCTATCCGCGCGCGCCCGTCCCGGAGCCGCCGCGCGTGGCGGTGACGCTCACGCCGGTGCGCGCCGACCTGGGCCTGCAGCCGGTCGTCGTGTCGGGCTTCCCGTTCCTGGTCAGCAAGGCGGATGACACGTTCGCGCGGTATCGCGACGACTTTCCGCACCAGGTCAACTACCTGTCGCGCCGCCACGCGCACCTGTTCCTGAAAGCCGGCGCGCCGTGGATCGAGGACCTGGGCAGCACCAACGGCACGTTCGTCAACGGCGTGCGGCTGGAGGACCAGTCGGCCAGGCTGGAGCCCGGCGATGTCATCGCGTTCGGCGGCAGCCATTTCGTCTATCGCGTGGACATCGAGCGCGAGGCCGACGACGACGCCACGGCCACGCGCTCCATCCTGGTCGAGCCGCCACCGGCGCCTCCATCCACACCTGTCACCCCCGATGCCGCCGCCGATCCCGACAAGACCACGTTCGTCGGCGCGGCCGATTCCTTCCTCGATATCTTCTGCATGGATTACGCCGCCGCGCAGGAAGACGAGGTCAATCCCGAGGAAATGCCCGATGGCGCGCACGCCGCGCCGCACAAGCCCGCGGCGCGCGGCAAGGTGGCGATGCTAGTGGCCGAGGCCGCGCGCAGCTTTGGCATCGACAACCGCCAGCAACTGGCGCGCGCGGGCCGCTGGAGCGCCGTGGCGCTGCTGTTGCTGGCCATCGGCGCGGGCTACCTGTACTGGCGCGGCACACCGGAACGCACGCTCACGCACTTGATGAGTGCGGGCGAGTATGCCCGGGCAGCCATGCTGGCCGATGACTACCTCGCACGGCATCCGGGCAATGTCCAATACCAGGCCACGGGCACCGAGGCGCTGATGCGTGCCTGGGTGCCGCCGTGGACCGCCAGGCTGCGCGCGAAAGACTTCAGCGGCGCCGATGCTGTGCTGGCCGATATGCGCCAGCACAGCCGCAACAATGCCGACGGCCGCACGTTGATTGATGAATTGGACTGGGTCGGCAACGTGGCGCGCTTCGTGAGCGGACGCGGCGGTGCTGACGCCCCGATCCGCATGTATGCCGACGAAGCGCCGATCCGCGCGCTGGTGGCGCACTGGGATGCCGATACCGCGGCCCACCAGCGCGCGCTGGGCCGCATCACCAACCATGTGCCCGCGTTCCGCGACACCTATGCCGAGGCGCTGAGCTACCTGCGCAAGCTGCAGAACGACGATTCGGTCTACCTCGCCGCCATCGACCGGTTGAATGCCGCCATCGCCATCGAGCTGGGACGCGAGCAGCCCGAGGCCTTGCAGGCGATGCTCGCCGACTACAAGGAGAAGTACCCGCGCCTGGCCGGGCTGGATCGCGTGGAGAGCGACCTCAAGCAGTACACGGGCCTGATCGAGGCGCTGCGCCAGCGCGCCACGGGCCGGCTCGTCGCGCAAATGCAGCGCGCCAGCTTTGCCACGCCACCATTCCGCCAGCAGTACAAGGCGCTGATGGCGACCCGGCTGCCGGCGGATGACGTGCAGCGGCAGTACGCGCTGGCGGACAAGGCATGGCGCCAGGGCGACAGCGCGGGCGCCATCGACGCGCTGCGGCAGGTCAGCAGCGGCCCGTGGGCCGCCGACGTGGCGAAGGACATGGCGCGCAGGCAGCAGGTGGCCGAGCAGTACGCGGCGGTAAAGGGCGCGCGCGGTGCCAGCGGCTACGAGGACCAGTTGCTGGCGTTCCATGCCTCGCTGGACCCCGAGGCCGACACGTACTACGCACGCGCCGTCGATGCCGATGTCAATGCGATCCGCGAGGCAGCCCTGCGTCGCGCCAACCAGTTGCTGAATCGGGCGGCCACGCAGTGGCGCCAGTATCGCAACAACGGCCTGATCGCGGGTGAGCAGCGGCTGGAAGCGGGCGTCTCGCCGAAATTCCGCGCGCAGGCCAGGCTGCTGGCCGATGCCCAGGGCGATGCGCGGCAGGGGCTGCGCATCTACACGCAGCTCAAGGCCGGGGACATGGCCGAGTGGAGCAAGGTGCGCGACGAGATCCAGGCCGAGGTGGATCTCCAGCGCCGCGCGCTCAACGACCTGCGCATGGTGCTGGACCCCGCCGTGCTCAAGGCCAAGCTCGAGCTGGTGGGCGAGGGCACCACCGATGGCGCCGCCGCCACGGCCAACACGACGGGAGGCGCGCGATGAAGGACGAGCCGCGCGACAGCACGCTGCGCCCGTTGAACGAGGCGCTGGAAGACCATAGTGCCGAGGGCATCGCCATCCTCAGTGCCGAGCCGTGGCGGCTCGCGCTGCTGACCGTCGTGACCACGGGCGCGCTCGTGATCTGCGCGCTGGTGTGGTCCTTCTTCGGCCATGCCGATGTGATCGTGACCGCGCAGGGATCGCTGGCACCCGAATCCGAGGTACGGCGCTTCTATGCGCCCGTCGACGGCGAACTGGCCGACCTCTACGTGGCCGAGGGCCAGCCGGTCTCGAAGGACGACGTGCTGGCCCGGCTGAATGCACGCGGGGCGATCGAGGCGGCGGCCAATGCGCTCGAGGCGCAACTGAAGCTGGAAGACTCCGAGCGCGAATGGAAGCAGTTTCCCGAGCGCAAGGTATTGATGGAGCGCCGCGCGCAGGCGCTCAGGCAGCAGATCGAACTGGCCACGCGCCAGCACGAGAACCGCATGGCCGAAGGCACCACGCGGCTGGCCGAGCAGCAGCGCGCGCAGTTGCAGGAGGCGCGCAGCAATCTTGAGAACGCGCGCCGCGCGCGCGATTTCGCGCGGCAGGAGCAAGACCGCTATGCGCGGCTGTTTGCGCTGCCGGCCGGCGGCGGCGTCTCGCAATCGCAGGTGGAGGCAAAACGCGCCACCACGCAGGAAGCCGAGAACAACCTGCGTGTGGCGCAATCGCGGCTGACCGAGCTGGACGCGCGGCTCTCGCAGCAATACACGCAGGCCAGCGCGCAACTGGAAGGCAGCGGCCAGGAACTGGCCAACCTGCGCATCCAGTACGACGCGGCCCAGCGCGAGATCAGCAATACCGAGGACAAGCTGCGCCTGCAGGTGCAGACCGCGCGGCTGGTGGCCGAGGCCGCCGCGCGCATCCGGTTCGAGAACATCGACAAGGACAACTTCCTGCTGATCCTGGCGCCGGTTTCTGGTGTGATCACCGACGTCACCTCGACGCAGCGCGGTGACAAGGTGCAGGCCAATGCGCCGCTGGGCGGCATCGCGCCCAAGGATGCGCGGCCGATGCTGCGCATCGAGATTGCAGAGCGCGACCGCGCGTTCCTGCGCGAAGGGCTGCCGGTCAAGCTCAAGTTCAATGCGTTCCCGTACCAGCGCTATGGGCTGATCGCGGGCACGCTGGAATACATCTCGCCGGCCACCAAGCCGTCGGGGCCGGACAAGCAGCCGGTGTACGAAGGCCGCGTGCGGCTGGCGCAGGACTACTACGCCGTGGCGAACAACCGATACCCGCTGCGCTATGGCATGACCGCCACGGCCGAGATCGTGGTGCGCGAGCGCCGCCTGATCGACCTCGGGCTCGACCCGTTCCGGCAGGTGGCGGGCTGATCGTACGCAAAGCATACGCAAAGGAGGGGGAGATGACAGCCATCGTGCGGATCGACGAGGAAGTGATCGGCGTCGACGATTTCGTGAGGGTACTGAAGCTGACCGGCCAGTTCGAGGGCCTGGTGGAGCAGCTCGTGCGCGACAAGCTGACCGTGCACGCGGCGCGGCGCCACGGCATCAAGCTGGCGCCTGCTGAGATCCAGGAGCGCGCCGACCAGTTCCGCCGCGTGCAGGGCCTGCATCGCGCCGCGGACATGAATCATTACCTCGATGCGCTCGGCGTCAGCCTGGACGAGTTCGAGGCGTTTGTCACCGACAGCCTGTACCAGGAGAAGATGCTGGCGCAGGTCTGCAACGACGAGGCCGTGGAGACGTACTTCCAGCTCAACTCGCCGAAGTTCGACAGCATCGAGGTCAGCCATATCGTGGTGGACACCGAGGGCAAGGCGCGCGAGCTGGTGTCGTACCTGCAGGATGAGCCTGACGGCTTTGCCGAGATGGCGCGCGAGCACTCGATTGCCGATACGCGCGAGCACGGCGGCGACATCGGCAAGGTCTTGCGCGGCTCACTCAAGGGCGACATCGAGGCCAAGGTGTTCAACGCCGAGCCGGGCGACCTGCTGGGGCCGTTTCCGGCGCCGGACCGCTCGTTCTTCGAGGTGTTCCTGGTGCGGGCCAAACATCCGGCGCGGCTCGATGCCGACGTGGCGGTGGAGGTGCGCCGGCTGTTGCGCGAGGACTGGCTGATGGCGAGGGCGCAGGAACATGTCATCCAAGCCCGCTAGCGAGCCCGCCGCCGGCAGTGCCGCCGAGGCGCCGCCCGGCGCCCCGCCTTCGCTGGCCGACTTCCTGGCCACCGTGGAGATCCTGTCGCCGCTCTCGCGCGAGGAGATCGAGCGGCTGGCCGCCAGCGCACGGACGCTGAGCTTCGGCTTTGGCGATACGGTGTGCAACGCGGGCGATCCGGCCGACGGCATCTTCATCGTCCGTACCGGCTCCGTGCGCGTGTTCAACGAGGAGCACGGCAAGGAGATCAGCATGGGCGTGCGCAAGGCCGGCGAGGTCTTTGCCGATATTGCGCTGCTGCGCGAGTACCGGCACGAGTCGTCGGTGCGGGCGTCGGGCAAGACCGAGCTGGTCACGATTCCGCGCGGCGTGTCGGAGCCCGTGGTGGGCGGCAACCCGGCCGCGCTGGCATTCATCACCAGCTACGTGGCCATCAGTTCCGCCGGCGGCTTCGTGGCGCGGCTGTTCGACCTGCGCGGCAAGCTCGACAAGACCGAGCTGGAAGACGCCGTGCGCAGCGTTGGCGTGAAGCGCGTGGCGGCCGGCAAGCCCATCCTCCAGCAGGACGGGCGCGATGACCGGCGCCTCTACGTGGTGCGGCAGGGCACGGTGCGCATCGTGCGCGAGGAGGACGGCGACACGTTCCAGCTTGCCACGCTGGGGCAAGGCGAGATCTTTGGCGAACGCGCGTGCGTGATGCGGCAGGAGCAGATCGCGTCGGCCATCGCCGAGACCGACACGCGCCTGCTGGTAATTCCCGAGAAGACCGTGCAGTTGATTCTGGAGCGCAACGCGCGGCTGCGCGAGGTGCTGGAGGAGCGTATCCGCGCGCTGGACCGCGAGCTGCACCGGCAGAAGAAGCTGGCCGAGCGGCGCAAGCGTCCGGTGCTGCTGGACCTGCATTCCAGGCCCGAGTTCGGCGAGCGCGTGATCCGCCGCTTTGCGCTGGTGGAGCAGGCGGAGGAGATGGACTGCGGCGCCGCGTGCCTGGCCATGGTCTGCCGCCACTACGGCATACCGATGACGCTTGGCAAGCTGCGCGAGCTGGCCAACGTGACCACGTCGGGCGCCACGCTGGACAGCCTGGCGCGCGCCGGCGAATCGCTGGGGTTCACCACGCGTGGCGTGCAATGCACGCGCGATGCGCTGCTCGGCTTCGCGCTGCCGTTCATCGTGCACTGGGAGGGCTATCACTACGTGGTGGTGTACGGCATCTCGGCGCGCTGGGTCTGGGTGGCCGATCCGGCCATCGGCTTCCGCAAGATGAGCACCGAGGAGTTCGAGCGCGGCTGGAGCGGCACGTGCCTGCTGTTCACGCCCGGGGAGACGATGACCGAGCTGGCCGTGTCGCGCTCGCCATGGGTGCGTTTCATCGGCTACCTGGCGCCATACAAGCGGATCCTCGCGCACCTGTTCCTGGCCACGTTCGTGATTCAGGTGCTGGGTGTGGTGCCGCCGCTGATCATCCAGAACATCCTCGATGGCGTGGTGGTGCACCAGAACATCGGCTTGCTGCACCTGCTGATCGTGGGGCTGATCATCTCGAACCTGTTCACGCAGCTGATGGTGACGATTCGCGCGTACCTGGCGAACTTCATGGTGCGCAACATGGATTTCGCGATGATGTCGCACTTCTTCAAGCACACGCTGTCCTTGCCGCTGGCGTTCTTTGCCAAGCGCAAGACCGGCGATATCTTCGCGCGTTTCCAGGAGAACCAGACCATCCGCGCCTTCCTGACCGAGTCCACGGTGACCACGGCGCTGAACCTGCTGATGGTGTTCATCTACTTCACCATCATGTTCCTGTACAACGTCAAGCTGACGCTGCTGCTGATCGCGTTCGTGATCCCGATTGCGGCGCTGACCGTGGTGGTCACGCCCAAGGTGAAGACCTATGCGCGCGAAGTGTTCGCGGCATCGACCGACGCCAAGTCCTACCTGATGGAGACGCTGGGCGGCGCCGAGACGGTGAAGGGCATGGGCATCGAGCGGCCCGTGCGGCTGCGCTGGGAGCGCAAGTACGCCAAGGCGCTGGACAAGCAGTACCAGGCGCAGTCGTTCCATATCCTGGTGGGGCTGGTCAGCCAGATCCTGAACGCGGCCACGACGATTGCCGTGCTGTGGGTGGGCGCCACGCTGGTGCTGGAACGCGAGCTGACCATCGGCCAGCTGATCGCGTTCAACGCGTTCATGGGCAGCGTGCTGGCGCCGGTGATGGGGCTGGTGGCGTTGTGGAGCCAGTTGAACGATGCCGGTGTGGCCATGGAGCGGCTTGGCGACGTGCTCGACCTCGATCCGGAGCAGAAGCCGCAGGACGTGCTGTCGCGCGTGATACTGCCCGACCTGCAGGGCGAGATCCGCTTCGATGGCGTGTACTTCCGCTACGGCGGCGAGGACACGCCCTATGTGCTGGAGAACGTCAGCTTTCACATGCGGCCCGGGGAGATGGTGGCGATCGTGGGCCGCAGCGGCTCCGGCAAAACCACGCTGGCCAAGCTGCTGGTGGGCTTCTACAAGCCCACCGAGGGCGCGATGTCGGTGGACGGCTACGACCTCAACGTGATCGACACCGAGTTCTTCCGCGCGCAGGTGGGCTATGTGATGCAGACCAACCTGCTGTTCTCTGGATCGATCGCCGAGAACATCGCGTGCGGCGACGACAGCCCGGACCGCCGCCGCATCGAGGAAGTGGCGAAGATGGCCGATGCGCACGCGTTCATCTCCAAGCTGCCGCTGGGCTACGAGCAGGTGGTGGGCGAGCGCGGGATCGGGCTGTCGGGCGGGCAGATCCAGCGGCTGTGCATCGCGCGGGCGCTGTACCACGACCCGCGGCTGCTGGTGTTCGACGAGGCCACGTCGGCACTGGACACGCAATCTGAGAGCAACATCCTCGCCAACATGCAGGACATCCTGCGCGGGCGCACTGCGGTGATCATCGCGCACCGGCTCAGCACGATCATGCAGGCGGACAAGATCCTGGTGCTGTACGAGGGCGGCATCGTGGAACAGGGGCGGCACGAGGAATTGCTCGCGCGCCGCGGCATGTACTACCAGCTGGTCCAGAAACAGTTGAGCGCGGCATGAAGCTATTCAACCAGGGCACGCCAGTCACGTCGGCGGTATCGTTTGCCGGCCTGATCGAGAAGATCGAGATCCTGCGCTCCACGCTGCGCTGGGCGTCGCGGCTGGAGCGCCCCGAGATCGAGAAGCTGCTCAAGCAGGCCACCGCGCTGCGCGACGAGGTGATGGGGCTGTCGCACAAGGAGCGGTTCGTGGCGGCGGCCTCGACCGAGCCCGAGGCGATGCCGGTGGTGGAGCCCGTGGAGCTGTCGGCGCGCGAGCGGCGCCAGGCGCTGATGGAACGCAGCTTCATCTTCGAGGGTACCTTCGGCGACAACCCCAAGCTGCTGGAGGCGCTGGAGATTGCCGAGAAGGCCGCGCCAACCGACCTGCCGGTGCTGATCGACGGCGAAAGCGGCACCGGCAAGGAGCTGATGGCCAAGGTGATCCACGCCAACGGATCGCGCACGGACAAGCCGTTCATCTCGGTCAACTGCGGCGCGATCCCGGACAGCCTGCTGGAGTCGGAGCTGTTCGGCCACAAGAAGGGCGCGTTCACAGGGGCGGCCAACGACCGGCGCGGCAAGTTCGAGGCCGCGCATACGGGCACGATCTTCCTCGACGAGATTGGCGAGCTGCCGCTCGCGGGGCAGGTCAAACTGCTGCGCGTGCTTGAGGCGCACGAGATCCAGCGCGTGGGTTCCGACGAGGTGATCGCCGTGGACACGCGCATCGTGGCGGCCACCAACAAGGACCTGCGCCGCATGAGCCAGGCGGGCACGTTCCGCGAGGATCTGTTCTACCGGCTCAGCGTGATCCACGTGACGCTGCCGGCGCTGCGCGAGCGCCGCGACGAGATCGCGCTGCTGGTGGCGTATTTCGGCGACGAGTCGGCGGGCCAGCTCAAGCGCCGGCCGGTCAAGCTGACGCCGCGGCTGCGCGATTTCCTGATGCACTACGACTACCCCGGCAATATCCGCGAACTGCGCAACATGATGTACCGGATCTCATGCCTGGCCGGCGATACGGCCGATCTTGCGCACCTGCCGCAGGACATCCGGCCGAAGCCGGCCGCGTTGTCGGTGGTGGGGGCGGGCAAGGCCGGCGTGGCGGACGTGACCACCGCCACATCGCTCGCCGAAGCCAAGCGCGCGGCCAGCGACGAAGCCGAGCGCGCGTTTCTGGAGCGGGGCTTGCAGGAGGTGGGCGGCACGGTGGCGGAACTGGCGCGGCGCTTCGACATGAATCGCTCGCACGTGCAGATGCTGCTGAAGAAGCATGGCATCCGGTCGAAGGACTTTCGTGGGAACCGGCAGGCGGAGGGCGGCAAGTAGGCCGCGCCTGGCGGCATCAGTCCACCTTCACCCCGGTCTTCTTCACAACGTCCTGCCACTTGGCCACTTCGGTGCGCAGGTAGCGTTTCGTTTTCTCGGGGTCGCCAGCCAGCGGCGTCGCATACATCCCCTCCACGGCCTTGCGCGTGGCGGGATCACGGGAGATCGCCGCCGCCGCGCCGGCCAGCTTGTCGACGATGGCCTGGGGGGTGCCGGCGGGGGCCAGGATCATGAAGGTGGCTTCGACGTCGAAGCCCTTCAAGCCGGCCTCGGCGACGGTCGGCAACTCGGGGAACGAGGGCGCGCGCTGCGTGCCTGTTACCGCGATGGCGCGCAGCTTGCCGCTCTTCACCATCGGCGCGGCCGTGGTGATGCTGTCGAACATCAGCGATACCGTTCCGGCCACGAGGTCCAGCTCGGCCGGGGACACCCCCTTGTACGGCACGTGCGTCATGGATGTGCCGGACATCGCGTTGAACAGTTCGGCCGCCATGTGCGTAGTCGAGCCCACGCCGGCCGTGCCATAGGTGAGCTTGCCCGGCGTCTTGCCGGTGGCGATCAGATCCTTCACGGAATGGAGCGGCGAGTTCGACGGCACCACCACGAGGTTCGGTGTGGCGGCAATCAGCGCAACCGGCTGCAGGTCCTTGTCCCAGTCATACGGATTGCGGTTCAGCGCGGCGTTGATGGCGACGTAGTTGGCGCCCATCACCAGGGTGTAGCCATCGGCGGGTGCCCGGGCGGCCATCTGCACGGCAATATTGCCGCCCGCGCCCGGGCGGTTGTCAACCACGAACGGCTTGCCCAGCGCCTCGCCGAGCTTCTGGCCATACAGCCGTGCCAACTGATCGGTCAGTCCGCCGGGGCTGAAGCCGACCAGCAGCCGTACGGGCCGGCTGGGGAATGCCTCCGCGCCGTGGCTGGCGGCCGGCGTGATCCATGCCGCAAGGGCGATGGCGATGGCCGGGATGCCTGGTCTGGCGATTCGCATGGTCTTGTCTCCTCGTTATTCCGCGTATTTCGCTCAACGTTCCGTGAGCCGCGGGGGGCGCTTCTGTACAACGGCCGCCACGCCTTCGCGCTACGTGGCGCTCACAGGAAGAACTCCTTGCGCGCATCCAGCAGGATGGACACGTAGCGGTCCAGGTTTTCCTCTACCCGCTGGGTGGGCCCGACCAGTGACAGCGACACCAGGCTGCCGCCAACCGTGCCGGCAATGCCAACCGCCGAAATGCCCTGGCCCGCCTCGTCCTTGGCCAGGCACCATTTGTCGTGGGCGCATTTGTCGATCTCCGCGCGCAGCGTTTCCACATCCTGGATGGTGCGCGTGGTCACCTGCTGGAGCGACAGCCGGTCCATCACCGCATCGCGCTCGGCCTTCGGCATGGCGGCGAGAATGGCCTTGCCCAGTGCGGTGGCGTGGAGGTCGAAGACGGCGCCCGGACGTACCACATAGCGCAGTGCATGCGGGCTCTCCTGGCAGGCGAAGACCTTGATGTGGTCGCCTTCCAGGTAGCCGCACAGCGAGGTCTCGCCCGACTCCTTGGTGAGGATATCCAGCGCCTCGGTGGCAAAGGCATGCAGGGGGTCGAGCGATGCGATGCGCGTGGCAACGTCATGGAGGCGCGCCGTGGGGTAGAACTGGCGCCCCTTTGGCGTGCGCAGCAGGTATCCCGCCTCGCGCATGGTGAAGAGCAGGTCGGAGCAGCTGCTGTCGGCCAGATCCAGCAGCCGCGCCAGCTCGGAGTTGCCGAGCGGGCGGCCCTCGCGCGCGAAGACTTCGAAAACCTGCAATACGCGGTTGGCGGTCGGGATGACTTGTGGCATGGATAGTGGACTGGCTGGAAGATCGATGGACGGGCGCTATCGCAGGGCCGACAGCTCGAGCGCATGCTGTGCCATCAGCATTGACTGGATCTGGTTGGTGCCTTCGGCGATGGTCAGGTGGCGCAGGTCGCGATAATAGCGTTCAACGGGGAACAGCGAGGTGTAGCCCGCGCCACCGTGTACCTGCAGCGACAGCTCGGCCACGCGCAGCGCGGCATCGGTGGCGTGGCGCTTGGCCATCGAGCACAGCAGCTGGCCGTCGGGGGCGTCGCGGTCGAGCGCGTCGGCGGCACGATAGCACAGCAGGCGGGAGGTCTCCACCAGGGCCATCATGTCGGCCACCATCTGCTGCACGAGCTGGAACGAGCCGATCGGCCTGCCGAACTGCACGCGGTCCTTGGCGTAGCGTACGGCCGCCTCGTAGGCGACTTCCGCCACGCCGAGCGCCGAGAAGGCAACCACGCAACGGCCCACGTTCAGGTACTTCTTCGCCAGCGAGAAGCCACGCCCTGGCTTGCCGACGAGGTTGCCGGCCGGCACCACCACATCCTCGAACAGCAACTCCCCCAGTGGGCAGCTGTGCATGCCCATCTTGCCAAGGTCCGTCGCCGAGAAGCCCGGCATCGTGCTTTCAAACAGGAGGCACGAGACCGACGCGCCCGCATCCGGCTCCTGCGTGCGGACGAACACCACGCCAACGTCGCAAATCGGGCCGTTGCTGATGTAGAGCTTGCGGCCATTGACGCGATAGCCGTCGGCGGTGCGCTCCGCGCGGGTTTCCACATTGGCGGCATCGGAGCCGATATTGGGCTCGGACAGCGCGAAGCTGGCGATGAACTCCCCGCTCAGGATGCGCGGCAGGTATTGCTCGCGCAGTGCGGGGCTGCCACCGTCGGCCAGCACCGACGCGGCGAGGTTGGTGCTGCTGGTAATGCTGCGCAGCGAAGGCCACACCCGGGCGACTTCGGCAATCAGCGTGCCGTAGGTCACCATCGGCAGCGCAAAACCGCCCAGTGCCTCGGGCAGCAGGCCGCCGAGGAGGCCAAACTCACGCATGGCCCGGATCAGGTGGCGCGGCACGGGCTTCTTCCGCGCTTCATACTCGTCCACCAGCGGCGCGGCCTCGGCCTCGAGGTAGCGGCGCAGCGCCTGCTGGGCTTCGCGCTGAAAATCGTCGAGCTGGAAGTTCATTGCCTGGTCTCCTTGCCCGCCGGCCTACTTTGCGGCCTGCGCGGCTGCCTGCGCGGCGGCCTGCATGGCCGCCATCTCGGCATCCAGCACCACATCCCACATTTCCTGGCCACACGGGCGGACGGCCTCTTCCAGGATGTGCGAAACCAGGCCGGCGGCGCGGCCCACCAGCGCCAGGCCACGCGCCACCTTTGGGTCCAGGCCGAGGTCGGCGGCAATGGCACCCATCGCGCCCGCGCCGTTGATCGGCAGGAATCTGCCGTTCTCGGTGTGGTTGATCTGCTCGATGGCATCAAGCATGCGCCAGCAAGACAGGTAGTAGCCGGTCTCCTTCGCGATGTCGCGCAGCGCCGGCACGCGCGGGTCGCCTTCCACGTGGATCGGGTGGCCCACGCCATAGATGCGCTTCTTCTGCGCCTTGCAGCGCGCCAGGAAGTCGCGGGCGCGGGCGTCGAAGGCGGCTTGCGGGGCATCGGCGGCCAGGCCCTGCGACTCGGCCATCAGCATCTCGGCCACGTTCTGCGTGGCGCCCAGGTAGCGGTCGCCGGCGCCCAGCAATCCGGCGGCCACGGCGCCCTGCAGCGACTCGGGCGCCCCGAGGAAGGTCAGGCGGCTGCACATCGAGCTTGGCGTGAAGCCGTGATCGGTGGAGGTGACCAGCAGCACGTTGATCATGCGCTTGAAGTTCGCATCCGGCGACTTGCCGAGCATGCACAGGCAGACCATGTCGACGAAGTCGGCGTTGGGGATGATCTCTTTCGACAGGTCCTTGCCGCGAACGAAAATATCGTGGACGGTGGCGTAGCCGATGGTGGTGGCAATGGTCATGGCGGTATGAATTTGGTTGGTGGCGAATGCCGGGTGGTCAGGACGCGTAGCGGCCGCCGGTCACGTGGAGCGTCTCGCCGGTGATGTAGCCGGCGCGGTCGGAGGCGAGGTAGACGATCGCGTCGGCGATGTCATCCGGGCGGCCCAGGCGCGGCACGGGGTTGCGGGCGAGGGCGGCGTCGCGCAGGCGCTCATAGGTCGGCAGCGCCTTCACCAGTTCGGTCTCGATGAAGCCGGGGGCGATGGCGTTGGCGGTGATGTTGAACTTGCCCTGCTCCAGCGCCAGCGCGCGCGTGAAGCCGATCAGGCCGGCCTTGGCCGCCGCGTAGTTGGTCTGCCCCGGGTTGCCAAGGTGGGCACGGGAGGAAATGTTGATGATGCGGCCCCACTGGCGTTCCATCATCGACGGCAGCACGGCCTTTGTGCACAGATAGGCACCTTTGAGGATCGTGTCGACCACGGCGTCCCATTCGGTTGCCGACATCTTTGTCAGGTACTTGTCGCGCGTGAAGCCGGCATTGTTCACCAGGATGTCGATGCCCCCGAAACGCTCGGCGGCGCGCGCCGCAACCTGTTCCACCTGCTCCGCATTGCAGACATCCGCCACCACGCCGATGGCGTCGAATCCGCGGGCCGCCAGCTCGGCCTGCGTCTGCGCAACGGCTTCCTCACTGATATCCGTGACGACAACCTTGGCACCTTCGCGGGCCAGCGCGAACAGCGCCGCCTTGCCAATGCCTCTTCCCGAGCCCGTAACGATCGCCACGCGGCCTTGCAGTCCCATCTCCATGTTTCACCTCCAGGTCACAGCCTAAATCCGGCAATGCGATGAAGGTTACGGGATGTCGGAGTTATTTGCAATAACTACGACGTGCCGATATAGTCTTCGACATACCGTAATTGGAGATCGATCAGATGAACCCCAACGAGGACATGGCCATGACGCATCGGAACTGGTCTTATCTTGGCGACCATGCCCGGGCGCATCCGGATCGGGTGGCCGTCATCAACGGCACCACCCATGCCGCGATCACCTACGCGGAGCTGGAGCAGCGCTCGAATCGCCTCGCGCAATATCTCCACCATCTCGGGCTGCGGCCCGGCGACCACATCGCCATGGTGTTGGAGAACAACATGCGCTGCTTCGAGATTGGCTGGGCGGCGTTGCGCTCGGGGCTGCAGCTGACGCCGGTCAATCGCTTCCTGACGGCCGACGAGGCCGCCTACATCATTGCGGACAGCGGGTCGAAGGCGGTCATCAGCTCATTCGCCATGCGGGAGCTGGCCGAGGGGCTGGGCACACACATGCCGGGCTGCCCGGTACGCCTGATGGTGGACGGGACGATCGAAGGCTGGGAAGCCTACGAGGACACCGTGGCCCGGTTTCCGGCCGCGCCGCTGGCGGAGGAAGTGCTTGGCGCGCTGATGCTGTACAGCTCGGGCACCACCGGACGGCCCAAGGGCATCGTGCGCGTGCAGCGTTCGCACGACGTGCGTGACTACATCGATCAGTTCCGCCGCGCGCAGATCAGCGGCTACGGATTCTTCGACGGCATGGTCTATCTGTCCACCGCGCCGCTGTACCACTCCGCCCCGATGGCGTGGGCCCTGCAGATGGCCGCCGTGGGCGGCACCTGCGTGTTCATGGAGAAGTTCGATCCCGACGCCGCACTGGGGCTGATCGAGCGCTACCGGGTCACGCACAGCCAATGGGTGCCGACGATGTTCGTGCGGCTGCTCAAGCTGCCCGAGGCGCAGCGCCGGGCCTTCGACCTTTCGAGCATGGGCTTTGCCGTGCATGGCGCCGCGCCTTGCCCGCAGGAGGTCAAGCGCGCCATGATCGACTGGTGGGGGCCCATCCTGCACGAGTACTACGGCGCCACCGAGGGCTGCGGCCTGACCCTGATCGACAGCGCCGAGTCCCTGACGCACCCGGGCTCGGTCGGCAGGGCGGCGCTCGGCGTGCTCCATATCTGCGATGACGACGGACGCGAATTGCCGCCCGGCGAGAGCGGCCTGATCTATTTCGAGCGGGACGACGTTCCCTTCCACTACCACAACGATCCCGGGAAGACGCGGGAGGCGCAGCACCCCCGGCACCCGACATGGACCGCCGTGGGCGACATGGGCTACGTGGACGGGGAGGGCTACCTCCATCTCACCGACCGCAAGACCTTCATGATCATTTCGGGTGGGGTGAACATCTACCCCCAGGCCATCGAGGATGCGCTGGTCACCCATCCCAAGGTGCAGGACGCCGGCGTGATCGGCGTGCCCGACCCGGAAATGGGCGAATCGGTCAAGGCCGTGGTCGAGCCGGCGCCCGGGGTGATGCCCAGCGCCGAGCTTGCCGGCGAGCTGATCGCCTACCTGCGCGGCAAAGTGGCGCGCTACATGATCCCGAAGTCTGTCGAGTTCATCGACCGCATGCCGCGCCTGCCGACCGGAAAGCTCTACAAGCAGGCGTTGCGCGACGCCTTCGGCGGCCAGCGATAGGGGGCGATGCCCCTCCCTGCGGCCGGCGGGGCCCCTACCCATGTCGGGGAGGGGCCCCGCCGGCCGCTGCCGATATGCTTCGCGTACTGGCAGGCCCACACGCGTGGCCGCTGCCGCATTCGACAAACCAGTCAGCAGGGAGGAGTCAATGGAGTTACGTTTCACCCCAGCCGAACAAGCCTTCCGCGAGGAAGTCCGCACGTTCGTGCGGAGCAGTCTGCCGGCCGATATCCGCGAGAAGGTCGATAGCCATCAGCGCCTGGGCAAGGACGACTACGTGCGCTGGCACCGCATCCTGCAGGCGCATGGCTGGGGTGCGCCGAACTGGTCGGCCGAATACGGCGGTACCGGCTGGAATGCGCTGCAGCGGCTGATTTTCGAGATCGAATCCTTCAATGCCGGCGCGCCGCGCCTGATGCCGACCGGCCTGACCATGATCGGCCCGGTGCTGATGAAGTACGGCAGCCCCGCGCAGAAGGCCCACTTCCTGCCGCGCATTCCGACCATGGATGACTTCTGGTGCCAGGGGTACTCGGAACCCGGCGCGGGCTCCGACTTGGCATCGCTCAAGACCCGCGCGGTGCGCAAGGGCGACAAATACATCGTCAACGGCCAGAAGACCTGGACTTCCTACGCGCAGTACGCCGACTGGATCTTCTGCCTGGTCCGTACCGATGGCGAGGCGAAGCCCCAGGACGGCATTTCGATGCTGCTGATCGACATGAAGAGCCCCGGGGTGACGGTACGGCCGATTGTCACGCTTGATGGCGCCAGGGATGTCAACGAGACACGGTTCGAAGACGTGGAAGTGCCGGTCGCGAACCTGGTGGGCGAGGAGAACCGTGGCTGGACCTACGCCAAATACCTGTTGGGCCATGAGCGCACGGCGATTGCGGGCATCGGCCATTGCCATCGGGAAATGCGCCTGCTCAAGCATTACGCCAGCCAGGTGACGGATGGTAGGGGCCGGCCCATGCTCGACGACGTGCGCATGCGCGACAAGATCGCCCGCCTCGAGATCGACCTGATGGCGATGGAAATGCTGTTGCTGCGCGTGGCGACGCAGGAAGGCAGCCGTGGCCCCGGCCCGGAAGCATCGATCCTGAAGATCCGCGGCTCCGAGCTGCAGCAGGACATCGCCATGCTGCAGATGGAAATGGCGGGCCCGCACGCTTGGCCTTATTCGGCGGACTGGCGTGACGCGGGCGCGGCGCAGCCGGTCAGCGGGCCGGACTGGGCATCGCCCGCCGCCGCCACCTACTTCGATATGCGCAAGACGTCGATATACGGGGGCGCCAACGAGGTGCAGAAGAACATCATCGCCAAGATGATCATCGGTTTTTGAGGGGGGACGACGGACATGGACTTCAACTACAGCGAAGAACAGCAGATGCTGGCGGACAGCCTGCGCCGCTTTGTCGATACCGAGTATCCCTTTGCCAGGCGCCGCGCAATCGCGCGCGAGGGCGGCGGCTTCGATCGCGGGATGTGGTCGGCGCTGGCGGAAATGGGGGTGCTGGGCCTGACCGTCCCGGCCGAATCCGGCGGCTTCGGCGAAGGCGCCGCGAGCCAGTTGGTGGTGCAGCGCGAACTGGGCCGGGGCCTGGTGCTGGAACCCGTGATTCCGAGCGCGGTGATCGGCACGGCGGTGCTCGCCGCCTATGGCAGCGCGGCGCAAAAGGCCGAATGGCTGCCGGCCCTCGCGGGCGGCGAGCGCGTGCTGGCCGTGGCCTATCTCGAGCCGGACACCCGCTATCGGCCCGAAGCCGCGCAGGCCAGTGCCGTGCGTGACGCCGATGGCTATCGGCTCAGTGGCAGCAAGTCGCTGGTCTGGCATGGCGAGGTTGCCGACGCCTATCTTGTCAGCGCGCGGCTGGCCGGCGCGCTCGCGCTGTTCCTGGTGCCGCGCGGCGCCGCCGGGCTGAGCGTGACCGGCTATCCGGCCATGGATGGCCTGCGCGGCGCCGACCTGCGGCTGCAGGACGTGGCGGTACCCGCCGACGCGCTGGTGGGGCCGGCGGATGCCGGGCTGGCCGCGCTTGAACACGGTCTCGGCCATGGCATCGCGGCGCAGTGCGCCGCCGCGGCGGGCGCGATGGAGCGCCTGATCGAGATCACGGGCGAATATCTGCGCACCCGCCAGCAGTTCGGCAAGCCGCTCGCCACCTTCCAGGCCCTGCAGCATCGGGTGGCCGAGATGCTGATACAGAAGGAGTTGGCGCTGTCGATGGCCTACGTTGCCGCGCAGGCGCTGGATGAGGCCGATGGCGATGCGCGCAGGCGCATGCTGGCCGGCGCCAAGGTGGTCGTGGCCCGCGCGGCGCGCCTTGTGGGCCAGCAGGCCGTGCAACTCCACGGCGGCATGGGCATGACGGACGAGCTGGAGGTTGGCGACTACTTCAAGCAGCTCGCCATGGTGGACGTGCTGCTGGGCGATACGGACTTCCACATGGAGCGCTACTGCGCGGCGATGACCGGCGGCCCTGCGTGACGGGGGGATAGGGCGGGAGGGCGCGGGCAGGCCACCGCCATCGCGCCTCAAACCTCCGGATTCAGCAGCGTCATGTCCGATCCGCCGCCGATATCCTCGGCGCGCATCACCACCACCGACACGTTGTCGCGCCCGCCGTTCGCCAGCGCCAGCTGGACCAGCGCACTGGCCGCATACGCGCAGTCGCCGGCGCTGGCGGCCAGCACCGTGGCAATCCCGGCATCCTCCACCTCGTTGCTCAGGCCGTCGCTGCACAGCAGGAACATGTCGCCGTCGCCGATCTCCAGCGTCAGCAGTTCCAGGTCGAGCCGCGTGGCGGCGCCCACCGCGCGCGTGATGGTGTTGTGGGCCGGGTGGTGCCTGGCCTCTTCGGCCGTGAGCAGCCCGCGCGCGCGCAGGCGTTCCACCTGGCTGTGGTCGCGCGTCAGCTGCTTCAGGTGTCCGGCCCGGAACAGATAAAGCCGGCTGTCGCCGGCCCAGAGGCAGCCGCAGCGCCGCGCGCAGGCCAGCATCGTCACCACGGTACTGCCGATCACCCGTACCTTCATCCGCGCGGCTTCATCGATCAGCGCCTGGTTGACGGCCAGCAGTGCCGCGCGCGCGTCGTCCAGCGCGGTGTCCAGGTTGGCGGGCAGTGGCATGGCGGAGAGGGCCTCGATGATCGCACGGCTAGCGAAGTCGCCGACGGCGTGGCCGCCCATGCCGTCGGCCACCGCCCAGATGCCGCGGTCGGGCAGGTCCAGGCAGGCGTCCTCATTGCGTTCCCGCACCAGGCCCACGTCGGTGGCGGCGGCCGAGGTCCAGCGGAATTGCGTTGCGCAGGTCACGGTGTGCTCCGGCGCGGATCCATGCGGCTCCGCGCAAGCGCCGCCCCGCGGGGCAGCCATCAAGGGTGGCCGGTGCGGTTCCGCCGGCCAGCGGGCAGGACTCAGATCAACCGGCCCTTGTTCCGGGCGTCCATCGCGGCGTCCACATTGATGTTCGAGTTGGGCGCGTTGTTCCGGATGTCGATGTTCTGGAACTGATTGTTCATCTGATCAGCATAGAAGCTGTAGTTGATCTCGTAAAAATTCACGACCGGCAACGCGCTGGGCCGGGACGCCACATAGGGCTGGATCCAGCCGAACACCCACGGCGCGCCGCCGCCGCGAATGCAGGACATGGCGCGGAAATCCAGCGCGCGGCGGGTATCGAGGTCCTTGACGATGAGGGTGGCCATGATCGGTCTCCTGATTCCGGTGGGAAGCGCGTTGCGCCATGCCAGACCAGAGCAATCGGTGTGCCATCCAGTGTCTGTGCGGTTTCCGGGGCATGGCGGGGCCATTGGACTGACAAGGTGGCGGGAACCCGTCGCGTGTCGTTGGCGCGGGCCCAACAGCGGCGGATGGATGGTGGTTCCGGCCCACCATCCTTGCAGTGGGCGCAACTGCCTGCCGGGCACCAACACAACGCGGCAGGAACTGTTGGCGCGGGCCGTACGGAATCGGGCGGCCGGGACGTGCGGATCGGCGGCAAACCATTGTGGCGCCGTCGATGGGGCGGCATTGGCATGCTTGATGCGGTTGTTTGGCAACGACGCAGCACTGGCTGCCGCCAACCGACACCAAGCGAGACCTGCCATGAACGCCCAAGACCAACAAGCCGACCGCGCCAGCGCCCCGATTGCGCTGGACGACGACTACCTGCCCGGCGCGCACCTGGTCACGGAACGCAACGGCTACGTCCACCATGGCATCTACGCCGGCAACGGCCGGGTCATTCACTATGCGGGCTTCTGCCACGCGCTGCACGCCGCGCCGGTGGAAGAAACCTCGCTCGAACGGTTCGCCCATGGCCACGGCGTGGCGGTGAAGGCCGAACCGTGCGCCTGCTACCTGGGCATGGAAGCCGTGGCCCGCGCCCGCACCCGCCTGGGTGAAGATCACTACCACCTGCTGACCAACAACTGCGAGCACTTCTGCACGTGGTGCCTGCTGGGCGAAGCCCGCAGCGAGCAGGTGGAGACCTGCCTGCGCCACCCGCGCGCCGCCGTGCAGACGGTGCTGGAAATGGTCCGCGCGTTCCTGTCGTCCACCGGCATGGGCACCGGCCTGCGTGCCGCCTGAGCCACACCATCCACCATCCAAGGGAGCGCGCCATGAGCGGACTGATCGACTGGGTAGGCTGCGAGCGCCGCACGGGGCGGGCTTGCCATCGGGCTTGCGGGCGGGCCAGCACCCGCGGCCGCGGGCGGGAGGCACGCGAGACGGCCGGCAGGCAACACCGGGCATGGGCTGGCGTGGCCGAGTTTGCTATACTCCGCCCCGTCTTCCGGCTCGGCCGGCCCACAGCGGCCGGGGTGTCGTGCAGACGGTCCGCTCGCCGTAGTTCAATGGATAGAACGAGCGCCTCCTAAGCGCTAGATACAGGTTCGATTCCTGTCGGCGGGACCACCTCATCTTTTAGCCTTTCCGGGCTTTTCCGTATCATCCCCGAACTTTCCTTGTAGAATCTGGCCTCGCCGGGCTTTTTGACCTGAGCGTGTCGGGGCCTTTCCGTGCGTCTTGTAGCGCCCCGTTACGCCAGTTTTACGCCTGTGGCGTAAATCGGAAAACACATCGGGGGATGGTATGGCGTCATACCGCAAGCGCGGTGGCGTCTGGCGGGCTGAGATCGCGCGCAAAGGCGTGAGGCTGTCCGGGACGTTCGATACGAAGGCCGAGGCGATAGCCTGGGCGACGGCGGAAGAAGCAAAGGTCATGGCGGGCAAGGTCACATCCGACCATACCGTGGCCCAGTTGCTCCGGCACTATGTGACGCTGGTGTCGCCCAAGAAGGCGAACCGGGACACCCGCTTCGAGCACAACCGGGTGGAAGCGTTGATCCGGGACTACCCCGATCTGGCGGCCAAGAAGCTGCAGGATGTGCGCGCAGCGGACTGGGCGGCATGGCGGGACGACCGGCTCGAAGGCAACGAAGCGGAAGGCAGGAAGGGCGTGGCCGGCAGCACGGTGGCCCGAGATCTGAACCTGTTCTCGGCCGCCTTCATGACCGCCAAACGGGAATGGGGCTGGATCCACGATAGCCCGATCAGCGGCGTGTCGAGGCCGAAGACACCGCAGCCCCGATCGCGCCGGCCGTCTCAGGCGGAAATCGACGCCATCTGCCTGTCGCTGGGGTATGCCCCTGGCCAGGCGCCGGAGACGGTCACCGCGCGCTGTGGCGCTGCCTACCTGTTCGCCATCGAGACGGCCATGCGCGCGGGGGAGATCGTCCGCATGCGGCACGAGGATGTGAATGTGGTGAAGCGCTACGTCCACCTGCCGACCACGAAGAACGGGACGGCGCGGTCGGTGCCGCTGTCGTCGCGCGCGCTGGCCATCATCGAGCAGTTGAAGCCGCTGAAGCTGGACCCGGCATTCGGTCTGACCACATCGCAACTGGACGCGCTATTCCGGAAGGGGAGGGACCGTGCCGGAGTCGAGGGGTTGACGTTCCACGACTCGCGGCGGGAGGGATTGACCCGCCTGGCCAAGGTGTTCAACGTGATGGAACTGGCCAAGATCAGCGGGCACAAGGATCTGAAGATTCTGATGGCCGTCTACTACGCGCCTACGGCCGAGGACTTGGCGGCGAAGCTGAATTAGCCGCGGCGCGTGCCAGCGCCTTCCTTGTGGCTCTCCACCCATTCGATCACCTCCTGCGCCTTCCACTGCGGCTTGCCGACCCGGCCGTCGCCGGCGGGCAGCCGGATGGCCTTCGGAAAGGTGGGAAGCGACACGATCCGCTGGCGCACCACATCAGCATTCCGGTTCAGGTAGGTGGCGATCATCTCGATGGTCCACAGCCGATAAGACAGGGCTGCGCGCTTCTCCAGCGTGTCGGCAATGCGTTCAATCAGGTCTGCTTCGCTCATGGTGATGCTCCAGTTTCTGGCTGTTTTCTCGATGATGCGTGCTGCTTCTTTGGTCATTCCTCGTCCTGCACTTCTACGATGGGGTAGTCGGCTTCTTCGCCTTTCAGTTCGATGGTCACCGGACCGTGCCGCATGTCTCCGGTCATCGTGCCGTCCAACTGCCGCCTCTCTGGGCCACTCAGGTTGTGCCACTTGGCGATGTAATAGGGGCCGGTCAAGAGGCCACGCGGCTGACCTCTCTCCATGGCGCCGACGGCGATGTCGCGCTCGTGGCACCATGCCACGGCCTCGCGGCAGGCTTCGAAGTTGCCGCCCAGGGTGTCGAATACCTTCTTCATGCCGTGATCCTCTTGAACTCCACCACCCAGACCCACGGGTTTGCCTCCCACGCGCTGGCGCCGTTGATGCCGTCCCACAGGCACTCGTACAACTGGCGAGCGGTCAGTGTCTCGTCCACGTCGGGCACCTCGCGCAAGAAAGCGATGCCTTCGGCTTCAGCATCCGCTTCGCTGCAGTCGTTCAGTCGCTCGACCCGCACGCCGGTGATTTCCAGCATCAGCCGGCATGCCGCACGGGGCATGTGGATGCTGGGCTTCCATTTGATTCCGTCGTATTTGTGCTCGGGGTCGGCCCGGAAGCAGGCGAGGCTTGTCATCCCGGGGAAGTCGGGGTTGTAGCCCCATGTCTCGCGCACCCACAGGCGATCGCCTGGTTGGCCGTAGGGGCAGATGGCATGGATATGCTCACGCGCGTTCGGCCAGAGGTAAAAGCCGTCCTCGCGTGGTTTTCTGAACTGCCAACTGGCAAAGAGACCAGCGACGTCGCCGTACTGCGGCTGCGGCTTTACCACGCGCCGCGTCTGCGTCTTCCGGCCGTCCAGGATGGCGCGCACCATGGCGCCGGAGAAGAGGATTGGGCGCTCTTTCATTGGATTTCGCCGGAAAGGTGTAAGGTGTGTTCACCACCAGAAAGGAGAGATTGATGAATAACGTCGACCTGATCGAACACTGCGGATACCACTTTCGCGCGGGCGCCATGAGCGGCGGCCCGAGAGGCCCGTGGACTGGCGTCTACGTTGTCTACAAACGAGGCACCTCGGGTGCGATGGAAGAGGTCCTTCCCACAAAGACCGTCGACGGTCGGTTCAGTGACGATTGGGAAGCCACCGGGGCGGCGGAACTGGCGGCCCGCGCCTGGATCGAGGCGGCAATACTCTAGAGCACAGTCGCCTTGGTAGCAGTGGTTGGTCAGCATGCTAGGATGCACCTTCGATCACCGGAGACGCCAATGCCAAACAAGCGAGCAGTCGTGCGGGGCCATGAAATCACGGTCAGTCTGGACAACCCGAATGGGACGATATCCGTTTTCGTCCGGGCACCGTCCGGAAAGGGAGTGCACAAGGTCGTCGACCTTGGCCCGCTGTTGGCCGCAGGTATAACGACGGACGTTGCGCTGCAACTCGTCGTGGGAACGGTCGGGATTGGCATTGATGGGGCCGAACTGCAGGACGGTTGAGTTTCTCGCATCACGCTGCCTCCGTCTGCTGTGCCACTGACAACGCCACGACCACCGGTCGCACCCACACCGGCGTCGCTGACAGCATGAACGTCTCGCCGGTCTCGGCCAGCAGCAGGGTGGTACCCATCACCTCAGCGATCGCTCGCGCCGCGTCCGGCGGCACTGCGTTGCCGATGCGCTCGCGCCAGGCCTGGTCGCTCAGGCCGTCTAGTTCCAGGTATTCCTCCGGCTCGATCAGCGATTGCAGCGCGGCCAGCTCGAGCGTGGTGAACGGGCGATGCCACGTGCCGTCCAGCGCGCGGATGATCGCCACCAGCTTGTCGTTCGGCGCCGGCATGCGCGGGTCCGCCACCGACCACCGGCCGTTGTCGTGGCCGGCTGCTGCCGACACTGCGCCGCTCGACTGGTCCCATGCGACCACGCCATAGTGGCCGCCGGTCAGGTAGGCGTCGCCGCGCTCGCGCCGCATGCTGGTGCGCGGGTCCGCGACGGCGAAGGCGCCCTGGCCCGTGGTGCTGCCGCTGATCACCGTCCCGGTGGGCGCGTCGAAGG
>Ga0255338_1002527_pt1 | contig 26123 bp, 23 predicted proteins | sample MeOH1_35cm_T4_19_FD_203715 | JGI IMG/M metagenome (GOLD analysis project Ga0255338, IMG submission 203715) | Sandy soil microbial communities from University of British Columbia, Vancouver, Canada - MeOH1_35cm_T4_195 | ecosystem: Engineered > Artificial ecosystem > Sand microcosm > Unclassified ...
GGTTCTCCCAGTCGATCTCGGCGGCACGGTCCTGGGCGACGGCGGGGACGGCGAGGAGAAGGGCGAGGATCGCGTACTTCAAGAGGGGCCTCCTTGCGGCGATGAGTCATTGTACCACGGTCCCCGGCGCGCGCGCCCGGGCCTTGCGGCCCACCCCGTCGACGCCAAAGGTCCCAGGAGGGCCGATTCGTTGCTCCAAAGAGCCTAGGGGGTGAGCCCATGACCGGAAGAACCGTCGTGTTCATCCTGGCGGCGGCGCTCGCCGCCTGCCAGTCGCCCCAGTCCCGCATCAAGAAGAACCAAGCCGCGTTCGACGCCTACCCGCCGGAGGTCCAGACGGCCATCCGCGAGGGGCGCGTGGAGGTGGGCTTCACCGGCGAGCAGGCGGTGATGGCGCTGGGCAAGCCCAGCCGCGTCTACGCGCAGAAGACGGCCGCCTCGAGCCAGGAGGTGTGGGAGTACGGCGCCGGCGGGGGCTCGAGCGTGGGCTTCGGCTTCGGCATGTCGAGCATGGGAGGAGGGAGCGGCTACGGGACCGGCATCGGCGTCAACACCGACACCTCCGACCCGCGGGCGAGGACGCGGCTCATCTTGGAGAGCGGCAAGGTGATCACCGTCGAGAGGCGAGTGAAGTGAGCCGACTGCGTAGGGCTTGAAGGCCCGAAGCTTCCTTCGTTTTCAGAAAAATCACGCTGATTTTTAAAAGAGTTTTCACCTTCGGCGCCGAAAGTGAATTCCCCTTTATTATCCGGGACTATTTTTCGAAAAGCGCGGGAATTTGGCGAGCCCTAGTATATCTTCGGACGGACGTCGCGCTTGAGGTCCCAGCCCGACGGGTCGGGCTTCTTGAGCGAGCCCAGGTCGAGGTCGGCGATCACGAGGTCAGGGCGGGGGGAGCGGTTGGAGACCTTCTCTCCGTCGGGGCCGGCGAAGTAGCTCGCGCCGAAATACTCCTGGTTCCAGGGCTTCTCCGCGCCGCGGCGGTTGGAGCCGCCGATGAAGAGGCGGTGGCGGCACGCGTCCACGAGGAATTCCAGGTCCCACATCCTCCGCGACTTGGCCCCGAAGGTGACGGCGGGGGAGAAGACGAGCTCCGCGCCCGCCTCGGCCAACGCGGCGACGACGCCTTCGAAATGACGGTCGTAGCAGATCGCGACGCCGATCTTCCCGGCCGAGGTCTTGAAGACGGGGAAATATTTGTTTTTTCCGAGGATCCGGGCCGATTTCCTATTCTGCGGCCCTTCGCTGCGCCCGTAATAGAAGGTTTCCGCGAACTCGCCCTGCTCGTTGGCGCCGCAGGGGATGTGAGTCTTGCGGTACTTGCCGGCGATGGTCCCGTCGGCCTCGATGACGACCGCGGTGTTGAACCGCTTCCTCGACTTGGCGTCGAGCTCGTAGATCGGCGCGACGACGACGATCCCGTTCTCCTTGGCGGCCTCGGCGAAGGCGTTCACGCTCGGGCCTTTCGCCGCGTCCTCGGCCATGGCGAGCCACATCGGGTCCTTGGTCATCGCGAAATACGGCCCGGTGCAGAGCTCGCCGAGGCAGACCACCTTCGCGCCGGCCTTCGCGGCGACCTTGATCAGGCCGACGTTGTGCTCGACGTTCGCGCCGCGGACCGCGTCGAGACGGCTCTTGAGGCGGCGGAGGTCCTTCACCGACTCCGGCATGTCCTTGTACGCGTTGACCGTCTGCGTCATCGCCGCCCGCACGGTGGACATCAGGCCTCCCCGGCCAGGACGAGGGCCGCCCCGAGAAGCACGTTCACGCCGTCCTGGCATTGCTTCAAGGTCGAGAATTCCCGGGGATTGTGGCTGATCCCGTCGTACTCGCCGGGCACGAACACCATGGCCGTCTTGCAGACCCGGCTCCACTCCTGCGCGTCGTGGCCGGCGCCGGAGAGGATGGGCTCGTGCGACAGGCCGAGGCGGTCGGCCTGGGCGGCGATGAGGGACTGCACGGACTCGTCGAAAGGCACGTGCGGGGTCTTGGCCGTGCGACGGCTGGTGATGGTCACGCCGTCGCGCTTCGCGATTTTCTTGCATATCGCGGCGAAGTCCTTCTCCGCCTTCTTCATCAGGGCGTCGGAAGGGTTGCGCAGGTCCACGGAGCAGATCACGCGGCCCGGCACCACGTTGACCATGCCCGGGACGGGGCGGATGGCGCCCATCGCCGCGCGCATCTCTTTCCCATACCGGCCGGAGCGGGTCATCTCGCGCAAAGCGACGTTGAGGCGGGCGGCGGCGAGGCCCGCGTCGCGGCGGAAGCTCATCGGCGTCGTGCCCGCGTGGGCGGACTTGCCGATGATGGTCAGCTCCTGCCAGGAGATGGCCTGCACGCCCATGACCACGCCGCAGTCGAGGCCCTTGTGGCGCAGGATCGGCCCCTGCTCGATGTGGCACTCGAGATAGGCGTGCGGCTCGATCTTCCCGACCGGCTCGGTCCCGAGGAAGCCGATCTTCTTCAGCTCGCCCTTCACCGTCAGGCCGTCGCGGTCCTTCAGGGCGTAGGCCGTGTCGAGAGGCAGGCGGCGAGTCGCCACCGCGCTGCCCAGCATGTCGGTGCCGAAGCGGCAGCCTTCCTCGTCGGTGAAGAAGCCGACGACGAGGGGGCGGCGCGTGACCGCCTTGGCGTCGTTGAGGGTCCTCACGACCTCGAGCGCGCCCAGGACGCCCAGGCAGCCGTCGAAGCGCCCGGCGGTGGGCACCGAGTCGATGTGGGAGCCGAGCATGACCGGGGCGAGATGGTCCTCGAGGCCTCGGCGGCGGCCGTATACATTCCCTATCTTATCGATGGTGACTTTCAGGCCGGCCTTCTTGAACCAATTCACGACCAGGCGCCGGCCCTCGCCGTCGGCGGCCGTCAAGGCGAGGCGGTTGACGCCCATGATCCCGGTCCGCTCGTCCTTATAAGCCCCGATCTTCCCGAGCTCCACCAAGGACGCATAAAGACGCTTGCCGTCGATGCTCAGAGTCTTCGCCATAACCTCTCCGCCTGCTTGAGCGTGAATTGCCTGACCTTGTCCTCGTTCACCGTCGTCATCCGTCCGCGCCGGACGATCATCCTGCCCTGGCTGATGACGCTGTCGACATGTTTGGAGGTGAGCCCGTACAAGAAGTGCCCCGCCATGTTCGCGGCCGTGGCCGGCGTCGGCGGCCGGTAGTCGAGGATGACCAAGTTGTTCTCGCCGTCTCCCGAGAATTTATTCTCGGACAGATAATCATGCGCTCGCCGCAGGCGCCGATAGGCCGCGAGCGGCGCCATCCCGCCCCGTTTCTGCGCCGCGAGATAGGCCGCTCTCGTTGAGGCCAACATTTCGCCGTGCATCCCGTCAGTTCCCAAGAGGAGCCTGTCGCCCAGGCCTTTCGGGTCGAAATCCCCGACGGCGTTGTTCTGGTTGCTCTCCTCGTTCTGGACGAACCACGAACGGCTTGAACGGAAGAGGGCTCGTTCCGCGGCGTTCAGATGAAGGCCATGGACGAGAAGCGTCTTCGGGGATTCGAGGACGCCTGTGCGAGCCAAGCGCTGCAGGACGCGCATCCCATGCTTTTTGACGCAGTCCTTCTGATCGTCCACGGCTTCGGCCACATGGATGTGGATGCCTGAATTATGCCCGACCGCCATCGCGATGGCGCGGTAGAGCAGGTCGTCGCCGACGGTGAAGGACGCGTGAAGACCGACCAATCCTTGCCTCTTTCGGAGGTAGTCGTCGGTCTCTTCCAATCCCGCCTCGCGCTTGGCCTTGCCGTCCCGGTCGGAGAGCTCCACGCACAGGAGATGGCCGAGGCCGACCTCGTCGAGAGCGTCGGCGATGATGTCGAGCGAGCCCCTGACGGCGTTCGGAGACGAGTGGTGATCGATGATGAACGTCGTCCCGGCCTTGGCCGCGGCGATGCCGCCGGCCAAAGCGCAGGCGCGGATCATGTCCCGGTCGAGGCTCTTGTCGAGGTTCCACCAGACGAGCTTGAGCATGTCGGGGAAATCCTTCGGGGCGCGCTTCGGGGCGGGCATCCCGCAGGCGAGCGCGGAGTAGAGGTGGTGGTGCGCGACCACGAAGGACTTGGTGACGAGGCGGCCGGAGCAGTCGACGGCCCTCGCGCCGCGGGGGATGCGCGGCACGAAGCGGACCTTCCCGGCGGGGCCGGGGGAGACCTCCAGATGGCCGCGGCGGACCTTCAGAGTGCGCCAATCCACGAACGACGCGTCCCGGAGGTGGAGCATCAGTCCTTCATGGGCAAGGTGCGCCGGCGCTTGCCGTCGAACGCCCAGAACGCGTTGGCCACCGCGCCCGCGGTGGGGACGAGGCCGATCTCGCCGACGCCCTTGGCGCCGTAGGGACCGATCGGGTCGGGGACCTCGACGCCGATGACGGTGAGCTTGGGCGTCTCCTTGGCGCGCAGGACGCCGCAGTCGCGCAGCTTGGTCGACTTCGGCCGGCCGTTCTCCATGACCAGCTCCTCGCTGATCGCGTAGCCGAGCCCCATGTGCAGCGACCCCTCGATCTGGCCTTCGAACAGGGTCGGGTTCATGATCTTGCCCGCGTCGTGGGCGGCGACGAGCTCGACGACCTTGCCGTCGTCGCCGACGATGGCGACCTGGGTGGCGTAGCTGTAGGAGTAATGCGTGCAGACCGGCTTGCCGTGGGTGTCGTAGCCGGGCTTGTTGGTCCAGTCGCAGATCCACTTGCCGCGGTAGCGGCGGCCGGCGAGGGCGGCGAGGCCCTCGCGCTTGAGGTCGCTCTTGAACGCCTTGCAGGCGTCGATCAGGGCGTTGCCGACGAGGCTCGTCGCGCGCGAGGCCGTGGTCATGCCCGCGGGCGCGTTGTCGCTGGTGCGCGTGCGCACCGTCAGGACCTCGGGCTTGAGGCCCGTCTCGGAGCAGACGACCTGCACCGCGATGGTGTCCACGCCCTGGCCCATCTCGGTCCAGCCGTGGTGTATCTCCACGCGGTCGGCCGCTTTGACCTCGATCTCGACCTCGGAGAAATCGGGCATGCCGTTGCCGATGCCGGTGTTCTTGATGCCGCAGCCGATGCCGGCGTACTTCGCCGCCTTGAAGCGGTCCTTGACGGCCTCGAGCGTGGCGCGCACGCCGACGCCGCCGGTCAGGATCTGCCCCGTCGAGGTGGTGAGGCCGTCGACCAAGGCGTTGTCCCAGCGGAACTGCCAGCGGTCGAAGCCGCCACTTTCGCAGAGTTCATCGACCGAGCACTCCATCGCGAAAGTCGCTTGATTCGCGCCGAATCCGCGCATCGCGCCGCAGGGGACGTTGTTGGTATACACCGCCGTTGCTTCGACGTCGACGTTCGGCACGCAGTAGCCGCCGGTCGAATGTCCGGCCGCGCGCTCGAGGACCTTCATGCCGACGGACGCGTAGGCGCCGGAGTCGCCGTAGATGCGCGCGTACAACGCCTTGAGCTTCCCGTCCTTGCCGCAGCCGAGTTTGTATTCCATCCGTAGCGGATGGCGCTTGGAGTGCATCAAGATCGATTCTTCTCTCGTTATCTCGAGCTTGACGGGCTTGCCGAGGAGATGCGCCGCCAAGGCCGCCTGGCTCTGCGCCAGCATGTCCTCCTTCCCGCCGAAACCGCCGCCGTTGGGCACCAGCACGACATCCACTTTCGTTTCTTCGACGTTCAGCATCGCCGCCAGCTGTTTCCTGTCCTCGTAGATCCCCTGGCTCTGGGTGTAAACGATGATGCGCCCGTCCTCGGGGAGGGCCAGCGCGGCTTCCGGCTCCATGTACGCGTGCTCGATCCACTGCGTTTGATAAACGGCTTTGTGGACGAAGTCGCACTCGGCCAGGGCTTTCGCGGCGTCGCCCTTCTTGGCCTTGGAGACGCTCAGGACGTTGCCTTTGGGCATGAGCTTCGGGGCGTTCGGCGCCAGCGCGGACGGGACGTCGACGATGGGCGTGAGGACCTCGTACTCGACCTTCACGGCCTTCGCCGCCGCCTGGGCCTGCGCGCGCGTTCCCGCGACGACGAGGGCGAGCACGTCGCCCACGTAGCCGGTGATCTCTCCGGCGGCCACCATGACGGGCCAGTCCTGGATGATCGAGCCCTGAAGGCGCCGTCCGGGGATGTCGGCCGCGAGGAAGATCTTCGTCACGCCCGGCATGGAGGACGCCGCGGTCGTGTCGATCTTGAGGACCTTCGCGCGGGGATGGTCGGAGAGGCGCAGGGCCGCGTGCAGCATCCCCGGGACCTTCATGTCGGCCACGTACGGCCGCCGGCCCAGCACCGCGTCCTTGATGTCGTACTTGGGCAGGCGCGTGCCGACCGGGCCCGCTCCCGCCGGCGGCGCCGAGGGCTTGCCGGTGCGCAAGGTCTTGGCCGCGTCCGAGATGGAGGCCACGATCTTCTTGTAGCCCGTGCATCGGCAAAGATGTTGATTGAGTCCCCGCTCGATCTCGTCGTGCGTCGGCTCCGGCGTCTTTTTGACCAGGTTCCACGCCCGCATCACGATGCCCGGGATGCAGAACCCGCACTGCGCGCCGCCGTTGTGGGCGAAGGCGTCCGCGAAGGCGTCCTGCGCGGCCTTGCCCATGCCCTCGGTCGTGACGACCTCCTTGCCCTCGACGAGCTTCATCGGGGTCGCGCAGGAGAGCACGGCCTTGCCGCCGAGCTCGACGGTGCAGCAGCCGCAGGCGGCCTGAGGCGAGCAGCCGTCCTTGGCGGAGATGACGCCCTCCTCGTCGCGCAGCCAGCGCAGGAGGGACCCCTCCGGCGCGCCCTTGAACTCCTTCTCGACGCCGTTGAGCTTGAACTTCATCAGTTGAGGCCCGTCCTCGCGTTGAACTCCCCGATGAGCTTGTCCCATTCCTTCGCGCTGGCGAAGGTCTCGGTCCAGAACTCGGGGTCCCACAGGCGGCGCAGCTCGTCGGAGGTGCGGCCCTGCTGCTCGACCCAGGTGAAGTACTTCAGGTTGTGCAGCGCCTTGCGGTCGCGGTAGTTGAGCTCGCGCAGGTTGTCCGTGGCAGCACCCCGCATGCGGCGGTCCATGTCCATGGCCGCCTGGACGGGGGTGTATTTGCCGTGCTCTGCCTCGAGTTCGGTCAGGCGCGAGCGGTACATCTCAACGGAGTCGGTGAAGATGGTGAAGACGACGTCCTCTTTGCCGAGTTCGTAATACTTGGCCAGCTTCACGGCGGAGAGCATGTTCGAGATCCCGGATATGCCGAGCAGGGCTAGATTCTCCACCGTGGTCTTGTCCACGCCTTCGGCGATCAGGTGCTTCTTGCCGGCGGGATCGTTGAACAGACGGAGAAGACGCATGCAATCTTCATCGTTCACGGCGACGACCATGTCGGTGTTGCGCACGTTGTGCACCCAGGGGATGTGCTTGTCGCCGATGCCCTCGATGCGGTGCTCTCCGAAGCCGTTCATGAACAAAGTCGGGCACTGCTGGGCCTCGGAGGCGGCCACGCGCACCGCGGGGTACTTCACGCGCAGGTAGTCGCCGGCGGCGATGGTGCCGGCCGAGCCCGTGGCGGAGACGTAGCCCGCCAGGCGGCCGTTCTTGCCCTTCACCTTCTCGAAGACCTCCTCGATCGCGCCTCCGGTCACGTGGTAATGCCAGGTGGGGTTGCCGAACTCCTCGAACTGGTTGAAGATCACGCAGTCCTTGCGCGTCTTCTTGATCTCCCAGCATTTATCGTAAATCTCTTTGACGTTGGATTCCGTCCCGGGCGTCGCGATGACCTCGGCGCCGATGGACTTGAGCCAGGCGAAGCGTTCCTTGCTCATGCCCTCGGGCAGGATCGCCACCGCCGTGCAGCCGAGCAGCGCGCTGTCGAAGGCGCCGCCGCGGCAGTAGTTCCCGGTCGAGGGCCAGACCGCCTTCTGCGACGTGGGATCGAACTCGCCCGTCACGAGGCGGGGCGCGAGGCAGGCGAACGCCGCGCCGACCTTATGCGCCCCGGTGGGGAAGTGCTTGCCGACGAGGCCGATGACGCGGGCGTCGATGCCGGTGATGGACTTCGGGATCTCCAGGTAGTTCACGTCCCCGAAGAGGCCCGTCTTCGCGTCGTTCTTCCAGGTGATGCGGAAGAGGTTGGCCGGGTCGAGGTCGTTCATGCCGACCTTCTTGAGCCGGGCGTGGGCCGAGGCGGGGGCCTTGGAGGGATCCTTCATCTGCGCGAAGGTCGGGATCACGACGCCGCGTTCCTTGCACAGCTTGGCCGTCTTCTTCAAAACCGCTTCGTTGATCTTCATGGATCTCCTGTCTACGAAATCTTTTCCCGGGCGGCCACGCGCCGGACCGTGGCCATGCTGGTCCCGACCTCGTGCGGCCGTCCCGACACCTTCATCGCGCTCGCGATGTCCTTCAAGCCGCTTCCGGTGATGACGATCACGGCCGAATCGTCCTCCCGCACCTTCCCGGCGGCCGCGCACCTGGCGAGGCCCGCGTAGGCGGCCGCCCCGGCGGGCTCGGCGAAGACATTGGCGCCGCGCGCGACGGCCGGTATGGCGGCCAGGATCTCTCGGTCGCTCACGAGCACGGCGAAGCCGCCCGATTCCTTGAGGGCTTTGACGGCGGCCGCGCCGTCGCGGGGAAGGCTCACCGAGATGCTGTCGGCGACCGTGTGGTCTTTCACCGGCTTGACCGGTCCGCCGTTCTTCCAGGCGTTGGCGATGGACGCGCTGCCTTCGGCCTGGACGGCGACCATCTTCGGCAGCTTGTCGATGAGGCCGAGCGCGTGGAAATCGGTGAAGCCCTTCCACAGGCCGCTGAGGATGTTGCCGTCGCCGACCGAGACGAACACGAAGTCGGGCACCTTCCAGCCCAGCTGCTCGCAGATCTCGAAGGCGCAGGTCTTCTTGCCTTCGCGCGTGAAGGGGTTGTAGCCGGTGTTGCGGTTGTACCAGCCGAACTCGTCGCAGGCCTCGCGGCACAGGTCGAAGGCCTGGTCGTAGGTGCCGTCCACGCTGAGGACCACGGCCCCGAAGACGAGGAGCTGCGCGAGCTTCGCCGGCGGCGCGGTGCGTGGCACGAAGATGACGGGCTTGGTCTCGTTCTGGGCCATCATGCAGGCCAGGGAGGCGGCGGCGTTGCCGGTGGAGGCGCCGGCGACGGTCTTCTCCTTGGTCTCGAAGGCCCGGGCCGCGACGACGGCGCTCGCCCGGTCTTTAAGGGAGGCCGATGGGTTGCGGCCGTCGTCCTTCAGGTACAGGTTCTTGAGCCCGAGCCCCGCGCCGAGCTTCTTGGCGTGATACAAAGGCGTCCAGCCGGCCGCGACGGGGGGGATCCCCGTGCGGCCCGACACGGGCAGCATGTCGAGGTATCGCCAAAGGCTCCGTTCCGGGTCGGCCGTCAGAGACTTCCGGCTGACCCGCTTGCGCAGAGACTTGTGATCGTAGACGACCGAGAGGTTCCCGCCGCAGCGCGGGCAGGTGTATTTCGTCTCCTGCAGGCCGAGCTCCGCCGAGCATTCGACGCAGCGGAACCCCTCGATCTTCTTCATTTCCTCTCGACGCGGGAACGGCTCTGTCTACTTGACGAGGACGGCGTCCTCGAGGGACACGGGGAACTTGTACATCCCGCCGAGGTCCTTGTCGAGCACGACCTTGCCCTTCACGGTGATGACCTGGCCGACGGCCGTCGCGTCCTTCATGACGACCGTGAGGTCGTCGCTGCCGTCCTTGGCCTTGCCCGAGCCGTCGCGCAGGTGGGCCCAGTTGCGGTCCATGATGCCGGAGTTGTACTTGACGACCTTGCCGGAGACGACGACTTCCTTGCCGTTGAGCGCGGCCTTCTGCGCGTACACCTCGGCGACGGTCCGGGCGTCGGGACCGGCGGCCTTCGCCACCTTGATCGGGCCCTTCACCTCGGTGCGGGCGCCGTGAGGCGCGGCGCCGCCCATCGCGGGGGCCTTCGCGCCGCCGGCGTGCGGGTCGGCGGCGGCCGCGGGCGCCTTGCCGTCGGCCAGCATGCCGAAGGCGATGACGTCGAACTTGCGCTTCAGCGACGGGCTCTCGAAGTTCATCATGTCCATCGAGTTGGTGACGGTGGCCTTGTCGCCCTTCTTGACCGGGGCCTTGGTGACGGCCGCCCATTTCTTGTCGCCGGCGGGGGTCTTGATGAGGAGATAGGTGTAGCCGCCGGCGTCCATGGTCTCGACCACGGTCCCGGTCAGGTCGCCGGCGGAGGCGAGGGGGGAGAAGGCGATCACGGCGAAGACGGCCAGAAGAAGTTTCATTGAGTCCTCCACGGAATATGACGGCATCATAGCAATCGGAGCGGGCCTCTCATAGCGCCCGGGACAAGGTGAGGCTGATGTGCGAGAACGAAGAGGGCAGCGGCGTGGCGGTGTAGGTGTATTTGAGGCTGAGGCTGGTCTTGCCCATGGCGTAGGTCACGCCGGCGTTGGTCGTGTACTGCTCGAGCGCCGCGAAGCTCGCGTCCGCGCTCGCGCTCAGGCCCCACAGGGTCGAGTAGGCGAGGCTGCCGGTGATGTTCCTGGAGTCGGAGACCGTGCCCTCGGTGGTCCGCGTCTCGCTGAAGCTGCCCCCCAAGGTGGTGTTCAGGCGCGGCGCGGGCGTGGCGGAGGCGTTGAGGTTGACCTGGTCGGTGTCCAGGCCGCCTCCCGTGGCGTAGGAGCGCTCCCGCGTGCGGTCGTAGCGCACCGTGGTCTCGCCGCCGCCGTATCGCCGGGTGGAGCCCACGCCGACCCGGCTGCTGCGGTGGCCGGCCGCCGCGTCCCCGGTCAGAGGGATGGATTCGCTGGTCAGGAGGTCTCCGAAGATGTTGAGCGTCTTGCGGGGACGGAGGTCGATCCGGGTCCCGACGGCGTCGGTGAGCGAGGAGGCGCCCGTAGCGGAGCGGGACCAGCCCAGGGTCCCGTTGAAGGCCGTCAGCACCCGCCCATCCCGGAAGGCGAGGCTGAGATAGGGGGAGAGGCTGCCGTTGCGCGTCGCCAGGCCGCGTCCGGAGGCGCCGGCCGCCGTGGAGTTGACGAAGTTCCCGCGCGGGACCGGGCGGGAGCTGGTGATGAGCATGCTGTGCGTCATCTGGTGGGTCTTCCTCAGGAGGTCGCGGCGGGAGTCGTTGGTGTAGTTGAGCGCGTGTTTCCAGGAGCCCGCCCGGAGGTCGTTCGTCCTCAGGCTGACGTAGTTGGAGAAGGATTTGGCCGTGGTCGCGTCGTCGGTCGCGAAGCGCAGGTACTCCGAATGCAAGGTCAGGTATTGAAGCCGCAGGAGCCTGATGTTGTTGCGCCCGTAGTCGAGGGAGCCTCTTTGGGTCGTCGAGAGCGGCGAGGGCAGCGCCGAGCTCTGGTTGTCGGTGCGGCTGCGTTCCTGATTGAGGTTCAGGCGCAGGCCGGCGAGCTGGTAGGAGAGGCTCTCGCTCATGAGGGTCTGATGCTGATCGACCGCGACGCCCGCGTATTCGTTCCTGATCCGGTTGTATTGCCTGGTGGCGTTGATCGCGGGAAGACGAGGCAAGGAGAGGCCGGTGCTGTAGCCCCAGAACCTGTTCGTGGTGATGCTCTCCGGGCTGCCCATGTACTTCGTGCTTTGGAAGGTGTAGTTGGGGGCGAAGCGGACGAAGCGCTTGACGTCGGGGTGGAAGAAGTCGAGGCCGGCGGTGGCGCCGACGACGCGCTGCCCGGTCGCTCCGCTGTTGACCGTCGAGTTGATGTTGGTCCCCTCGGAATAGGAGCCGCTGGTGTTGAAGGTCCCGGCGGCGGGATGAAGGAAGTCGCCGGCGAGGCTCAGCCCGTAGTCCTGGCCCCAGGAGGAGTAGCGCGCGCGCCCGGACGGGTTCCGGGTCGTGATGTCGTTGAAGCTCCAGCTCATCGAGCCCGACCGGGAGAGGGCGCGCGCCGGGACTCCCGCCACCATCAGCAGAAGGACCAGCGCGGCTGCCCGGCTCCGGTGCGCGCGCGGCATCGTCGTTTAAGGTTCGTAGGTCCCCGATCCCGATCCGTGGCAGCCCGAGGTTCCTTGCATGCTGCAGTTGCTCTCGCTGTAGCCTGTCCGGCTCGAGGCCTTTCGGAATCCCGTGATGACGAGCTTGTCATACGCCCCGGTGCCGCCGTAGTTGTACGGCGCCGGATCCGATCTGTAGCCGATCAGGCGGGAACGCTTGGCTCCGTGCGGGACGACGGTGTGGCAGGTGATGCAGGAGACGCCGGTCTTCCGGTGGTCGCTCTTCTCGTGGACGTTGTTGACGAAGGCTCCGTTGACGTAGAGCGGATGGCAGTTGACGCAGAACATGTTGGTCGACCACGAGTTCGCGTTGTTCCTCACGTCGGCCAATGTCCAGAGCGCGCCGGCGGCGTTCTTGGGCCAGTAGCGCCTCGGTCCGGCGAGGAGCTTGTTCGCGGCCGAGCCGTGGGGCCCCTTGGGGTCGGTGGGAACGTCCGAGGCGTGGCAGTCGGAGCAGGTCATCGTCTGGTTGCCCAGGTTCGCGCTGGTGTTCCACGGAGCCGACATCTGCGCCGTCGCCAGAGCCTTCGGCGAAACCGAGCCGGTCTGCGCGTTCGCCGAGTTCCTCACGGGGTGGGCGGAGAGGTTGTTCGGGTTGAACTCGACCGACTGGTCGCTCGAATTGGCGGGCGGCGTGGTCCCGAACGCGTAGTAGGTGTGGCACTTGAAGCAGAGCTGGTACTCCTTGTAGTTCACCGTGTCGTTGAAGACCTGGCGCACGTAGGAGGTGGCGGCGAGCCAGGAGCCCGCGCCGTAGGTGGGCTCGACCCCCCAGGCCCCGAGGAGGGCGTCTCCGATCCCGTTTCCGGGCGTCGCGTGCGTGCCGGTCCGGGCCCGGTGCGGGTTGTGGCAGTCCCAGCACTCGGCGTGGCGGTTGCCCAGGCCCAGGTTCGACGCGTCGAGCTCGGGGTTCTTGTGCGCGCCGCTGACGGTCTCGGCGGGATGCTTGGAGGCCTTCGCGTAAAGGTTCTTGATTCCCTTGGCGCCGAGCAGTGCCGGCGAGCCGTGGCAGTTGTAGCAGGTGTTCTCCTCGGCGTCGCGCAGGATGTAGGCCTGCGCCGAGGACGCGCCGTGGACCTTGTGGCAGTTGCGGCAGGAGAACTCCGCGACCGTCGTCGCCGCCGCGCCCGCGGGCGTGTAGACGGCGTTGGAAACGGCGTGGGCGCTGGAGGTATAGCCCGTCTTGACGTGGCAGGAGGTGCACAGCGCCGCGTTGGCGTTGGATTTCACCAGGAAATTCCCGTTGGTGTTGTCATGCGGGTCGTGGCAGGAGGTGCACTCGACGCGGTTCGTCGCGCCGTAGACCTTCACGGCGTCGCCGGCCGGCGGGAGCTGGATCTCGGGGTCGGTTCCGGGCTGGGCGGGCGGGCCGGCGCCGGGCTTGACGTCGTAGAGCACCGGGTGGTCGTTGGCGAGGTTGGTGCCGATGACCTTGGACGCGGAGAGGCCGCCGGTCATCTCGAGCGTGTTGGGCGCCACGCTGAACACCGCGCCCAGGGCCGTCACGCCGTCGTGGCAGGACAGGCAGAGCTTCGTCTTCGACGCGTTGAGGTCGGTCATCGTCGGCGCCGTCATGCCCAGGTAGTTGTTCAGGTAGTTCGAGGAGTAGAAGGTGAAATCGGTCGGGACGCCGACGCGGTTCCACATCGCGGTCATCTGGGCCGGCTTGTGCATGGTGTGGCAGAACATGCAGGTCAGCAGCTCGTTGACCGCCTTCGGGCCGGTGGTGGCGCTGTCCGAGGCCAGGTTGTGCTTGGAGTCGAGCACCGAGAGGGCCCGTGCCGGGACGGCTCCGGCGAGTAGGATGAACGCGGAGAGGAGGAAGTTATTCATGGCTGACCTCTTTGATGTACTGGAAGACCTGGACGCGGGCGTTCTGGGTGTCCGCGACGTACACGCGGTCGCGGCCGTCGATGAAGACGCCGCCCGGCATGCTGAACTGGCCGGGCGCCGTCCCGGCGCGTCCGACGAACAGGAGGAAGTTCTTCTTGTCGTCGAACACCTGGACGGCCTCGAAGGCCGCGTCGCTCACGAAGACGTGGCCGTCGGAGTCGACGGCCAGGCCGCGCGGCCGGGCCAGGTAGCCGGGCCGGTTGCCGTTCTCGCCGATGGAGCCCCCGATGCGGCCGTCGGGACCGAACCACTGCAGTCGGAAGTTCCCCGAGTCGGTGACCCACAGCCGGTCGGTCTTCTTGTCGAACGACAGGTAGGTGGGGAAGTTGAACTCGCCCGGGCGGTTGCCTCGGCGCCCGAAGGCCTGAAGGAAGGTCCCGTCGATCCCGTAGACCGCGACCCGGTGCCTCTTGACGTCGCTGACGTAGATCCTCTTATCGGAGACGGCCAACGCGGCGGGCCGGCCCAGGCCCTCGGGGTCGCCCTCGAGTTCGCCCTTGAGGGTCCCCTTGTCGTCGAGGATGAAGACCTTCCCGAGCTGCGAATCCAGGACGAACAGGCGCCCATCGGGGGCGCCGGCCACGCTGACGGGGCTCAAAAGCCTCTTCTCGACGCCGCGGGGCCACCATTCGCCCCGGCCGGTCGCCTCGTCGTAGCGGAGGACGGCCTTCATCCCGGGGTCGGCGACGAAGACGGTGCCGCTGCTGACGAAAAGGCCCGTGGGCTTGACGAGACGATCGGTCGTGATCTCGCCCGCCTTGTCGAGGCCGATGAGGGCGCGGAAAAAGCCGCCGAGCCGGCTCGTCCCGGCCACGCGCGGTCCGGCGATCTCGCCGGCGAAGCGCAAGCGGGCGGTCTGGGGGGCGGGGGGCCATTGCGGGGGCGGCGGTTCGGCCGGCGGGGCCGCCGCGGTCAGGAGCAGGAGAAGCAGCACGGAGGCGATCGCTCGGTTCATGGCATGTCCTCGGTGACGAGAGTCTGGCGCAGGTCGGCGTCCTTCAGCGCTTCGGTCAGTATCTTCCGCACCCGCCAGGCAGTGGCGAGCTTCACGTCGAGCTTGACGGACAGGGTCGAGCAGGTCTGGTGGCCGGAGGCCATCAGGCGGGCGGCCTTGGCCCACAGCGTCAAGGGGAGGTGGGTGCGGGCCAGCGGCGTGCCCGTGAGGTCGTTGAAGGTCCGTCCGCAGCCGGAGCAGCGCAGCTTGCGCCGGCCGTCCTTGCCCCGGGCGTGGACCGAGCAGTCGCGGTGGCCGCACCGGGGGCAGCGAAGGCCCGCCTTCCAGCGGAGGGTCTGGAGGCGGGCCATCAGCCGGCTTTCATCCGTAGTCGCGTCGATCATGTTCAACCTAGTCCGAACACCGTCAAACGGAAACTCCCGTCCAAAAAAGACCCCCGTTTCCGGGGGTCTTGGTGAGGATTTACTTGCCGCCGTGGCAGTCCCAGCAGACGGGACCATGTCCGATGTCACGGGCGTTGACGAGCAGCTTCCGGTTCTCCTGGGGGCTGCTGTGCATGCTGTGGCAGGTCGTGCAGCCGACGAAGTAGCGCGTCTTCACGATGCCGTTGACGTTGGTGATGGACACCGCGTCGCCGGCCTTGAGGACGGCGTCGCTGAGGACGGTGATGACGCCGTTGCGGCTGCTGACCGGAACGCGCTCGTTGCCGATGCGGTGGTTCTGGGACAGGTCGCCGGGGGCGATCGCGAGGTTGGCGCGTCCCGTGATCATCCCGCCGTCGCTGACGGTCTGCGTGCCGTCATGGCACGACAAGCACAGGCCGGAGCGGCTGTCGACGAACGCCCACGCCGGGATCAACGAGCCGGCCGCCGTGGAGGCCACGATGGGATCGGCGTCGAACGCGGTGTTGGTGTACTCGACGGGCAGGATGCCGCTCTTCACCTTCCAGGTGAGGTTCTTGTCCGGGTTCTGGCGGGCCCAGAGGGGCTTCATCTTGACGGGTTTGTGCATCTCGTGACAGGTCGAGCACTGCGTCACGGCGCCGGCTCCGCCGCCCGTGTAGGTGAGCGTGAAGTCATGCTTGGAGCCTTCGATCACGTTCATGCCGGTCGCGGCCGACGCATGAACCTTTCCAACGAGAACGAGACTCGCGACGAGCAGTCCCGTCAGTTTGAGTAGGGCTTTCATTGTGTTCCTCCTGAGATTTTGCGACGGCGACTACTCGCCGACATCTCCGGTGGCAACGAAGCGGCCACCGATTTCTCCTCGGAGGGACGTTTAAATCTCCTTTTTATGACCCCCGAGCGCGGCAACGCGCCCGGGGTGCGCGAATGCGCGCACGGCGCTATTTGGCCTCCTCCGGGGCGGGAGCGGCCTTTTCCTCGGGGTAGCTGATGTATTGATAGACCTCGACGCGCTTGTTCTTGGTGTCGGCGACGTAGATCATGCCGTCGTCGCCGATGAAGATGCCCGCCGGCAGGCTCAGCTGGCCGGCGACGCTGCCGGGGCTGCCGTACCAGACCAGGAGCTGGCCGGTGCGGTCGAAGACCTGGACCCTGGAGAACAGCGCGTCCACCACGTGGATGTTGCCGTCCGGGTCGGCGGCGATCCCGCGCGGCCGCGACATATAGCCCGGAGCGTCGCCGCCCTCGCCGAAGCCTCCCAAGGCGGCTCCGGTCGAGCTGAAGACGTGGACGCGGGCGGCGAGGGGGTCGCTGACCAGGAAGTCGCCGTTCTTGAACGCCCAGACGTTGTTCGGGTTGGGCAAGGCGTAGTACTCCTTCTTGGCGTGGAGGCACATCTCCCGGATGAAGCTCCCGTCCTTGCCCAGCAGCACGATGCGGCGGTTGCTGCTGTCGGCGACCAGGAGCTCCCCGGCCGGGGTGAGGGCGAGGCCGGCGGGACGGTTGAGCTTGCCGGCCTCGCCGCCCGCGCCCTCCGACTTCCACATCAGCTTGCCGTCGGGGGCATAGGCCTTGACCGCCCCCTCGCTCGTGTCCGAGACGTAGGCGTTGCCCGCCTCGTCGACCGTGACGCTGACGGGGGACTTGAGGCTGTCCTCGCCCTTGTCGCCGACGTATCGGAACGTCCCCGCCTTGAGGTCGACGACCGTCAGATGCTGGGCGCCGGTATCGGTGACGTAGATCTTGTCTCCGAGGCCCCAGATGCCGTAGGGGTTGTTGAAGATCTCCGGGGTCACCTTGCCTCCGGAGAACATGGCGATCAGCCGGGCGAAGAAGCCTTCCTTCTTCACCTCCTTCTTGGGGTTGAGGTCGTTGGCGCTCTTGATCGTGCGCACGAAGCGGATGCGGGGCTTGTCGGGGGGCGGAGGCCAGACGAGGTCGGCCTTGGGGGCAGAGACGGCCGAGGTCGAGACGTCGGGCGCCTTGGCGGCGTCGACCGCTCCCGCTGACGGCGAGGCGGCGGCGAGGATGAGAGCGAGACGCAGGATCATGGTTTTCATTTTTTATGGCACTCCGCGCAGAGGGTGAAGATGTCGCCGCGCATAAGCTTGGGATTCTTGCCGGCGTGCGGTTCATGGCAGGACGCGCAGTCGAAAGGCTTGCCCTCGCGGCGCGGGTCGGCCTTCCCTTCCTTCGCGGTCGGATGGCGCGACACCGGGTGGGCGTCCTTGAGGGCGTCGGCGTCGTGGCAGCCGAAGCAGATGTCGGACAGCGGCTTGCGGATCAGCGCGACGCGCTTGCTCACGTGCGGGTTGTGGCAGGTCGTACAGTCGCCCGACGAGAAAGGCTGATGGACGACGGCGCTCGTCCCCAGCTTGCGGAAGTTGGAATGGCAGACGAAGCACGATTCCTCCGGCAGCTTCTTGAGGGCGGGCTTGCCGTCCGCTGCCGTCTTGGCGTGGCACATCTCGCAGGAGCGCGAGCCGAAGGGGATGTGCTCCTTGCCCTCGACGATGAGCTTGGGGTTCTTCGAGGCGTGGGGGTTGTGGCAGTCCGTGCACTTGCCCTCGAAGGCGCTGACGCCGAAGTGGGCCTTGGCGATGGCCGCGTCCTTCGGGTCGTGGCAGGTCGCGCACAGCTCGTTGACCGGCGAGTTCAGCAGGGGCGCGTTGTCCGAGGCGTGGGGCTGATGGCAGGTGCCGCAGTCCATGTCCTTGAAGGCCGAGTGGACGCTCGCCTTCTTCATGTCCTCGGCCCGCGCCGCGTGGCAGGACAGGCACAGGGGCTTCTGCTCCATCGTCAGCTTGGCCGCGTCCTTCGGGTCGGCGTGGCACTTCGAGCACTCGCCCGACAGCACCGGCGCGTGCGAGCCCGCCTTCTCCATCATCGTCTTCGCCTTTTCCTCGTTGGCCGAGCGGAATTTGTCCTTCGGAGCGCTCTTGCCGAACCAGCCTTCGGCCGCGGCGCCGCCGGCGAGGAAGGCGAGCATCAGCAGGGCGCCGATGGCTTCCTTAAGACCGAACTTCTCCATGCGCCGGCGCAGGGCGTCGCGCGACAGGCCCAGGGATTGCGCGGCCTTCTGCTGGTTGCCCCCGCTGCGCTTGAGGGCCTGCACGACCAGGTCCTTCTCCACGTCCTCCAGCCGCAGGCCGTCCGGAGGCAAGGTCACGGTCGAGTCGTCCGCCTTCGCGGGAGGGGGCGCTTCGGCCGCGGCTTGGGCGCGCGCGATGTGCGCGGGCTGGGCGGCGGCGACCGGATGGAACTCCAGTTCGTCGAGGATCATCATTCTCTCCAGCACGTTGCGAAGCTCCCGGACGTTGCCGGGCCATTTATAGGATTGGAACTGCTCCAGGGTCTCTTGCGAGAGCTTGGGCTTGGTCTTGAGCATCTCCGCGCTGAGCTTGCCGAGGAGGCGGTCCACGAGCGGCAGGACGTCCTCCTTGCGCTCGCGCAGGGGCTTGAGCGAGATGGTGAGGACGTTGATGCGGTAGTAGAGGTCCTGTCGGAAGCGGCCCTCGGCCACCGCCTTGGGGAGGTCCTCGTTGGTGGCGGCGATGACGCGAACGTCCACGGTGATGTCGTCGCGCCCGCCGACCCGCTTGAAGGTCTTGTCCTCGAGGGCGCGCAGGATCTTGCCCTGGAGCGCCATCGGCATGTGGCCGATCTCGTTGAGGAAGATCGTCCCGCCGTCGGCGATCTCGAACAGGCCCTTCTTCTGCCCGACGGCGCCGGTGAAGGAGCCCTTCTCGTAGCCGAACAGCTCGCTTTCCAGGAGGTTCTCCGGGATGGCCGTGCAGGAGATCTCCATGAAGGGCTCGAACGCGCGCGGGCTGCCGTAATGGATGGCGCGGGCGAAGCGGTCCTTGCCGCAGCCGCTCTCGCCCAGGATGAGGACGGTGCCGAAAGGGCTGGCCGAGATCTTCTTCGCCATGGCGAGCGCGTCCTTCATGGACGGGCTCTCGGCCACGATCGAGGCGAAGTTGTACTTGTCGAGCCCCTTCTGGTGCGCGCGGTCGAGGCGGCGCTTGAACTGGGCGGTCTCGAGCACCCGCTTGAGCGTGATCTTGAGTCCGGCGAGCTGGAGGGGCTTGGAGATGTAGTCGGCCGCGCCCTCGCGCAGGGCCTCCACGGCGCTGGCCAGGTCGGCGAAGGCGGTCATGATGATGACGGGGAGCTCGGGGTTGCCGCGCCGGGCGGCCTTGAGCACGTCGAGGCCGCTGTCCCGGCCGAGGCGGAGGTCGGAGAGGACGACGTCGGGGTTCTCGGTCTCGAGCGCGGCCTCGGCCTCCGCCAGGTCGGCGGCGACGACCGTCTTATATCCCGAGTTCGTGAGATCCTGAGACAAGGACCACCTGATCAGCTCCTCGTCGTCCACGATCAAGATCTTCGACGCCATATCAAACCTCCACCGTCAATGCGGGCAGGCGCACGTAGACGCTGGTGCCGCGGTCGGGTACGCTTTCGATCCAGATGTCGCCGTTGTGCGCCATGACGATCTGGCGCGACAGGGGAAGGCCGAGGCCGCTGCCGTTCTCGCGCGTGGTGAAGAAGGCGCGGAAGACGTTCTCCAGGTCGGCGCTGGAGATGCCTTTGCCGGTGTCGGTCACCTCGACGAGCAAGGTCCCCTCGATCTCGGAGCGCACGCTGACGCTCAGGGTCCCGCCGTCCGGCATGGCGTGGGCCGCGTTGATGAACAGGTTCAGGAACACCTGCTCGAGCTGTCCGGGGTCGCCGCGCAGGCGGGGGAGGTTCTTGGGGATGTCCCGCTTGAGCTCGATCCTCTGCGTGCGCAGGCGGACCTCGAAGAGGTCGAGGACGCGCTCGAGCGGTTCGCGCAGGTCGAAGGGACGCACCACCGCCTCGGGCATGCGCGCGAAGCGCAGGAAGTTCCCCATGGTCTGCTCCATGCGGTTGAGCTGGCCGAGGACCTTGCTCAGCACCTCGCGGCGGGGGCTGCCGTCGGGGGTCTCGGTCTGCATGACCTGGATGGCGGTGCTGATGCCCGTCAGCGGGTTGCGCACCTCGTGGGCGAGGTGCGCGGACAGCTCGCCCAGCGCCGCCAGGCGGTCCAGGTGGCCGACCTGGCTGCGGTGAAGGTCCACGATCTCGCGGCGGTCCTTCTCGAGGAGGCGGACCATGTTGTTGAAGCCGCGGGCGATCGAGCGCAGCTCGCCCGAGGGCAGGTCGTCGACGCGCGTGTCGAGCTTGCCGCGCGCGACCTGGTTCATGGCCTCGACGATGCGCCCCATCGGCTCGTCGATGACGCGGCGCACGACCATGTAGGTCCACAGCCCGACGACCATGAACGACGAGAAGAGGATGATGAGGCGGCCCTTGAGGTTGGCCTCGGCCACGGCCTGACGGTCGCGCTTCGGCGAGACGAGCCGGACGAAGCCGATCGGCCCGGCGTCGGCGCCGTGGCAGCGCGCGCAGGCGCCGCGGTTCAGGACGGGGAAATCCATGATGATGGTCTTGTCCGGATCGAAGTTCGGAGGCGTCTCGTGGCGCGGCTTCACGCCGGCCGCGAGGTCGTTGGTGTTGACGGCGTTCTTGTCGGAGTCGAGGAGGAACATCCGGTCGGCCATGCCGTGGGCGTTGTGGACGGAGAAAAGATGCGAAATGGCGCCGTGTGAGCCCTGGAGCATGGAGTCGGCGATGACCCGCTCGACGACCGGGAACATGCTCTTCATCGTCGCTCGCTCCATGTCGAGGACGCTGCTGCGGGTGTCCTGCACGTACAGCAGGAAGGTGATCGCCGTGACGGCCACGGTGAACGAGTAGAAGGCGATGAACGTCTGCCGGGCCAGCGAGGCGCCGCGCCAGGCGACGGTCAAACGCCGAAGCAGTCGGCCTGGACGCAGTCGCCGCATAGGTGTTCTCGTCGTTCGCCCCGCAACGGTTCGGCCAATGGCGGGGATGTATGACTTCGGTCATGGTCGCCCCGGGACTTCCGGGCTTACAATGGAACCGGAGGCCCACCCCTATGAACCCCTGGCCCCGGCAGCTCGTCGTCCGTTCCGTCCTCGTTTTCATCGCGCTCATCGCGGCTCTCGCGCTGCGCGCGCCGCGCTTCGTCGAGAAGACCACCGACCTGCGCGACTCCGTCGGCGATCACGCGATCCTGCTGAGCAAGGGCCACGCCTCGTTCAGCTGCGGCGTCTGCCACATCTCCCACCCGGCGAAAGCCGTGAGCGCGCTGTGGCAGAAGAGCGGAGGCTCCGATCCCTCTCAGTTCGTCCGCGATTCGGCGGCGGTCGGCGGGGTCAAGACCGGCCTGTGCATGTCCTGCCATGACGGGACCATCGCCGCGACCATCACCGCTCACTCGGCCTCCGGCGGGGGCTCGGACCTGGGCGCGAACCACCCCGTGGGCATGGACTATCAGGCCGCCGTGCGCCGCGACCCCATGTCCTACAACGACCCCGCCTCCAACGCCCGCATCGTGCTCGAGGACGGCAAGGTCGCCTGCATCTCCTGCCACGACACCCATGACACCGGAGCCGTTTCCGGGAGCAGCGTCCGTCATGAGGTCTGCATCGAGTGCCACCGCCGCTGAGGCGGCGCTGCGCGTAATCGCGCACTTATATCGCGTTTACGACGGGGACCCCGGCCGGCAAACGCCTTATAATCGTCTTTTCACGACGGCCGGATGGTCTTTTTGTTGCCATGTAATCGTTCACGATGATGAACGAATGGATGGTTGTCGGACTGAACCACTCGACGGCTCCCGTCGAAATCCGTGAGGCGATCTCCCCGAAGCCCGAAGAAGCGGGACGCATGAACGCCATCATCAGCGAGGCCACCGGCCAGCAGGGCGTCGTCGTCCTCTCCACATGCAGCCGCTTCGAGGTCTACTTCCAGCCCGACAAGGACGGCGAGCAGGCCGTCCTCGCGTGGTTCAACCTCCGCGCCGGCCAGGACATCACTGCCTCCCTTTTCATCCACCGCGGCCCGGAGGCCGTCGGCCACCTTTTCCGCGTCGCCGCGGGCCTCGACTCCTGGATCATGGGCGAGACCGAGATCCTGGGCCAGTGCAAGGCCGCCTACCAGGGCGCCTGCGCCGAGAAGACGGCCAACCGCTTCGGCCACCTCTCCTTCCAGCGCGCGCTGATGGTGGGCAAGAAGGTCCGCAACGAGACGCGCATCGTGGGCGGCATCGCCTCGATCGGCGGGGCGGCCGCGATGATGGCGCGCAGCATTTTCTCCGATTTGAAGGAGCGCGTGGTGGTGGTCTTCGGCGCGGGGACCATGGCCGCCTCCTCGGTGCGGCACCTGCGATCGAAAGGCGCGGGCAAGCTGTATATCAGCAACCGCAGCCTGGATAAAGGCCAGGCCCTCGCCGCCGAACTCGGCGGCGAGCCCGTCACTCTCGCGGAAGGCTTCGAGAAGCTGGACCAGGCGGACATCGCGGTGTTCTCCACCGGCTCCGACCGCTACCTCCTGGACGAGGAGGCCGCCCGCGCCCTGTCGCGCCGCCGCGGCGGCCGGTCGCTGTTCATCATCGACATCGCGATGCCGCGCAACGTGGCCCCCGAGGTCGCCAAGGCCGAGGGCGTGTACCTGTACGACATCGACGACCTCAAGGGCGTCGTGCAGAAGAGCCTGGCCAAGCGCGAGGCCGACATGGCCCAGGCGGCGACGATCGTCGCCGCCGAGTCCGCCGACTGCTGGCAGCGCCTGACCTTCCCGGTGCCCGCCGCCCCCGCGCGCGTGCCCGTCGCCGCCTAGGCGCGACACTTTCGGCGCTCCCGCGCCGTCTAATCACCGAGGGCCCCAGGGGCCCGGGGGGTAGTTCAGATGAAGCGGATCATCACGATGGCGTTGGCCGGGGCTCTCCTGCTGCCGGCGGCGCTGCGCGCGCAGGGCGGGCCCGAGGGCAAGCCGGGCGCGTTCGGCGACAAGAAGGAGGCCTTCAAGGAGCGCATGAAGGAGAAGTTCGGCATATCCGACGAGCAGGAGGCCAAGCTCAAGGCCGCGAAGCGGGCCCGGCGGGACGCGGAAGCCGCGATCCACGCGGAGCTCCAGGCGGGGATGCGCAAGCTCTCCGACCAACTCGAGGACAAGGCCCCGGAGAAGGACCTGTCGGCGACCCTCGACAAGCTCGTCGCGGGGCGCAAGTCGCTGCGCGCCGAGGAGGACAAGTTCGAGGCCGCGCTGACCTCGATCCTGACGCCGACGCAGCGCGCGCAGATGCTCGTCGCGATGAAGGGCCGCATGGGCAAGAAAGGCGGCAAGATGGGCGGCCCGAAGATGGGCCCGGGCAATATGGGGCCCGGCAAGATGGGCGGCGCGCCCGACCAAGACGACGACTAGATGCTATAAGGCTTTCCGCCGACGCATCTGTGTCCGGCCGCTGGCGGCCGGACCTAGGCTCCGGGTCCTCGGGGCGCCTTTCCCTCGGTGGGAAGGGCGCCCTTAGGTTCCCCGCCGGACGCCTCGGTTGAGGTCATCCACGGAATTCCACCGGTGGAATCCTGGGGATGGACCGGCGCTCCCGCCGAGCGAGATGATATCATCGTCTCCATGGACTTGCGCGTCGTGCTGGTCGGGCCGGAGAACCCGCTCAATGTGGGGTTCGTCGCGCGGGCGATGAAGGCGTTCGGGGTCAAGGATCTCGTCGTGGCGGCGTCCCCTTGGAAGGCCTTGCCGGCGGAGGCGCGGGTCACCGGGGTGAGCGCTCCGGAGGTGCTCGACGGGGTGCGGTTCGAGAAGGACCTCGCGGGGGCGCTGAAGGGCTGCGCCACGGCCATCGCGTTCTCCCGCCGGCCGACGGACCTGAGGCAGGATGAGTTCACCTTGCCGGGGATACCGGATTCTCTGAACCTTGCCGGGCGGACGGCGCTCGTGTTCGGAAGGGAATCGAAGGGGCTCACGCGGGCGGAGACGGCGTTGTGCCCGTACCTCGCCAGGATACCCTGCGAGAACGGCGTCAGCCTCAATCTCGGGCAGGCGGTCGCGGTGGCGCTCTTTTCTTTAACGGCAACGGATGGAGTACTCCCGGAACGGGCCGCAACGGCCTCGTTGGAGAGAATGACGGCCATGTGGGAGTTTGTTCACCCCAAGCTCGCGGCTTCGCCGCGATTGTCCGAGGAACGGCAACAGAGAATGCGGCAGATGCTATTTAGACTTCATCTTAACGACGATGATTTCGACATGTTATTCTCGATCATGAAGGGGCTTTCCAAGTGAAGACGATCGTCGCGACCTTGTGCTACGTCCGGTCCGGGGAACGGACCTTGATGATGCACCGCAATAAGAAGCCCGGCGACGTCCATATGGGCAAATGGAACGGCCTCGGGGGGAAGCTCGATTCCGGAGAGTCGCCCGACGAATGCGTCGTCCGCGAGATCCGCGAGGAATCCGGTCTGACCTTGCTCGACCCGAAGCTGCGCGGCGTGCTGACCTTTCCCGCGTTCAAGCCCGGGGAGGACTGGCTGGTGTTCGTGTATACCGCGACCCGGTTCGAGGGCGAGCTGGTCGAGTGCGCGGAGGGCGACCTCGAGTGGGTGTCCGGAGAGCGCCTGGCGACCCTTCCCCTGTGGGAGGGGGACCGGATCTTCCTGCCCTGGCTCGAGCAGGAGCGGTTCTTCTCCGGCAAGTTCGTGTACCGCGAGGGACGTCTGGTCTCGCACGAGGTTTCATTCTCCTGAGGCGTTTTTCTAACATGGTCCCATGAGCGAGGCTTATCGGGAGTTCTACGGGCGGATGATCGTCGCCGCCTTCGCGTTCATCTTCCTGGTCAGCGGCGGCATCTACGCGACGACGCGACGGCGGGACCTGGTCCGGCAGTACTGCGTGGCCCATCTCGTCGCGCTGACGCTCGGCACCATCGTCGACATAATACTCGCGCTGTACGTCATGCCCCGCGGCGGCATACCGCCGGCGTACGTCGGCGGCATCTTCCTGGCGCCGATCGCGTTCTTCGTCGCCTTCTCGATCTACATCTGCCACCGCGGCACGGTCCTGCACGCGCAGGACATCCTGATCCCGATCGTGCCGATCGTCCTGTGGGGGCTGCTCGTGATCTTCGGCGGCCAGCGCGGCATGGGCGACTACGACGTGCTCGGCGCCTGGTTCGTCTCGGCGGGGTGCGGCGGCGTGGACATCGCCGCGGCCTTCGGCCCGCCGGCGCTGACGGGAAGGGCGCGCACGGTGAAGCTCGCGGGCTACGCCTTCATGCTCGTCGCGGTCTACTTCGTCCTGCCCTGGGCGACCTACTAAGGCTTCTTCGGCGCGGGCTTGGCGAGCAGCGTCTTCAGCTCGGCGATCTTCGCCCTCGCGCGGGCGTGCTCCGAGCGGTCCCGCTCGTTGTCCAGTATCCGCGCCCATAGCACCAGGGCCTCGCGGTATTCCCCGCGCGACTGGCGCAGGTTGGCCAGGATGGACTTCATCGTGCTCGGGGTCTCGGGGCGGTCGAAGCTCGACTCGAGCAAGGCGATCATACGGTCCGTGTCGCCCTGCTTCTTGTAGGCGATGGCCGCCAGGTACAGCGCGTACATCGGCTGGTCGGGGGAGCGGCGCATGCCCTCGTGGAGGAGCTCCGCGGCCTCGTCGGGGCGCTCGATGCCGTGGAACCAGGCGAGCATCCCGGCGGAGAACAGGACCGCCCGGTGGAAGGAGGGGTCGAGGCGCGAGACGCGCAGGCTCAAAGTCCCGAGATGCTCGTACGGATGCCCCGGACGGTCGGTGTACTCCGGCAAGGCGCCGGCCGCGTACTGCAGGAGCTGGATCCAGGCGAGGTCCGCCGCCGGCGCGCGGAAGCCCGCGGCGGCGAGCCCGGCGTCCTGGAAGGCGAAGGGGCCGGCCTTCAGCTCTCCCAGAGGGGGGAAGCGGGGCTCGTGGAGGCGGCGCATGCGCGACCCGGCGAACAGCGCCAGGACGAACAGGGCGGCCGCGACGGCGAGCCAGCGTCCTTTCATCAGAACTCCTTCTGGTCGAACAG
>Ga0255338_1002528_pt1 | contig 26122 bp, 23 predicted proteins | sample MeOH1_35cm_T4_19_FD_203715 | JGI IMG/M metagenome (GOLD analysis project Ga0255338, IMG submission 203715) | Sandy soil microbial communities from University of British Columbia, Vancouver, Canada - MeOH1_35cm_T4_195 | ecosystem: Engineered > Artificial ecosystem > Sand microcosm > Unclassified ...
GGCCGTCGATCTTGAAGCCCATGGGCCGCCAGCGGTAGGGCAGCTTGTAGGGGCCGGCGCCCACATCCTTGGTCATGTCGAACTCGGTGCCCTCGTAGTGGTCGCGCATGAGCTGCATGACGTCGCGCACGTCCAGCTTCTGGTCGGGCTTGATGAAGAGCGGCATGGGCTTGGCGCCCTTCTCGGCCTTCACGTAGTCGATGGGGAGGTTCTGGCTGGGCGCCGCGCGGCGGAACAGGCTCCACACCCGGGCCTCGCAGGCACGCAGGGCGCCGAAGCTGAGGGGCGCGTAGGTATCGGCGAAGCTGAAGTCCTTGTCCGCGCCCTTGAACCAGCCCTTCTCACGGGCGAAGGGGATGAGGTCTTTGCTGTAGAGCGCGGTCTTGGGATCGTTCAGGGGGAACTGGCGGATGCGGGCCTGGTTGGCGTGGGCGCTGATGGTGCCGTCGGGCAGCTTGTAGGCCACCCACAGGGCGCCCTTCTGGCCTTTGCCCTTGCCGATCATCTCGAGGATCCACACGTCGTTGGGATCGGCGATCGAGAAGCTCTCGCCTTCGGACGCGTAGCCGTATGTTTCGGCGACGGTGGTCATCACCTCGATGGCCTCGCGGGCGGTCCTGGCGCGCTCCAGCCCGATGTAGATGAGGCTGCCGTAGTCCACGATGCCGCTGGGCACGTGCAATTCCTTCCGCCCGCCGAAGGTGGTCTCGGCGATGGTGACCTGGAGTTCGTTCATGTTGCCCACGCGGGTGTAGGTCACCGGCGCTTCAGGGATGTTCCCGAGGCTCTTGCCCGTATCGAAGGTATAGCCGCTGTCCCACTCGCGGATCTCGCGCATCTCGCCCGGCAGGTGGCGCCCGCCCCGCTTGAAGTAGAGCTCGCCATAGAGGGTGTGGCTGTCGGCGGCGTAGGTGATCATGGTCGAGCCGTCCTTGCTCGCGCCCTTGGTGACGAGCAGGTTGGTGCAGGCCTCCAGGGCCGTGCCGGCAGCGAGAAGGGTGGCGAGAAGGACGATGGGGCGCAGACGCATGGAGATCCTTTGAAAATCGGGACGAAAGGGCGATGCTACCAGATGGCCGGGCGGATCTTCTCGGGCCGCTTCATGGGGTCGCCGTCCTGGCAACCGAAGGCCTCGAAGAACTCCGGGAGGTTGGCCAGGGGCCCGTTGACGCGGAACTTGGCGGGGCTGTGGGGGTCGGTGACGACCCGGAGGCGCGTGGCCTCCTCCCGGGTGAGGGTGCGCCAGGTCTCGGCGTAGCCCAGGAAGAAGCGCTGTTCGGGGGTGAAACCTTCGATCCGGCCCACGGGGGCCTTGCCCTTCTGGCTCAGCTTCCAGGCGGCCCACGCAATCTTGAGGCCGCCCAGGTCGGCGATGTTCTCGCCCAGGGTGAGCTTGCCGTTCAGCTTGAGGCCGGGCAGGGGCTCGAAGGCGTCGAACTGCTTCACCACCAGCTCGGCGCGCTCGTTGTAGGCCTTTTCGTCTTCGGAGGTCCACCAGCTCTTGAGGTTGCCGTCCGCGTCGTACTGGCGGCCTTCGTCGTCGAAGCCGTGGGTCATCTCGTGGCCGATGGTGGCCCCGATGTTCCCGTAGTTCACGGCGTCGTCGGCCGAGGCATCGAAGTAGGGCGGCTGGAGAATGCCCGCCGGGAAGACGATCTCGTTCATGGTGGGGCTGTAGTACGCATTGTTCGTCTGGGGCGTCATGTCCCATTCGTTCCGGTCGATGGGTTTCCCGAGCTTCGCCAGGCGGCGCTGGAATTCGAAACGGCGGGTTTCCAGGACGTTCAAGACGTAGGGCTGGCGCTTGATTTCGAGTTTCGCGTAGTCGCGCCAGACATCGGGGTAGCCGATCTTCACGCGCATGGCGGCCAGCTTCTGCCGGGCCTTGGCCTTGGTGGGGGCGCTCATCCAGTCGAGGCCGTCGATGCGAGCCCGCAGCGCCGTGCGCAGATTCTCCACCATCTCCAGGACCTTGGCCTTGCTGCTGGCGGGGAAGGTGCGCTGGACGTAGAGCTTGCCCAGCGCCTCGCCCAGGCCCCGATCGGCCGCGAACATCACGCGCTTCCAACGGGGATGCTGGGCCGTGGTGCCCTGAAGCCGGGTGCCGTTGAAGGCGAAGGCCTCCTGCTCGAAGGCGCTGGAGAGGGCCGGAGCGGCGTTGCGGAGGAGGGTCCAGCGCAGGTAGACGCGCCACTGGTCAGCCGGGAGGTCCCGCATCATTCGGCCCAGCTCCGCCAGGAAGGCGGGCTGGCGCACCACGAAGCGGTCCGGGGCCGGCACACCAAGCGCCTTCAGGTAGGGGTCCGCCGGGAAGCCGGGCGCGGCGGCCTTCAGCTGGGCCAGGGTCATGGCGTGGTAGATGGCGTTGGGGTCGCGCTGTTCCACGCGGGTCATGCTGGCTTTGGCCAGACGGGTCTCCAGAGCCAGGATGCGGTCGGCGTCCCTGGGGTCGGCACCGGCCAGGGTGAGCACCTTCGCCACGTGGGCCCGGTAGGCGGCGAGGAGTTCCTTCGACTTGGCGTCGTCCTTCAGGTAGTAGTCCCGGTCCGGCAGGCCGAGACCACCCTGGGCCAACATCACGGAATAGCGGCTGCTCTCCTTGTCGTCCTGCTCGATGCTGAAGGAGAAGCCCGCGAAGGCACCTTGCTGGTGCAGATCCGCAAACGCGGCCGCCAGGGTGGCCGCATCCTTCACGCCGTCGATGCGGGCGAAGAGGGGTTTCAGGGGGGCGATCCCCGCCGCTTCGATGCCCGCCTCATCCATGCCACTGGCGTAGAAGTCGCCGACCTTCTGGGCTTCGGAACCCGGAGCGGCCTTGGCGGCCGCCGCGGAGGCCATGATCTCCCGCAGGATCTGGTGGGTCCGGGTATCGATCTCCTGGTCCACGCCGTACCGCTCGTACTCGGCGGGGATGGCCGTGCGCTTGGCCCACCCCCCCACGGCGTACTGGAAGAAATCCTCGCAGGGCTTCACAGAAGGGTCGAGGTTGGCGGGATTGAAGCCCTTGTAGGGCAGTTGGGCTGAGAGCGGCGCCACCAGCGCCAGAACAAACAGTGCAGATCGAGTATTCAAGCTGTTTCCTTTGTTCTATCTCCGGAAGGCGCGGCCTTCTGGAGCTGGGATCACCAGATGGCCGGCCGCACCTTGATGTCCCGCTTCATGGGCTGGCCATCGCCGCAGGCGAAGGCCTCGTAGAACTCCGGCAGGTTGGACAGGGGGCCGATGACGCGCTCCCGGCCGGGGCTGTGGGGATCCGTCTTGAGGCGCACGGAGAGGGCCGCCTCGCGGATGTGGTTGCGCCACACGGCCGCGGCGCCCAGGAAGAAGCGCTGGGGGCCGGTGAAACCGTCGATGGGCGCAGGAACGGGCTTTCCCTTCAGGCTGTTCTGGTAGGCGGCGAAGGCGATCTTGAGGCCACCGATGTCGGCGATGTTCTCGCCCAGGGTGAGCTTGCCGTTCACGTGCTCGCCCTTGATGGGCTCGTACCCGTCGTACTGCTTCACCACCAGGTCCGTGCGCGACTGGTAGGCCTTCTTGTCCGCCTCGGTCCACCAGTTCTTGAGGTTGCCCTCGGCGTCGAACTGGCTGCCGCTGTCGTCGAAGCCGTGGGTCATCTCGTGGCCGATGACGTAGCCCAGGGCGCCATAGTTCACGGCGTCGTCAGCCTTGGCGTCGAAGAAGGGCGGCTGCAGGATGCCGGCCGGGAACACAATCTCGTTCATCGAGGCGTTGTAGTAGGCGTTCACGGTGGGCGGCGTCATGCCCCACTCCGTGCGGTCGATGGGCTTGCCCAGCTTCGCCAGGTTCTCCCGGATGCGGAAGGCCGCGGCCCGGCGGACGTTGCCGAAGTAGTCGTCGCGCTTCACATCGAAGGCGTAGGCCTTCCACTTGTCGGGGTAGCCGATCTTCACGCCGAAGGCGTTGAGCTTCGTGAGGGCCTGCTGCTTGGTTTCAGCGCCCATCCAGTCGAGGTTCGTGATGCGCTCCCGCAGGGCTCCGCGCAGGTTCTCCACCAGCTCGAGGACCTTCTTTTTGGCTTCGGGCGGGAAGGCCACCTGCACGTAGAGCTGGCCCAGGGCCTCGCCCAGGGTGCCGTCCGTCATGGCCTCGATGCGCTTGGCGCGGGGCTCGCGCTCGGGGGTGCCGGTCAGAGCCTTGCCGTGGAAGGCGAAGGCTTCCTCCCCGAAGGCCCTGGGCAGCAGGTTGGCGCTGGCGTTGAGGGCGTGCCAGCGCAGGTAGGTGCGCCACTGCGGGGCGGGCACCTCGGAGGCCAGCTTGCCGAAGGCCTGGAAGAAGGATGGCTGGCTGAGGTTCAGGTCCGCGAGCTTCACGCCGCGGGCCGCGAAGTAGCCCTTCCAATCGAAGCCGGGGGCCTCGGCCACGACCTGATCCAGGGTGCGTTTGTTGTAGGTCTTCTGGGGGTTCCGCAGCTCCACGCGGCTCCACTGGGCCAAGGCCAGGCGCGTCTCCAGGTCCAGCACCACCTTGGCGCGGACCCGGGCCAGGTCCGGAGCGTCGCCGGCCAGTTCCAGCATCTTCGCGACGTGGGTCTCGTACTTGGCGCGGATGTCCCGGCTGCGGGCGTCATCCTTCAGGTAGTAGTCGCGGTCCGGGAGCCCCGTGCCGCCCTGGCCCAGGTAGGCCAGGTACTGGGTGGAGGCCTTGGCGTCCTGGCGCACGAAGAACCCGAAGCCCCCAGGCAGGCCCTGGGCATGCAGCCTGGCCAGCAGGGCGGGAAGCTGCTTCACATCCTTCAGGCCGTCGATGGTGGCGAAGATGGGCTTCATCGGCGCGAGGCCACGCTTTTCGATAGCGGCCTCGTTCATGCCCGAGGTGTAGAAGTCGCCCACCTTCTGCTGGACGCTGCCCTTGGCCCAGGTGGTTCTGGCGCTGGTCTCGTTCAGGATCTTCTGGAGGATGGCGCGGTTGCGCTCACTCAGTTCCTCCATGGCGCCATAGCGGGACTTGTCTGCGGGCAGGCTGTGGGACTTGAGCCAGCCGCCGTTGGCGAACCGGTAGAAGTCGTCGCAGGGCCGTACGGTCAGGTCGAGGTTCGCGGGATCCACGCCGGGTTTGGACTGGCCGGCCAGGGAGAAGGCCGCTAGACCCAGGCAGAGGCCAAGCGAGGCGCGCAGGGGAGAAGCCATGAATAACCTCGTAAGATGAGGCTAAAAGCCTATCAGGAAGACGTGCGAAGAGATATGTGGGTCACTTTCTGCACTTCCGCATGAACCACACCCTGGGCGTCCCGCAGCTCCACCGGGTAGGTGCGGTCCACCTTGGGCTGCTCCTGGAGGAGGCGGCGGATCTCGGCCAGCTCGGCCTCATCCACCTGGAAGGTGGCGAAGAGGGTGCCGCGGCCCGGCTTGCGGAAGCGGATGGAGGCGGCCTTGTCCCACACCACGTACTCCGGCCCCAGCCGGTGGATCAGCATGAGCATGTAGAAGGGGTCCACCCCGGCGTAGAGGCTGCCGCCGAAGATGGTGCCCACGTAGTTCCGGGTCCGCCAGGAGAGGGGCAGACGGATGCGGACCTCGGACCAGTCCGAGGCGATGAAGGCCACCCGGGCGCCCGTGCCCCGGAAGCAGGGCCAGACGTTGAATGCCCAGCGGAAGAGGCGGGTGCGGAGGGATTCGCGCAAGGCCGATGCCTAGAAGCGGACCGTGACCTGCTCGCCTTCCTTCATGTGCACGGTGTCGATGAAGCGCACCTGCCGGCTGCCGTAGGTGAGGATGAGGCTGGAGGTGCGGACGCCGTGCCCGAAGTGCAGCACGCCCTTCAGGAGGTTGCCGTGGGTCACGCCGCAGGCCGCGAAGACGATCTCCTTGCCGGGGCAGAGGTCATCGGTGAAGTAGATGCGGTTGAAGTCCACGCCCATGGCCTCGGCCTTCTCGCGGCTGGCGGTGTTGGTGTCCACCTTGAGGCGGCCCTGGATCTCGCCGTTGAGGCACTTGAGGGCCGCCGCGGAGAGCACGCCTTCGGGGGCGCCGCCGGTGCCCATGACCGCGTGGATGCCCGTGCCGCTGACGGCGGCGCTGATGGCGGCGCTGAGGTCGCCGTCGCCGATGAGCTGGATGCGGGCGCCGGCCTTGCGGATGTCGGCGATGAGCTGGGCGTGGCGCTCACGGTCGAGGACGGTGACGGTGATCTCATCGACCTTGCGGTCCAGGGACTTGGCGATGATCTCGAGATTCTCCTGCACGGGGGCGTCGAGGCTCACCTTGCCCTTGGCGGCGGGGCCCACGACCAGCTTTTCCATGTAGAGGTCCGGGGCGTGCAGCAGGCCGCCCTTCTCGGTGGCCGCCAGCACGGCGATGGCGTTGGGGGCGCCGGTGGCGCAGAGGTTGGTGCCTTCCAGGGGGTCCACGGCGATGTCCACCGCCGGGTGGTCGCCATCCAGATCGGCCCCCATGCCCACTTTCTCGCCGATGAACAGCATGGGCGCCTCGTCCCGCTCACCCTCGCCGATGACGATGGTGCCGTCCATGCGGACGGTTTCCATGGCATGGCGCATGGCCTCCACCGCCAGCTTGTCGCTGTGCTTGCGGCGGCCGTGGCCGATGGAGGAGGCGCAGGCGATGGCCGCCTGTTCGACCACGCGCAGGAATTCGAGGGACAGGGTCTGTTCCATGGGGGGCTCCCGGGGAGGCTGGTCGAAGCAGGGTCAGGCGAGCCGGTTCACGCTCTGGTGGATCCAGTCGAGGAAGGCCTCGGATCCGGCCTCCACGGGAAACATCAGGATTTCCGGGACTTCGTAGGTGTGCAGGTCGGTGATCACTTCCGACACCTGGGGGAAGAGGGCCTGGGTGGTCTTGATGATGAGCATCACCTCTTCATCGAGGTGGGTCTCGCCCTTGAAGTAGTAGTAGCTCTTGATGCTAGGGACGATGTTCACGCAGGCGGCGTAGGCCTGATCGACCAGGGCGGCGGCGATGGTCAGGGCTGTCTCCTCGCTGCCGCAGGTGGTCATGATGGTGCAGACATCGCTCATCGGGTGGACTCCCCGCCCGGCGGGCGGAACCGGTCATTGTAGCTTGGGAGCGGGGTGGCCGCGGATCACGAAAGGCCCGGCGGGAGTGGCAGGGCATTTAGGTGGTCTGACCGCAAGATCATCCAGAGGCGAGCGCGTCAGGTGGAGGTGGCGCCTTTTGTCGACCCACCCGGGCGGGATTCGAACGGCGTCTGGCTGCGCCAGCCGCCGGTCCCGCTCCGGCGCGACATCTAGTCGCGCTTCCACGATCCCACTCGGAGGTGGGCCGCTTACCCTTCTGGGGATTCGACTCACCCGGGCGGGATTCGAACTGCGTCTGGCTGCGCCAGCCGCCGGTCTTTCTCCGGCGCGACATCTAGTCGCGCCTCCGAAATCCCACTCGGAGGTTCGAATCCTCTCGCCTGCTTCCGACCAATAAGAAGGGGGCCTGCGGGCCCCTTTCTTAATTGGTCGGGGCGAGAGGATTCGAACCTCCGACCTCTCGGTCCCGAACCGAGCGCTCTACCAGGCTGAGCCACGCCCCGACGAAGGTTTGACTTTACTGGAAACGGCCGGGGGCGTCCAGTCTGGGGCTATTCCTTCTCGAGGCCGAGGCGGATGCGCTCTTTCCGGCGGGCTTCGAGGAGGCGCAGGGCGCGGCGGAGGGGATCGGGGTCCTTGGGCTCTGTGGGTGTCTCCACGGGGGGATCGCAGGGCACGATCTGGAGGCCGGTCAGGCTGAGGCCCAGGGCCCGGTGGATGCGGTCGCGGATCTGTGGCCAAACGGCTTCTGCGGCTTCGCGGAGGGGGCCGATGCGGGTCAGCTCCCAGCAGCCCATCACGAGCACGTTCCGCTCCACGCGCAGGGGGCGGGTGCGATCGGCCAGGGCGGGCCCGACCACGAAGGACCAGGCCCGGCTGAGGCGGGCCAGCGCCTTCTGATCGGGCTGGCGGGCCCCCAGGGGCACCAGGCGCGGCATGCGGCGGCGGTTGGGCATCAGGACTGCCAGCGGGGCGGGGGCAGGGGCGCGCAGGCCCGTTCGCCATTGAGCAGCACGGGGGTGGCGAGGGTGGGGATCATGGCATTGGTCTCGGATTCGAACAGGGGCTGGAGCAGGTTGTGGAGTTCGCCGCCGTGGCGGAACAGCACCTCGTCCACGCTCCGCACCCGGCTGGCGGGGATGGCGTTGGGTTCGCAGAAGGCGAGCACCTCGTCCACGGTGCTGGCCTGGGTACGGGCCTCGACGAGGGCGACCAGTTCCTCGCGATCCTTCACGCGACCGCGGTTCTTCCGCCACTCGGGATGGGCCTCCAGGTCCAGGCCCAGCCACATGGCCAGCACCTCGAACTGGCGGTCGCTGCCCACGGCGATGGCCACGTCGCCATCGGCACAGCGGAAGGATTGGTAGGGCACGATCTGGGGATGGGCGTTGCCCCAGCGTTGCGGAGCCTGGCCGGTCATGAGGGCGCCGGCGGCGACATTCACCAGGCCCGCCAAGGCGGCCTCCATGAGCGGCACCTCGATGTGGATGGCCTCACCGGTGCGCTCGCGGTGGAGCAGGGCGGCCTGGATGCCGTTGGCGCAGTAGAGACCCGCCAGCACGTCCACCAGGGCCACGCCCACCTTCATGGGGCGCCCTTCGGGTTCGCCGGTGATGGCCATCCAGCCGCTTTCCGCCTGGATGATGAAGTCGTAGCCGGCCCGGCGGGAGGCGGTGACATCCGAGGCGAACCCCCGCACGGAGGCCAGGATGAGCTTGGGGAATTTCGCGTGGAGCCGCTTCCAGCCCAGGCCCAGGCGATCCGCGGAATCGGCGCGGAAGTTCTCCACCAGTACGTCTGCGTCCTTCAGCAGGTCGAACAGGCCGGCCCTGCCTTCTTCCGTATGCAGGTCGATGGCGCGGCTCCGCTTGCCCCGGTTGGCGCAGCGGAAGTAGGCGCTCTCCCCGGTGTCGCCATCCTCGAAGGGCGGGCCCCAGCCGCGGGTGGGATCCCCCTCTGGGGGTTCCAGCTTGTGCACCACGGCGCCGAAGTCCGCCAGCAGCTGGGTCGAGAAGGGGCCTGCGAGCACGCAGGACAGGTCCACGATCCTGAAGTGGGACAACGGCTTGAGCATCGGATTCTCCGACACCCAGCCTACTTCAACTCCCTGCGGGCTTCCCTCAGCTCGCGGCGACGGTCCGGCGGTAGGCCGCAGTCAGGGTGGCGGCGATCTCCTCGGGGCTGTGGGCGAGGAAATCCTGGCGCTGCATGAGGTGGACCAGCTGGCCGTCCTTGAGGATGGCGGCCTGGGGACTGGTGGGCATGGCGCCCTCGAAGTATTCCCGCGCCTGGGCGGTGGCCTCCTTCTCCATGCCGGCGAAGACCGTCACCAGATGATCGAAGCGCAGTCCCTGGGATCGCAGGGCCTCGGTGACACCGGGCCGCGCGCCCGCCGCGGCGCAACCGCAGACGCTGTTCACCACCAGCAGGGTGGTGCCGGGGCGCTGGAGGGCTTCGTCCACCTGGGTGGGGGTCAGGAGCTGCTGGAAGCCCTCCTGGACCAGCTCCTCGCGCATCGGGGCGACCATGTGTTCGGGGTAATTCGACACGACATCCTCCTCGGACATAAAAGTTTACCAATTAAGTAAAGATTGATCCAGGTCACAATTCACGACAATGAAGGAGGAGCCATGCGCATGGCCTTGATGGGCGGGAGCCTCCGCCCCGGTTCCCTGAACACCCGTCTGCTGCGCCACTTGGCCGGTCAGCTGGAAACCCGGGGCCATGAGGTGTCCACTTTCGCGGGGGAGGCCCTGCGCCTGCCGCTCTACGAGGAGGGCCTGGCAGTCCCGGAAGGGGCCCAGATCCTCCACGATGCCCTTCGGGAGGTCCAGGGCCTGGTGATCGTGTCGCCGGAGTACAACGCGGGCATTCCGGGCCACCTGAAGAACGCGGTGGACTGGCTCAGCACCATGGGCCCCAGCCCCTGGCAGGGTCTGCCGGTGCTGCTGTGCGCGGCGAGCCCGGGGGCCTTCGGCGGCGCCCGCGGCCTGGTGGCGTGGCGCGCGACGCTGGCGAACATGGGGGCGCTGGCCAACCCCGGCGCGATCACGGTCCCGCACGCGGATCAGCAGCTTGATGAGCGCGGGGCGCCTGCGGATCCACGCACGGCCGCATCGGTGTCGAAGACCCTGGATGGATTTCTGGCCCTGGTGGCGCGGCTCCGGCCGGAGCCCTAGAGGTATGCGATCCTGAACTGTTTCCCGGAGCCGTCATGAAGGACTTTTTCAAGAGCTTCTTCGCTGCGTTGCTGGCCCTGATGGTGGCCGGCGGGCTGGCTGTCTTCCTGTTCTTCAGCCTGGTGGCGGTCATCGGGTCCTCCGGCAAACCCACGGTGCCGGGCAAGGCCGTGCTGGTCTTCGATCTGGACACGAGCCTGTCCGACGGGGAAAGAGATCCCGAACCCAGCGAGGCCCTCCGCGAGGCTCTGGGTGGTGGCGGAGTCCGGAGCCAGTCCCTGCCCGCGGCCATCGAAGCTCTGGACCGCGCCGCCTCCGACGGCCGCATCACGGCGCTGTTCCTCACGGGCAACCTCCAGGGCGCGGGTCCCGCCCAGCTGCGCGAGCTGCGGGAGGCCATCCAGCGATTCAAGGCGAAGAAGCCCGTGCTGGCCTACAACCTGGGCTGGAGCAAGCGGGACTACTATCTGGCCGCCGGGGCCAGCACGGTGTTCATCAACCCCTTCGGCGAGATGGAAGTGAACGGCCTGGCGAGCGAACCGATGTTCTTCGGCGAGGCCTTCAAGAAGTACGGCGTGGAGGTGCAGGTCACTCGCGTGGGCAAGTACAAGAGCGCGGTGGAGCCCTTCATCACGGACCGCATGAGTGACCCCAACCGGGAGCAGGTGCAGAAGCTGCTGGACGACATCTGGGGCGAATGGAAGGACACGGTCGCGAAGGATCGCAAGAAGGCGCCTGCCGACCTCCAGACCATCGCGGACGAGAAGGGGCTCGTGGAGGCGGAGGAGGCGAAGAAGCTGGGCCTCGTGGACCGCATCGCGCCCTACGACGAGGTGCTGGACGAACTGAAGAAGCTGGCCGGGAAGCAGGCCAAGGACAAGGATTTCCCCCAGATCACCCTGGCCACCTATGCCGGCATCCCGGGTGAGGCGAAATCGGGGAGGACTCGCATCGCCGTGATCGTGGCCGAAGGTGAGATCGTGGATGGCGAAGGCAAGGCCAACCAGGTGGGCGGGGAGCGCCTCAGCCGCGAGCTGCGCCAGCTGCGCCTGGATGACCGCATCAAGGCGGTGGTGCTCCGCGTGAACAGCCCCGGCGGCAGCGCTGCGGCCTCGGAGCTCATCCAGCGCGAGGTCATCCTCACGAAGAAGGTGAAGCCCCTCGTGGTGTCCATGGGCCATCTGGCGGCCTCGGGCGGCTACTGGATCAGTACCTATGGCGACCGCATCTTCGCGGAGCCCAGCACCATCACGGGTTCCATCGGTGTCTTCGGCCTGCTGCCCAACGTGAAGAAATTGGCCAACGAGCACGGCATCACCTGGGACAGCGTGCAGACGGCCAAGCTGGCGAATCCCATGACCCTGGCCCGGCCCAAGAACGACCTGGAGCTGGCCCGTATCCAGGGCCTGGTGGACCGCATCTACGACCAGTTCGTGGCCAAGGTGGCGGACAGCCGGAAGATGAAGAAGGAAGCGGTCCACGAGATCGCCCAGGGCCGTGTCTGGTCCGGTAGCGAGGCCGTGAAGCTGGGTCTGGTGGACGAGCTCGGAGGCCTTGAAGCCGCGGTGAAACATGCGGCCGAACGGGTCAAGGCGGGCGGCGATTTCCAGATCGTGGGGCCTGAGCGGGAACCGGACGCCCTCAAGGAGATCCTGAAGAGTCTCGCGGGCAAGCCCAGGAAGCTGGCCAGGCCCGGCGCAGTGGATGGCTTGGTGGATTCCTTCCGCCGCCAGCTGGACCTGCTGACCTCCCTGAACGATCCCCAGGGCGTCTACGCCCGGCTGCCCTTCGAACTCGAGCTGAAATAGCCCCCCGTGGACTCGGCCTCCTTCGTCTCTGCCATCGTCCTGCTGGTGCTGGTGACGGATCCCCTGGGGAACATCCCGGTCTTCATCGGGCTGCTGCGCCAGGTGGATCCGGTCCGGCGCCAGCGGATCATCATCCGCGAAGTGCTGTTCGCCTTCGCCATCCTGCTCTTTTTCGCCCTCTTCGGGCAGAAGGTGCTGCATCTCATGCACCTCACGGACACCTCGCTGGGTATCGCCGGCGGCGTGATCCTCTTCCTCATCGCCCTGAAGATGGTCTTCCCCCACCCGGAAAGCGCCGTGGACCGCCCCCTCCACGGCGAGCCCTTCCTCGTGCCCCTCGCCATCCCCTTCATCGCCGGGCCCTCGGCCATCGCCACGGTGCTGCTGCTGGTGAGCCGGGAGCCGCACCGGCTCTGGGAATGGCTGGGCGCCCTTTCGGTGGCCATGGCCATCTCGGCGGTGGTGCTCGGCTTCGCGGAGAAGATCGCCGACTTCCTGGGGGAGAAGGTCACCCTCGCCTTCGAACGGCTCATGGGCCTGGTGCTGACGGCCATCGCCATCGAGATGCTGCTGGCGGGCATCCAGAAGTTCGTGCTGCAGCTGCGGGCGGCCTAAGGGCTAGGCCTTCCGCTTCAGGCTCAGCTCCAGCATGAACTCCGCCACGGGTTCGAAGGCGCCATCCGGCAGCTTCACCGCCGCCTGGACGTGCATGGGCTCGGTGATGCGGTCCTCCGATTCCAGGGCGCGGCGCACCTGGTCGCGGATGGTGGCGCCCTCCTCGCAGATGAAGTAGACATCGCTCTCCGGACGCTTCAGGAAGGTGGCCTGGAAGGTCTTGAAGACCAGGGACACCGGCTGCCCCGACCGCTTGATCTGGTCCATGGCCAGCAGTCCGCCGGCGCAGTCGGCGCCGATGGCCAGGGCGCCGAAGTACATGGAGCCCAGGTGGTTCTTCGTCCACCGGCGGAGGGGGACCCGCACCACGCAGCGGGTATCCGTCAGCTCGACGACGCTGGGGCGCACGGAGGCCAGAAGGGGAATCTTGAGCCAGCCGAACAGGCGCATGCCGAAGGTCTGTTTCAGGTGTTCGAATCGGGGGGACATGGCTCCGATTGTCAGCTGCCCACCTGGTTCACGTCTAGCAGGCCTTCGGGAGGATCCAGCTCCAGGCGGCGGCTCGGCAGGTCCAGGGTCCACCAGGCTTTGATGTAGGGGATGTCGCGCTGGCCGGTCCGTCCGGGCCGGAGGTCGCGCATCACCACCATGTCGTAGCCCGCGGGGCCGGGGTCCAGGCGCAGCACCTCGCCCACTTTGCGCCCTCCCACGAAGACCTCGCAGCCAATCCACTGGTGCCGGAAGGTCTCACCTTCCGACAGCGTGGCAGCCGCTTCCGGCATCCACAAGGCCCAGCCCTTCAGAGGCTCGGCGGCGGTGCGGTCGGCCACCTCCTCGAAGGCCAGGCAGGGCCGGTCCTGGTGCCAGCGGAAGCTCCGCAGCTTCATGGGCCGGGCAGGGGCGGTTGCCTCCCCGCGTTCTAGGTCCATCTGAGGCGGGGCCAGCACCAGGCCCGCCATGCCGTCCAGCCGCTCCGGCTCGTCCATGACGGAATGGAAGAGGAACTCGCCCTTGAGTCCCTGGATCTTGGCCAGGTGGCCTGCAAGAAGCATTCAGGCCTCCCGTTCGTCCTCGTCGTCCAGCTCGAGGTTCACCGCAAGGCCGGCCTTCTCGCCGGCGACCTTGCAGAGGGTGCGGAGCGCCGAGATCATGCGCCCGTGCTTGCCGATGATGCGGCCACGGTCCTTGGGATCGGCGAAGACCAGCACGTCGCGCTTCTTCCCCTCGCCGCTGACCTCGATCCGGAGGGCTTCCGGATGATCCAGCAGGGGGGTCAGCACATCACGCAGGAAGGCTCCAGGATTCATGGTCGCTCCACGAACAAAGAAAGCCGGACCAGGGCCCGGCTTTCGGACGTCGGAAACCGGGTTACAGGATCTGGTTCTTCTTGAACAGATCGAGCACGGTCTTGGAGGGCTGGGCGCCCTTCTGGAGCCAGGACTTGGCCTTCTCGGCGTCGATGCGGACCTCTTCGCCAGAACCGGCGATGGGGTTCACGAAGCCCAGCACCTCCACGGCGCGGCCGGTGGGGATGCGGTCATTCTCGGAGACGACGATGTGGTAGAACGGGCGCTTCTTGGCACCATTGCGAGCAAGTCGGATCGAAAGCATGGGCACTCCCTGAGCAGGAAAGTGTAGCCTATAAAAGAGCTTCGCCCAAGCGCTAATTCAGGGCCTGAAGCTGGCGGGCGGGAAGCTGCCTTCCAGGACGGCCTGGCGCTCCCGGATGTTCCGCCGCAGGGTTGGCCACCGGGAATGGGTCCGCATCTTCTCGAGAAAGGGCGAGGTCTCGTACCAGCGGGCGCAGCTGAACCCCTGGACGAACGCCCGCGTGGCGCAGTCCACGGCCCGGTCCGCATCGCCCAGGAGCGAGTAGGCCTCGGCCTGCTTGAAGGTCAGCTCGCCGTCGGGGATGCGCAGCTTCCCGCGGATCTCGTCGATGCGCCGGAGTTCAGCCAGTCCATCCCCGGTCCGTCCCTCCAGAAAGGCTCGGTAGACGCGGCTGAGGTCCTGGAAGGGGCTGAAGCCCCCCGCCGTTCCGGCAGCCTTCATGTGCCCTAGGGAGGCCTCACAGTCGCCTTTCAGGAGGGCGAGGTAGCCCAGGTAGAACAGGACGCCAGCATCCTCGCGCACGGCGCGGACCTGCCGCAGGTCCTGCTCGAAGGCCGCCCAGTCGCCGAGGTACAGGTTGGTGGTCTCGACGGTCCAGAACGAGGTTGGGGCGAGGGGGGCCAGGAGGGCCTCCCGCTGGGTCAAGGCGGAGCGTGCGCCAGCCAGCAGGCCCGAGGTGCGGCCGGCGTAGGTGAAACCCAGGTAGAGATCGGGCACCCTGGGACGAAGGTGCACAGCCTCGCCGAGCACCCTCAACGCCAGATCCTGGTTTCCGGTGTCCGTGAGCATCAGGGACCACAGGAATGTGGCCCGCGGGTGGCCGGGAACCAGGCTCACGGCCCGCTGGAACGCTTTGTGGGTGCGGGAATTCAGGCCGATGCCGGCTTGGGCGGGATCCACCCACAGGCTGCGGTAGAGGTGGTCGCCCAGAGTGGTCCAGGCCGTGGCACACATGGGCTCGGCCTCAGCCAGGGCCCGGGTGGCGGTCAGGTGGGTGGTGGCCTCCCGGTCATCCCGGATGGCCATGGCCTGGAGCAGCTCCCAGAAATGGTCAGGCTTGCTGGGATAGAGGTTTGCCCTGAACTGGTGGCGACGCTCCAGGGGCCAGTGCGCCGCCCAGGTTTCCATAGCCTCCCCCGGATCCATGGGCGGTTGGGCGCTGCGACTCCAGGGATGCCCCGCCAGCAGTTCGGTGGGGGTGGCCCACTGGGTGCCCAGGGCCAGCCGCTGACCCTCCCGGCGTCCCAGGAAACGGAACAGCACCAGATCTGCGGGAAGCTTCCGCAGATCCTCCGGGCCGGGGACCGCGGCAGCGTGGGTGACCGTGATGCCGGCCAGCACCTCGAAATGGTCCGTGATCAGGGTTTCGAGCCCGAGGTTCACGTCGGTCTGCTGCGAGGGCTCGGGGCTGATGATGAGTACCCGCCTCGCACCAGCCGGGTGGGCGCTGGATCGCCAGAGCCACGCCCCCGCCAGACAGACCCCCAGGCACGCGCCCAGGAGCATCCAGGTTCTTGCGGATGTCAGGGACCGGAGGGATGCCAGGAGGACCTCTAGAAGGGAAGGTTGGGGCCGCCGCCCATTTTGGCCATGCGCTGCATGCGGGCCATGAACTTGGGATCGTTCATCTGGCCCATCATCTTCTTCGTTTCCACGTATTGCTTGATGAGCTGGTTGATCTCGCTCACGGGACGCCCGCAGCCCGCGGCGATGCGGCGCTTGCGCTTGCCGTCCAGCAGGTTGTGGTTGGCGCGCTCGGCGGGGGTCATGGAATTGATGATGGCTTCCAGGTGCTTGATGCGCTTGTCGGTGGCCACGCTCGCGAGCTGGTCCTTCATCTGCCCCAGGCCCGGCAGCATGCCGATGATCTTGTTCATGGAGCCCAGTTTCTGCACCTGCTGGAACTGCTTCCGCATGTCCTCCAGGGTGAACTGGTTCTTGGCCATGCGCTTGGCCATGACCTCGGCTTCCTTCTCGTCGATCTTGTCCTTGGCGTGCTCGATGAGGCTCAGCACGTCACCCATGCCCAGGATGCGCTGAGCCATGCGATCGGGATGGAAGCGCTGGAAGTCCTCCAGCTTCTCGCCCTCGCCCACGAACTTCAGGGGCTGGCCCGTGGCCTGCTTGATGCTGAAGGCCGCGCCACCACGGGTGTCGCCGTCGGTCTTGGTGAGCACCACGCCCGTGATGCCCAGCTTCTCGTGGAAGGCCGTGGCGCTGCGGACGGCGTCCTGGCCCGTCATGGCGTCGGCCACGAAGAGGATCTCATCGGGGGAGGTGGCGGCCTTGATGCGGGCCAGTTCCTCCATCAACGGCTCGTCCAGGTGCAGGCGGCCGGCGGTGTCCAGCACCACCACGTCCCAGCCCTTGAGCCTCGCCTCAGCCACCGCCGCGGCGCAGATGGCCACCGGATCCTTCTCCTCCGTGCGGAAGGAGGGCACGCCGGCATCCTTGGCCACCACATGCAGCTGCTCGATGGCCGCGGGGCGGTAGACGTCGGCCGGCACCAGCAGGGGCGAGCGGCCCAGCTTCTTGAGGAAGACCGCCAGCTTGCCGCAGGTGGTGGTCTTGCCAGCGCCCTGGAGGCCCACCATCATCACCACCGTCGGCGGCCTGGAGGCGAAGGCGATGGGGTATTCCGGGGCCTGGCCGCCCATGATCTCCACCAGCTCGTGGTGGACGATGTCGATGAAGGCCTGGGTCGGGTTGAGGCCCTGCATGACCTCTGCGCCGAGGGCCTTCTCCTTCACCCGCTGGAGAAACGTGCGGGCCACGCTCACGTGGACATCGGCCTCCAGCAGGGCCATGCGCACTTCGCGCAGCACGGCTTCCAGGTTGGCTTCCGTGAGCTTCGATTGGCCCCGGAGGGACTTCATCGCCTGGCTGAGCTTCTGGGTGAGGCTGTCGAACATGGGACTCCGGGTCGATACGGCAGCTCCATTCTACCGGCCTGCGAAGGCATTTCCCTGTCACGAAAGGCATCCTGGGTCATAATCCGGTCCGGTGGAGTCGGATATGTCCAACCAGCTGGCCGGAAGCCTCAGTCCCTACCTGCTCCAGCACGCCCACAATCCGGTGGATTGGCATCCCTGGGGCGCGGAGGCCCTGGCGAAGGCCAAGGCGGAGCAGAAGCCCATCTTCCTCAGCATCGGCTACAGCGCCTGCCACTGGTGCCACGTCATGGAGCGGGAGAGCTTCGAGAATCCCGCCGTGGCCGGGGTGCTGAACGCGCACTTCGTGAGCATCAAGGTGGACCGCGAGGAGCGCCCCGACCTGGACGACCTCTACATGGACGCGGTGCAGACGCTCACGGGCCGGGGCGGCTGGCCCATGAGCGTGTGGCTCACGCCGGAGCTGGAACCCTTCTACGCGGGCACCTACTTCCCTCCTGAATCCCGGGGTGGCATGCCAGGCTTCATCCCCCTGCTCACCCGCATCGCAGAGGTGTGGCGGGAGGATCGGACCGGTGTGGTGGACCAGGCCCGGGCTTTGGCCGCAGAGCTCCAGCGCCAGGCAGCGGTGGAATCCGGCGATGGGCTGCCGGACGCCTCGGTGTTCGACGCCGCCCTCAATCAGCTTCGCCAGGGCTTCGATGCCCGCTGGGGCGGGTTCGGCCCCGCGCCAAAATTTCCGCAGCAGATGGCCGTGGAATTGATCCTGACCCGGGGATCGGCGGACGACCGGGCCATGGCGCTCCGAACCCTGGACGCCATGTGGGAAGGCGGCATGTACGACCACCTGGGCGGCGGCTTCGCCCGCTACAGCGTGGACGGCCAGTGGCTGGTGCCCCACTTCGAGAAGATGCTCTACGACAACGCCCAGCTGGCCGCCTGCTACCTGACCGCCTTCCAGGCCACGGGTGAGTCCCGGTACGCCCAGGTGGCCCGGCACACGCTCGACTACCTGCTGCGGGATCTGCACGACCCCAGCGGCGGCTTCCATTCCAGCGAGGACGCCGACAGCGAGGGCGAGGAGGGGAAGTTCTACGTCTTCACGCCGGCCGAGGTTCGCGAGGCCCTGGGGGAAGTCGACGGCGCCCGATTCTGCGCCGCCTTCGGCATCACGGAGCAGGGGAACTTCGAACATGGCCGCAGCGTGGTGCACCGGTTCTCCTGTCCGGCCGGAGCGCACCTGGCGGAAGAGGACGACCGGGCCCTGCGCGAGAAACTGAAGCTCTGGCGGGACCAGCGCGTGCGGCCTGGAAAGGACGACAAGGTGCTGGCAGCCTGGAATGGGCTGGCCCTGTCGGCGATGGCCCGGGGCTACCAGGTGCTGGGGGACCCGCGCTACCTGGACGCGGCCCAGGCCTGCGCCGCCTTCCTGCGCCGGGAGCTTTGGCGGGACGGCCACTTGCTGCGTGTGTGGCGCCGGGGCCAGGCCCACACCCGGGGCTTCCTGGAAGACAGCGCGGCCGTGGTGGAGGGACTGGTGGACCTCTACGAGGCCGGCTTCGACCCGGCCTGGCTGCGCTGGGCGGAGACGCTGGCCGAAGGTCTGCTGGCCCGCTTTCAGGATCCCGCAGGGGGAGGCTTCTTCAGCACGGAAGCGGATCAGGCCGATCTGATCTTCCGGCAGAAACCGGGCTTCGACAACGCCGTCCCCGGCGGCAACACCCTGGCGGCACGGGCCCTGTTGCGGCTGTCACGGCACCTCCAGCGCGAGGAGTTCCGGTTGGCCGCGGAGGGGGCCCTCCGGTGCTTCGGGCCCTGGATGCAGCGGGCCCCCCGGGCCTTCCTGGGCCTGCTCGGCGTGCTCGACCTGGCCCTGCGGGAGCCCGTGGAAGTTGCCATCTCAGGCGACCCCGGCAGCCCGGCGGTGCGGGCCCTGCTCGCGGAGGTCCATCGCCGCCACCTGCCCGGCCGGGTCCTGTCCGCGTCCGAGGATCAGCTCCTCCCCCTCCATGAAGACCGTGCAGCCTCCGAGAAGGGCCCCTTCGCCTTCGTCTGCCGAGGCCACACCTGTGCCAGGCCCGTGACCTCACCGGTGGAACTGGCGGCGCTTCTCACCTGAGGGCGGCCCCTCCTGTGACCCTCTGCCCTGGCCAGATTGGCTACACTGGGGTGGTCATTCGCGCGGCCTTCCACGGATTCAGGCGCGTTCGCATGACCCTGTGATAAAGGGGCTCCCATGAAGACCTTCGCCTTGAAGATCGACCCGCTGACGGGCGAGGAATACTACGAGGTCTACGTCAGAGGCCGGCAGCTGCTGAACAATCCGCATCTGAACAAGGCCTCCGTCTTCACCAAGGAAGAGCGCCTGGGCCTGGGCCTGGACGGCATGCTGCGGCCCGGCATCTCCACCCTGGAATCCCAGCTGGACCGGACCTACGAGGCCTTTCTCCGCAAGCCCGATGATATCGAGCGCTACATCTACCTGTCGGGCCTCCTCGACCGGAACGAAGTCCTGTTCTACCGCCTCCTCGTGGATCACCTCGACGAGATGGTGCCCATCGTCTACACGCCCACCGTGGGGCAGGCCTGCCTCCAGCTGAGCCACATCCAGCGGCGCTACCGCGGCATCTACATCACGCCCGAGAACATCGGGAACATCGACCAGATCTTCCACGGCCTCTCCCAGCCGCAGGTGAACCTCATCGTCGTGACGGACGGCGAGCGCATCCTGGGCCTCGGCGACCTGGGCTCGGACGGCATGGGCATTCCGGTGGGCAAGGTGAGCCTCTATGTGGCCGCCGGGGGTGTCCACCCGGGTGTCTGCCTGCCCGTCACGCTTGATGTGGGCACCAACAATCCGCGCCTGCTGGAGGATCCCCTCTACCTGGGCATCCGCAGGCCCCGGCTCCGCGGCGCCGAATATGAGGAACTGGTGGAGAAGTTCGTCCTCGGCGTGAAGCGCAACTTCCCCGGCGCGCTGCTGCAGTGGGAGGATTTCGCCAAGCACACGGCCTTCAAGAACCTCGACCGGTACCGCGAGCGGATCCTCTCGTTCAACGATGACATCCAGGGCACGGGCTCCACGGCCCTGGCGGCGCTGATGACGGCCATGCGCATCAAGAAGAGCCGGTTCCAGGATGAGCGCTACGTCATCGTGGGCATGGGTCAGGCGGGCACAGGCATCGCCATGAACATCCGCGCCGCCCTCAAGGCCGAGGGCCTCTCCGACGACGAGGCGCGCAAGCGCATCTTCGCCGTGGACATGCAGGGCCTGCTCATCGAAGGCGATCCGCTGCTGGAGGGCCCCCAGGAGCCGCTGGCGCAGTGCCGTTCCGCCGTGGAGGGCTGGAAGCTGGACGACCCCGCCCGCATCGGCCTGCAGGACGTGGTGCGCAACGCACATCCCACCGTGCTCATCGGCGTCACCGCCCAGCCGAACCTGTTCAGTGAGGCCATCTTGGCGGAGACTGCGAAGCATTCCGAGCGCCCCATCGTCCTGGCCCTCTCCAACCCCACCCACAAGTGCGAGTGCTCGCCCGAGGCGGTCTGGAAGGCCACGGACGGCAAGGGCCTGGTGGCCACGGGCAGCCCCTTCGCGCCCGTGGACTGGAAGGGCCGAACGCTCCAGGCCTCCCAGTGCAACAACATGTACATCTTCCCCGGCGTGGGCCTCGGCGCCCTGGTCTGCAAGGCCACCCGAATCACGGACAGCATGTTCCTGGCGGCCAGCAAGGCCATCAGCGCCTTCGTCACGCCAGAGCAGGAGGCCACGGGCCTGCTGCTGCCGGAAATGAAGGACATCCGCCAGGTCTCCGCCGCCGTGGCCAAGGCCGTGAGCCGGGAGGCGCGGGACGCCGGGCTTGGCCGGCTGCTGGATGACAAGCAGCTGGACGCCATCATCACCAAGGCCCAGTGGGAGCCGCATTACACCGCCTATCGGGCCGGGGCGCCGCGCCAAGCGGATTGATTCCGCCGGGACAGATTTTCCCATTGAGGAGCTTCGCGCGCGACCTAGCCTGGGGGCGGGAAGAGTTCCTCTTTCCTCCCATGGGGCGACCGTTTACGCCAGCCCCTTCCGGCCCAGCCTCCTAGTGGCCGAGACACTTGGGCACCCTCCGGGGTGCCCTTTCGCTGTCCGGGGGTCCCCCCCGCAACGCATGCGTTGCGGGGATCTATGGGCGCGGTTACGCGCATACCCCCGGGCCCCCGCGCGAAAGCCCAGCAGAGCCGGGCTTTCGCTTTCCCTGGTCCGCCGGCGTTCCATCTCCAGGGGGGCTCTTGACAAGGGGAGGGATCTACACAAAATGGTCTACACTATCTTGTGTAGGATTCCCATGACACGCCCCCTCAAGCCGACCGACGTGGAGCTCAAGTTCCTGCGCATTTTGTGGGACCTGGGCCCCTCCACCGTGAAGGAGGTCCATGCCTGCCTGAACCGCAGGGAGGAATACGCCTACACCGGTGTGCTGCGGATGCTCCAGGTGATGCTGGACAAGGGGCTGGTGACCCGCGACGAGCGGCAGCGCAGCCATGTCTATGCCCCGGCCCACAGCCGCGCGGCCATGGAAGGCGGCCTGGTGACGGATCTGACCGAGCGCCTCTTTGGGGGCTCCGCCGCGGCTCTGGTGCTCGCAGCCCTCCGGTCTGGCCCGGTCAGTCCCGAAGAGAAGGCCCGCATCCGGGAGATGCTGGGCAGGGAGGAGTGATGGATTCTTTCATCCAGATCCTTGGGTGGGCTCTTATCCACGCCCTCTGGCAGGGCTGCCTGCTCGTGGCGCTGGCGGCCCTGGGCGGGTTTCTCCTCCCTGGTCATCTGCGCCACAGATGGAATGGCCTGATCCTGCTCCTCTGCCTGCTGTTGCCCGCCGCCACGGCCTGGCATTTCCAGCGCTCCGCGCTGACGGGATCCGGGCCGGCAGCCATGGCAGAAACGATTCCCGCGGCTGCCACCGTCAGCCTCTCCGGGATGGTTCCGGCCTCCAGGCCCTTGCTGGCGCGGTTGGAAGCCGCCCTTCAGCCCCGGCTGCCGCTCCTGGTGGCCCTCTGGGCCCTGGGCGCTGGTTTCATGGCCCTGCGGCTGGGCGGGGGCTATGCCCTCAGCCTGCGGTGGCAGCGCCGGGCGGTCCCGGCGCCCCGGGAATGGCAACGCTCGGTGCATGCGCTCGCGCGAAGGATGGGGATCCTGCGGCCGGTCCGTCTGCTTCTATCGGTGCGGGGGGACACGCCCATGGCCATGGGGCTGTGGAAGCCCGTGGTGCTGCTCCCGGCGGCCCTGCTCACCAGCCTGCCGCCCGACTACCTGGAGGCGCTCCTGGCCCACGAGCTGGCCCATGTTCGCCGCCTGGACTACCTTTCCAACCTCCTCCAGGGCATCGCCGAGACGCTGCTCTTCTTCCATCCGGCCGTCTGGTGGCTCTCGGCCAGGATCCGGGCTGAGCGCGAAGAGCTCGCCGACGACCTGGCGGCCCAGGGGCTCGGTGATCCGCGGCGCCTCGCCTTGGCCCTCAATGCGCTGGACGACCTCCAGCCCGCCTTCCACAACCCGTTGTTCCCGGCCCTTGCGGCCCGAGGAGGACACTTGCTCCCACGCATCGAACGCCTGCTCTCTCCGAGGCCCGTCGGGGGCTCCCATGGAGGTCTCCTCGCCTTCCTGCTGCTCCCCTGCCTGGTTCTCGCCCTGCGGGCGGCGGCCCCGGAACCTCCCCCCATCGGCGCCCCGGCCGAGGTGGTGGCCCAGCTTGATGCCCTGGCGGCCAAAGAGGGCGTGGATCCCCAGCTCCTGCGCAGCATGGCCTGGGTGGAGAGCGGCTTCAATGCCGTGGCCCGGAGCCCCATGGGGGCCACGGGTCTCCTCCAGGTCATGCCCGGGACGGCGCGAACCTATGGTGCGAAGGATCTGGACGATCCCGCCCAGGTCATGGCGGCAGGCGCAAAGTACCTGCGCTTCCTGCTGGACCGCTACCAGGGGGATGTCCAGAAGGCCGTGGCGGCCTACAACTGCGGCGAGAAGGCCCTGGACGAGGGGCGCGTCACTCCGGAGGCCACCCGCTACCGCGCCCTGGTGCTGAACGTACTGGCCGCGAAGGCGGTGCAGCCGGAGGCACCGCTGGCGGAAGGCGAGATCCAGGGCGTCCTCCGGCGGGGAGGGGGAGGCCAGATCACGCTCCAACTCCGCGCCAGCGGTCGCGGCAACTTGAAACTGGAAATCCTGCCAACGGAGGGTGCCGGGACGTTGGGATCTGTCCAGATCGGGGAGAAGCGTCTGGATGGGACCTACACCGTGGGGCCTTGGACGGAATTCCGGCCCAGGATCCTGCTGGATGGTTCCAAGGCCGGGACCAGCCTGCTGATCCGCGGGGAGGATCCAGGCACCGGCTGGCGGGGCGAAACCCGCGTGACATTGGATGCCCCCTGGAAGACCTTCACCTTCCGGATGGAGTCTCCCAGACCCTGAGATTCCCCGTACGCAGAACGGCCCGGCATCGCCGGGCCGTTCTGCGTAGGAACCGGCCTCAGGCCGCGAAGGTCCGATGGCTGCGGTGCATGACTTCGGCTTCCAGCTCGGCCTCGAGCGCCTGGACCTGGCGGAGGACGGCGAGGCCGCGGGGCGAGGTGCTCATCTGGCGCTCCAGCTGATTGAACACTTCGTGCAGACGCTCAGCCGTGGTCCAGAAGGCCGGGTTGTGCTGTCGAACGCTGGTATCCATGTGCATGGTGGCTCCAGTTGCTTCCTGGACATCATCATCGTCTTTGATGATCACCAATGCTAGTGATAGACATCACAAGAAATGTCATGAGTTACGTGATTTTTTGTCATGAATCGCGTGACAATTTATCAAGGCCTTGAAAAACATGACCTTCAGGTCGTACATGGAGCGGGTCAGGCCCGCCGGGAGGCCAGAAGATGACCGATGGCTACGGCCGCGGCGTCCGCGGCGTCGGCCGCCAGGGGCTCCTTCAAGTTCAGCAAGGTCATCACCATCTTCCCCACCTGGTTCTTGTCCGCCCAGCCGTAGCCGCTGACGGCCTTCTTCACCTGCATGGGGTTGTAGTCGCCCACGGGCAGCCCGTGCAGGGCCGCCGTCAGCAGGATCCCCCCGCGGATCTGGCCCAGTTTCAGGGCGGTGGCGGCGTTCTTCTCCACGAAGGGGGATTCCACGGCCATGTATCCCGGTCCATGGGCGGCGATGGCTTCGGACAGACGCTCATGGATGCGCAGGGCCCGCTGGTCGAAGTCGGCCCCGCGGGGATTGCGGATGACACCGGCCTCCACCAGCGTCAGCCGGGAGCCGAACCGCTCCACCACCGCCCAGCCGCAGGCCAGGGAGCCCGGGTCCACCCCCAGGCAGCGCACCGGCGCGGGCGCGACGATCACCGGCCCTTCCGTTTGCCCGTGCCCCGGACACTGCCTTTCGGGGGTTTGGGGCTGGCCTCGCGGCTCTTTCCGCCCGCTTCACGGGCCTTTTTGGGCGGACGGCCTTTGGGAGGCGTCTCGCGCCGGGCCCGGGGCTCCCGTGCCTGGGACCTTCCCCCTCGCCGGGGTTTCTCCAGGTCACCTTCCTGCAGCTTCGCGGGCGCTGCGAGCGTGGGCACGAACTGGAACGCCTTCCCGTGCGCATCCTGGGCCTTCGCTTCCGTGAGCCAGCCACTGATGCGGCGCAGGTCCTCGTCCACAGCGGTGATCTCCACCACCACGGCATCGCCGATGGTCAGCACCACGGTGCCGCGGAGGCCCGTAGCCTTGGTGCGGTGCTCATCGATCCAGAAGTTGCCGCCCAGGGCCGCCAGGGGCACACCCACCTCCACGAAGGGGGCGTCCAGGGTGATGAACACCACCTTGGCGGAGAAGCCCTGGATGCGGCCCAGGAACCGCTGGCCGATCCGGGACTTCATCAGCAGACAGGCCTTCCACTTGTCGTTCTCGCGCTCGGCCTCGGTGGCCTTCTGCTCGGCGTCGCTGGCGCCCTTGGCCAGCACGGCCAGGTGGCTCTGCAGGGCCTCGGGCAGGCGCTCGCCGCGCAGGACCTTCCGCAGGTAGCGGTGGACGATGAGATCCGGGTAGCGCCGGATGGGGCTGGTGAAATGCAGGTAGTCCTGGAGCGCCAGACCCGAGTGCCCGATGTTCTCGACGCTGTACTCGGCCCGCTTGAGGCTGCGGAGCAGGAGGGTGTTGATCATGGCCTCCAGGGGGCCGCCGCGGATCTTGTCGAGCATGGCGTTCAGGTGCTCGGGAGTGGGTACCTCTTTAGGCTTGAGGAGGCCGAAGGTGCGGGCGACTTCCGCGAAGATCTCCAGCTTGAGCGGGTCGGGTTCGTCATGGATGCGGTAGATGGTGGGGATCTTCTTCCGCGTGAAGAACCGCGCCACGGTTTCGTTCGCCAGCAGCATGAACTCCTCGATCATGCGGTGGGCGTCGTGCCGCGGGTAGCGCCGGGCGTCCACGGGGCGCCCCTCGGCGTCGAAGATGAACTCAGCCTCCTCCGTGTCCAGGTTCATGGCGCCCCGGCCCAGGCGGATCTCCGTGAGGCGGCGCGACAGCACCAGCGATTCGTCCAGCAGGGCGCAAAGCCCCTCGCCCAGCTCGGCGCGCTTCCGCGTCGAGAGGTCGATGCTGGCCTCTTTCACCTCGTCGTAGGTGAGGCGCTTCGCGCTGCGGATGACGCTTTCGGACAGCCGCGTCTCCAGCACCTCAAGCTCGGGTGAGATGGTCATCCAGGCCGTCATGGTGAGCCGGTCCACGCCCTCGCGGAGGCTGCACAGGTCCCCGCTGAGACGGTCCGGGATCATGGGGATGGCCTCGTCCGGGAAGTAGACAGAGGTGCCCCGCAGCCGGGCCTCCTCGTCCAGGGGGCCGCCTTCGGCGACATAGTGGCTCACGTCGGCGATGTGGACGCCCAGCAGCCAGCCGCCGCCTTCGGACCTGGGCAGCACCTCCAGGCTGATGGCATCGTCGAAATCCTTGGCGGTGGGCGGGTCCACCGTGCAGGTGAGGGTTTCCCGGAGATC
>Ga0255338_1002529_pt1 | contig 26121 bp, 30 predicted proteins | sample MeOH1_35cm_T4_19_FD_203715 | JGI IMG/M metagenome (GOLD analysis project Ga0255338, IMG submission 203715) | Sandy soil microbial communities from University of British Columbia, Vancouver, Canada - MeOH1_35cm_T4_195 | ecosystem: Engineered > Artificial ecosystem > Sand microcosm > Unclassified ...
CTCGCGTTCGCGGACGACTCCTGGATCAACACCGAGACGGCGCTGATCGCGGCCATCAACAGCACGTTCTCGGTGAAGAACTCCTTCATCTGGAAGCACGTGAGCCGCCCGTCGCCGGGCAAGCGCAAGGACGACACGGTGATCGCCGTCGCGTTGATCGCGAGCTTCTAGCCTAGCGCCCGGCTTTCAGCAGAACGAGCGCGACGAGCGCCGGCAGGGCCTGGACGAGCCAGATGCTCCGGCTCGCCGTCGCGCCGCCGACGAGCCCCGCGACGATCACGCAGGCGAGGAAGAAGGTCTTCAGGGCGGGCGCCGTCTCCGGCGCCGCGGTCAGCCCCCAGACCAGCCCCGCCGCGAGGAAGGCGTTGTAGACGCCCTGGTTGGCCGCGAACACGGCGTTCGCCTCCGCGGCCTGCGGGGTCAGCTTGAAGACCTTGAGCCCCAGCGGAGTCCGGAACAAGAAGGACTCCAGCACGAAGAACGCGAGGTGCTCGAGCGCGACGAGCCCGATGAGGACCGAGGACGCCGTCATTCTGGGAGCTTCTCGGCTTCCTTCGCCTTCGCGTTCGCGGCGTCGGCCTTCTCCTTGGCCGCCTGAGCGCGCTTCACGTCGGTCTGCAGTTCGCCGACGTACTTCTCGACCCTGTTGGCCGCCGGCTCGGCGACGGGCGGCGGCGGCTCGGCTTTGCGGCAGGCGGCGGCGGCGATGATCAGGACGCAGAGCGCGGCTTTCATGACGCCTTCTCGAGGAGCTTGCTCTCGAGCTCCCGCACCTTGGCCACCAGCTCGGGCAGCTTGGCGAGCGAGGCGTTGATGCGGTGCATCTCCTTGGCCGGACGCGCGGGCGTCCCGAAGAGGATGTCCTTGGGCGCGGTGTCCTGCGCCACGGCCGAGGCGCCCATCACGATGGTGCCCGCCGCCAGGCGCAGGTGGTCCTTGACGATCACGTTGCCCGACAGCATGACGCCGTCCTCGAGGACGACGGAGCCGCCGATCGCGGTGTTGCCCACGATGTAGATGAAGCGGCCGACGCGGCAGTTGTGGCCGATGTGCACCTGGTCGTCGGTCTTCGTGTGGACGCCGACCGTGGTGCTCTCGATCGTCGCGCGGTCGATGGTGTTGGACGCGCCGATCTCGACGTCGTCGGCGATCACGACGTTCCCGATGTGGGGGATCTTGTGCCGCTCCCCGGGCCGGTCGTAGAAGCCGAAGCCATCGGCCCCGATCGAGGTCGCGCTGTGCACGAGGCAGCGCTTGCCGATCACGCAGTCGTAGCCGATGACGGTGTTCGAGCGGATGACCGTGTCCTCGCCGATGCGCGCGCGGGTCTCGATCACCGCGCCGGGCCAGATCACGGCGCGGGCGCCGATCTCGGCGCCGTCCATGACGACGGCGCCCGGGAGGACCGCCGCGGTCGGGTCGATCTTGGCGCCGGGATGGACGAGCGGCTCCTTCGACACGCCGGGCGCGAACTTCGGCTTGCGGTCGAAATGGCCGAGGAGCTTGATGAAGGCGAGGCGGGCGTCGCCGGCGACGACGACGGCGCGGGGGAACTGAGGGGCCAGCTCGGCGGTGGTCAGGATGATGCCGTTATTGGAAGCGAGGGGGTGACGCTTCAGCACCGACTTTGATTCGATGAAGTAGACGAAGCCGTCCTCGAGGGCCTGCTCGGGGGACAGCCGCTCGATGTCGCGCAGGCCTTTGACCTCGGCCCGGGGATCGCCTTTGACCTCTCCGCCCAGCAGGCGGGCCAGCTCTTCGATCGTGATAATGCCTCCGTGCGAGCCGGCGGATGCTGTTTTGCGCTTATTTTATAAGAGGAAATTGTGGGGTGACCGAGGGGACTTGAACCCCCGACCTCAGCGTTCACAGCGCTGCGCTCTAACCAGCTGAGCTACGGCCACCACCTGCCGGGGATTATATCACTTTTCCGGTCAAACCCCACCTAGGCCCTTGGGCCCAGAAAGGCCCAGGCCCCACGCCCCATGTGTGCCTCTATGGCCGCCGCTATACTTTAAGCATGAAGAGAAACATGACGAAGACGAGCTGGACCGTCCTCACCATCGCGTTGGCCGCTCTTCTGTCCACCCCTCCGGCGAACGCGTCCAAGAAGGCCCCCAAGTCCAAGGCCAGCCCCGAGGCCCAGCGCCTGATGTCGGCCGGCCTCGCGAACCTGGAAGCCGGCGAGACCTCCGCCGCGATCTCGACCTTCAACAAGGCCGTGCGCAAGGAAGGCTCGGTTTCGACTTACTTCCTGCTGGGCTGGGCGCACTACCAGCGCGGCTTCAAGCTCGGCTCGACCGAGTCAGCGGACCGCGACGACGCGCAGTCCGCGATCGACGCCTACGCGATGGCCCTGAGCCTCGATTCGTCGCTGAAGGAGCTCCCGGACGCCTCCCGCCTGTACTTCTCGATGGCCCTGTGCTACGAGGCCGTGCAGTCCTACGACAAGGCGCTCGACGCGTACAAGATGGCCTTCCGGGCCGCGCCGAACAAGGCCCTGATCCCGATGAACGCCGCCCGCCTGCGCCTGAAGATGGGCGACACCGCCAAGGCGGTCTCCAACATCGACCTCGCCATGACCAAGGCCGAGCGCAACGGCCAGGCCAAGACCCTGCGCGATGCCGTCCGCCGCGACCCCGCCTTCGCCCCGCTGATCGCCAACGGCGCCTCCCGCAGAGCTCTCGGCATCGGATCTGAGGAAGACGGCGAAGCGGTCGCCGATCTCGGGATCCGCGGCGAGGAGATGCGCGACGCCGTCCGCGACACCGCCCCGAAGCCCGTCGCCCCGGCCCAGGACGCCGAGGTCCTCGAGAAGATCGCCCAGGGCAACGTCGAGTTCAAGTTCCGCCGCTACCTGTCCGCGGTCTCCTTCTACAACGAGGCCCTGTCCCTCGACCAGGAGCGCCTGACCTTGGGCGCGCCGCAGACCGCGCAGATCTATGAGAAGATCGGGACGGCCTACAACAAGCTCGGCCAGTCCGAGGTGGCCATCCGCTCCCTGCAGAAGGCCCTTCAGCAGAACCCGATGAACCCGACGGCGCACTACCAGATCGCCCTGGCCTACGCGATGTCCGGCAAGACCGCGGTCGCGCTGCGCGCCCTGGACGAGTCCTTCAAGGCCTGCGCCGGCCCCAACGACATCCGCCGCTTCGTGATGCAGGCCAAGACCGACACCGAGCTCGAGGCGGTGCGCGACCTCCCGGCCTTCCGCTCCACCGTCGCCAAGTACTCCGACCGCGTCGCCTTGCGCTAAGAGACTCAAGGAGGGGACATGTCCCTCGCCTGCCTTCTGCTGCTGGCGGTGACCCCGGCCCCGGCCGGAGAGCTGGATTACGCGCCCGCGTCCGCGATCGTCGAGAAGGCGCGCGGCGCCTGGTTCCGCAAGGTCGTCTCGCCCGAAGGCGCCGCCTTCGAGGGCCTCGAGGCCTGGGGCGTCCTGCCCGAGCCCTCCTTCGATCCCGCCCGCGAGCACCGCGCCGCCCCCGGGGAGGACGCCTACAAGACCGGCCCCCTCGACCGGCCCGACGTCTACCTCGGCCTCCACGCCGACGGCGCCGAGGTGGACGCGGGCCTGATCTGGGACCGCGTCTACGACCGGGACGGGCGCGACACGGGGGAGTTCGCCTACCGCGTGTACTGGCGCACGAGCAAGGGCGGCTGGAGCAACCCCGCGGTCGGAGCGCCCGACAACCTCTACCTCCGCCCCGGCGACCGCTTCGCCCTGACCTTGCGCGCCTTGCCCGACGGCTCGGCCCGGCTCTCCGTGCGACGCGCCGGGGCCGACGGCGCCTCCGCCGGCTATCAGTTCCCGGTCCCCGGCCTGATCGCGGAGGACGGCTCGCTGAAGCCCCTTTCCTTTAAGAGGGTCCACTCCCTCGACCAGTTCCGCCTCGAGGGGGGGCGGCGTCGCGGCAACGAAGGACGCCCCGCGCTCCCCACTCGCACCACCCTCGAGGGCGGCCGCTGGGAGGGCGCCCGCCTCCTGAGGTCCGACGGCTCCCGCGCCGCCCTGGCGGGGGGCCTCGCCACCGTCGCCCGGGGCGTCGACGCCGCGGGCCGCTACGGCGCGGTGTTCCCCGGCGCCGGGGTGGGCAAGGGCGGCGCGGAAGAAATGCGCATCCTGCCTCCTCGCTCTTAAGTTGCTATAATGACTTGTGGCTTATTCGAAGCGAGACGCGCCCAATTGCGATTGGTGCCCCTATAAGAAGAACTGCTTTTACGAGCTCCTCGGCACGAAGGAGTCGAAGAAGGCCTGGCGCGAGATCCGTCTCGCCCACCCGCACAAGCGCGGCGAAGTGATCTTCCATGAAGGCTCGATGCCCCAGGGCGTCTACGTCGTCTGCACCGGCAAGGTGAAGATCTACAAGTCGAGCCGCACCGGCCAGCAGCTCACCACGCGCGTCGAGTCGCCCGGAGACCTCTTGGGCCACGTGACCTTGCTCGCCGACGAGGGCGCCTACACCAGCACCGGCGAGGCCCTCGAGCCCAGCATCGTCTCGATGATCGACAAGAACACCTTCTATAACTTCCTCTCCAAATACCCTCCCGCCTCCCACGCGCTGATGAAGGAGCTCGCAAAGGACGTCCGCCGCGGCGAGAACAAGGCGCGCGACATCGCCTTCAAGCCGGCCCGCGGCCGCCTGGCCGACACCTTGATCCGCATGATGGTCGTCAAGAAGCCCTTCCCGATCGTCGCCGGCATCAAGCGCCGCGACCTCGCCGAGATGGCGGGGCTCACGATCGAGACCACGGTGCGCCTGCTCAAGGACTTCGAGGAGCGCGACGTGCTGCGCAAGAAGGAGAAGGACCTCCTGATCCTCTCCGAAGAGCGCCTGAGGGCCCTCTCCGGCTCCGTGTCCTAAGACGCAGATTTCCTCTGGGCCCGCGGCCCATCCGGTCTAGGACCTTTGACCTAGATCAATTGATAAACATCAAGCTTGCGGGTTGTCCAATCTCATCGGAGATCACGATCATGCGCGTTATACTGTATGCATGATCAACCTCATCCTGACGCTCTCGCTCTCGACCTTCAACCCCGCTCCGGCGACCCAGACGGCCCAGTTCCGGCCCTGCGTGTGGCCCAACGTTTGCAAGACCGCTCCGGCGCCCGTGACCGTCGCCCAGTTCCGGCCCTGCGTGTGGCCCAACGTCTGCAAGACTCAGACCGCCCCGGTGATCGAAGTCGCCCAGTTCACCACCTGCGTGTACCCGCGCAAGTGCGGCAAGAAAGCCTAAGACTTTAAAGCCGACCTCGAACCGGCGCCGTCAGAAGACCCCGACCCCTCGGGGTCTTCTTCTTTTTATGACGCCCCTTGAACGCGGCGTGTCGGCCCGGTCACGGGCACATTAATGACGAGCATCAAAACGGGGCATTGACCGTCCTCCTAGGTGGTTTTCCTGGAGAGGGGTACACTGTCTCCATGATCAACCTCATTTTGACGCTCTCGCTGTTCAACGCCGCTCCCGCGCAGAAGACGGCCCAGTTCCGCCCCTGCGTGTGGCCCAATACGTGCAAGACGGTCCAGGCCCCCGTGATCGCCCAGTTCACGACCTGCGTCTGGCCCAAGACCTGCGGGAAGAAGAAGTCCGCCCCCAGCCTCATCGCTCTGTAAGCCGACCTCGAACCGGCGCGACGCACGGGAGCCTCCGACCCCTCGGAGGCTCCCTTTCTTTGGCCGGGCGTGCGCGGAGGGGGAACTCGCACCGGTGCGAGTCGCGACGGAGGGAGGATCGCGTATCCGTTCATTTCACCCTCGGCGCGGAAGTGGAATCAATGGATACGCGATCGGCTGTCCGTTGACCTCGATCAAGTGACTTGGATCAAGTTCCAAAATTGACATGAGTCCTCGGCGGGTCCGCGGGGAAGCGATATCCTGTCATCAACGATTTAGGAGGACATGACCATGATGACTTTGATTCTCGCGACGTTCCTGACGGCGACCCCGGCCCCCGTGACGACGGCCCAGTTCCGCCCGTGCGTGTGGCCCAACACCTGCAAGACCGTGGCTGCCCCGGTCGTGGCCCAGTTCCAGCCCTGCGTTTGGCCCAAGACTTGCAAAAGCGTCCCGGCGCCCGTGATCGCGTCCGGCCCGGTGACGACCTGCGTGTGGCCCAACAAGTGCGGCTGAGCTGAACGCCCGGCGCAAAGCGGAAGCCCCGTCCTTTCGGACGGGGCTTTTCATTTCCGGAGGGACAAACGGCGGGTCAGGTGTTGAAGAGCCGGTCGCCGGCGTCGCCGAGGCCCGGGACGATGTAGCCCTTCGCGTTGAGGACGGAGTCCACGACCGCGGTGTACACCGGGACGTCGGGATGATCCTTGTGGATGCGGGCCACGCCGCGGCGGGAGGAGAGCAAGGTCAGCAAGGCGATGTTCTTCGCGCCGTGCGCCTTGAGGATGCGGATGGACTCGGAGGCGGAGCCGCCGGTCGCGAGCATCGGGTCGCACAGCACGACGAAGTGCCCCTCGATCTTCTTGGGCAGGCGGACGTAGTACTGGACGGGCTCGAGGGTCTTCTCGTCGCGGTAGAGCCCGATGTGGCCGATGGACGCCTTGGGGGCCAGCTCCAGCAGACCCGGCGTCATGCCCAGGCCCGCGCGCAGGACCGCGACGAAGGTCAGCGGCTGGTCGAGGATGAGGGCCGGCGCGGTCTGCAGCGGCGTGCGGACCGTCGTCTTGCGCGTGCGCACGCCCTTGAGGACCTCGCAGCCGATGAGCATGGCCACCTCGGCCATCAGGCGGCGGAAGTCCTCCGGCTTGGTGTTCTTGTCGCGCAGGCGCGCGAGCTTGTCCGAGACGAGGGGGTGATCGCTGACGAATAGCTTGGGCATGGCGGCTCCGTTTAGCGGATTATCTCGAGGACGACGGACTTCGCGCGAACGGCCTTCGCGGAGATCTGGAGGGCTTCGCGGTACTCGCGCTCGCCCAGGTCGAGCTTGTCCTTGTCGGCGGCGTGGAGGACGGCGAGCGTCTCGCCTTTCGCCACGCGGTCGCCGACCTTCTTGAGCAGCTCGAGGCCGGCGCCGTAGTCGAGCTCCTGCTCCTTGAAGGCGCGGCCCGCGCCGAGGAGGACGGCGGCGTGGCCGACCTTGCGCGCGTCGAGCGCCGCGACGAAGCCGGACTTGGCGGCGAGGACCGGACGGGAGAGCTTCGCCTTCGGCAGAAGGGAGAGGTCGTCGATCACGGCGACGCTGCCGCCCTGGGCCTTCACGCAGTCGCGGAACAGGCGCAGGCCCGAGCCGTCCTCGATCTTCGCGCGCATCATGTCGGCGCCGGCCGCGGGCGTCTTCGAGAGGCCCGCGAGCTTGAGCATCCAGCCGCCGAGGGCGAGCAGGCACTCGAGATAGTCGGCCGCGGTCTCGTCGCCGCGGAGGATCTCGACGGCCTGGCGGACCTCGAGGGCGTTGCCGACGAAGCGCCCGAGGGGCTGCTCCATCGCGGTGAGGACGGCGACGGTGGGCATGCCGAGGCCCTTGGAGGTCTTGACCAGAGCCCGGGCGAGCTCGCGCGCGCTCTTCGCGTCGCGGAAGATGGCGCCGGAGCCGACCTTCACGTCGAGCACCAGGGCGTCGAGCTCCTCGGCGGCCTTCTTCGAGAGGATGCTGGCGACGATCAGCGGACGGGCGGGGACGGTGGCCGTCGCGTCGCGCAAGGCGTAAAGGGTGCGGTCCGCGGGGGCGAGCGTGCCGGTCTGGCCGAACAGGCTGAAGCCGTGCTTGGCGACCTGGGCGCGGATCTCGGGCAGGTCCAGGCGGACGCGGAAGCCCTCGATGGACTCGAGCTTGTCGAGCGTCCCGCCGGTGTGGCCGAGGCCGCGTCCCGACATCATGGGGACCGCCAGGCCGCAGGCGGCCGCGAGGGGGGCGAGCGCCAGGGACACGCCGTCGCCCACGCCGCCGGTGGAGTGCTTGTCGGCCTTGGGCCGTTTGATCGCGCCGAGGCCGAGCGTCTCGCCGGAGTCGGCCATCGCGCGGGTCAGCATCACCGTCTCTTTCTCGTCCATGCCCCGGCACAGCACCGCCATGAGCCAGGCGGACAGCTGGTAATCCGGGACGAGGCCCTTGGCCGCGCCGCGGGCGACGAAGGCGAGCTCTCCGGGCGTGTGCCTCCCACCGTCGCGCTTCTTGGCGATGATGTCGAGGAACAACATGGCGCTACACGACCTTGATCAGGTCGGAGAGGACGCCGCGCAGGGCGTCGGACACGCGGGCGCCGAGGGCCAGCACGTCGCCGTGGTTCTGGATGGCGCCGGGCAGGCCCGCCGCCATGTTCGAGGTCCACACCAGCGCGGAGGTCGTCAGGCCCATCTGCCGCGCGGGGATCACCTCGGGCACGACGGACATGCCGACGACGTCGCCGCCCATCGAGCGGAACGCCTTGATCTCGGCCGGCGTCTCGTAGGAGGGGCCGCCGACGGCGACGTACACGCCCTCGTGCACGGCGACCTTGCGCTTGCGGCAGGCGGCGAGGATGACCTTGTTGAGCTTGGCGTCGTAGGCCTGGGTCATGTCGGGGAACATCGTCCCGAACTCCTCTTCATGGAACGCCCGGAGCGGGTTGCGGCCCATGAGATTGATGTGGTCGGTGATGACGGTGAAGTGGCCGGGCTTGACCTTCTCGCGCATCGAGCCGACGGCCGCGGTGACGATCAAGGTCTTGAGGCCGAGGTACTCGAGGGCGCGGATGGGGAGCGCGATGCCCTCCATCGCGTGGCCCTCGTAATAATGGAAGCGGCCCTGCATGACGACGACCGAGCGGCCGGCCGAGCGGCCGAGGATGAGCTTGCCCTCGTGTCCGGGGACCGTGGTGCGGGGGAAGCCCGGGATCTCGCGGTAGGGGATGGTCAAGGTCTTCTCGAGCGGGGGGACGGCCTTGGCCAGGCCGGAGCCGAGGACGAAGCCGATGTCGGGGGTGAAGCCGGGGGCCCGCTTCTTGATGAAAGCCGCCGCCTTGCGGATCGCGCCGATATAGAGATTGATCTTCATGATATGCGATTCTACCACATGGAACATATCCGACGAACGGGGGTCGCAACGGCATGAACAAGATCATCGCGCTCGCCGCCGCGTTCTCGCTCGTCCTTCCCGCCTCCGCCCAGGCGCCCGCCGCCTCGGACTCGACCGCCTTCGCCCTGGCCTTTCATCGCCGCCTCGCGGGCGCGGGAAACATCATGACCTCGCCCTACAGCCTGCGCCAGGCCCTCGGCATGGCCTACGCCGGCGCCGCAGGCAAGACCCGCGACGAGATGGCGCTCGCTCTCTCCGCGGGCCCGGCGTTCGTCGCCGAGGAGACGACGGTGCGCCGCGGGCTCGCCTCGGCCAACGGACCGGCGACGCTCAAGGTCGGCAACGCGCTGTTCGTGAAGGAGGGATACGAGCTCCTGCCGTCCTTCCTGCGCGCGGTCAAGAGCGCCTTCGACGCGGAGGTCTTCGTCCGCAAGTTCGGCCCCGCCGCCGTGGTCGAGATCAACAAGTGGGCGTCCGCGGCGACGAACGGCCGGATCCCGGCGATCCTGGACAAGCTCGAGCCGGACGACCGGCTCGTCCTGCTCAACGCCGTGTACTTCAAGGGCAGCTGGGTGACGGCCTTCCCCAAGAAGGACGCCATCGACGAAACGTTCGCGCCGACGGGAGGGAAGCCCTTCGCGACGAAGCTGATGTCGGTCCACAAGAAATTCGGCTACGTGGAAGAGGCGGGCTGGAAGGCGGTGCGCCTGCCCTACAAGGGAGACCGGCTCGCGATGATCGCGGTCCTGCCCGATGAAGGCGCCGCTATCGCGGCCTTCCGTGAGAAGCTCGACGCGCCGATGTGGCGGGGCCTGCGCGCGCGCCTCGCCTCGCGCTCCGGCCACGTGGCGATCCCGAAGTTCAAGTTCGAGCAGACCCACGACATGATCGCGCCGATGAGGAAGCTGGGGATGAAGCTCGCCTTCGCCCCGGCCGGCGCCGACTTCTCGAACCTGTCGAAGCCCGAGGACGCGGCCGAGGAGCTCTATCTCAGCAAGATCGTCCAGAAGACCTTCGTCGCCGTCGACGAGGAAGGGACCGAGGCCGCCGCCGTGACGGCCATCGTCGGCGCCGCGCGCGGCAGCGCGATGCGCCGCGAAGAACCGTTCCGGTTCGTCGCGAACCGCCCGTTCCTGTTCGTCATCGAGGAGATCGAGAGCGGGACGATCCTCTTCATCGGCGAGGTGCACGACCCCCGGAAGTAAGCGGGGCTTGGGTCTTTCGTCGGGCGCGGCGGGAATAGTAGGATTTACGCATGCCCACCGCGACCACTTCCCCGACGGACCTGAAGTCCCTGACGAAGCACCTTCGCCACGACATCATCCGCATGATCGAGGCCGCCGGCAACGGACACCCCGGCGGCTCGCTGTCGATCATCGACATCCTGACCGTGCTGTACTGGAAGTTCCTCAAGCACGACCCGAAGCAGCCCGCCTGGGAAGGCCGGGACCGCTTCATCCTCTCCAAGGGCCACGCCTGCCCCGCGCTGTACGCGGTGATGGCGCACCGCGGCTACTTCCCGACGGCGGACCTCCTGAACCTGCGCAAGCTCGGCAGCCCGCTGCAGGGCCACCCGGACCGCCTGCGCCTGCCCGGCATCGAGTTCTCCACGGGCTCGCTCGGCCAGGGCCTCTCCGTCGGCGTCGGCATGGCCATCGCCGCCAAGACCGACAAGAAGGACTGGAAGACCGTCGTCGTCCTCGGCGACGGCGAGATGCAGGAGGGCCAGTGCTGGGAGGCCTTCATGTCCGCGCCGAAGTTCAAGCTCGACAACCTCATCGCGATCGTGGACTTCAACAACGGCCAGATCGACGGCCCGGTCAAGGAGGTCATGGACATCAACCCCCTGACCGACAAGCTGCGCGCGTTCAACTGGGAGGTCCAGGCCGTCGACGGCCACGATCTCGACGCCGTGGAGAAAGCGCTCGCCAAGGCCTGGGGGGCGACCGATGGTCGCCCGCAGGCCATCGTCGCCGACACGGTCAAGGGCAAGGGCGTCTCCTTCATGGAGCACAACATCGCCTGGCACGGGAACGCCCCCAAGAAGGAAGACGCCGACAAGGCTTGCATGGAGATCAAAAATGGCCGCTAAAGCGACCCGCGAATCCTTCGGCGAGACGATCCTCGAGCTCGCCGCGACCAACGAGAACCTCGTCGTCCTGGACGCCGACCTCTCCAAGTCCACGATGACCCAGCCCTTCATGAAGAAGTACCCGCACCGGCACTTCGAGATGGGCATCGCCGAGCAGAACATGATCGGCGTCGCCGCCGGCCTCGCGCTCTCCGGCAAGATCCCGGTGCTGACCTCCTTCGCCTGCTTCCTGATCGGCCGCGTGGAGTCCATCCGCGTCAGCGCCGCCTACAACCAGACCAACATGAAGCTCGTCGGCACCCACGCCGGCATCGGCATCGGCGAGGACGGCACGTCGCAGATGGGCCTCGAGGACGTGGCCGCGATGCGCGCGCTCCCGCACATGACCATACTCCAGCCCGCCGACCACACGGAGACCCAGCAGGCGGTGCGCTGGATGATCGAGCACAAAGGGCCCGTCTACATCCGCCTCACCCGCCAGAAGATGCCCGACGTCCACGGCGCCGACTACAAGTGGCAGCCCAACAAGATCGACGTGGTGTATGAGCCGGCCAAGAAGCCGGCGAAGTATCAAGCCACCATCATCGCCTCGGGCGGCCCGGTGCCGCACGCGATCGAGGCGGCCAAGCTCCTCGAGGCCAAGGGCTTCGCGGTGCGCGTCGCCAACGCCTCGACGCTCCTCCCCTTCGACGGGGACACCGTCGCGAGGCTCGCGAAGGATTCCCAGCGCATCGTCGCGGTCGAGGACCACAACGTCCACGGCGGCCTCGGCTCCGCGGTGTGCGAGGCGATCGCCGAGCGCGGGATCTCAACCCCGGTCGTCCGCGTCGGCCTGCGCTCCTTCGGCGAGTCCGCCACGCCCGAGGAGCTGTACGAGAAGTACGGCCTGACGGCCCCGAGCATCGCCGAGGCCTGCCTCAAGAACCCCGCGTGAGGCTCGCGGCGGGACTGTCGGCGCTGGCCGCGTTCGCGGCTCTCGCCGCGGCTCCGCCGCCGCCGCTCGCCTCGCGCCCGGCCGAGAAGGGCTGCGCGTGGAGGCTGCTCTCGTCGCCCGAGCTCGGCCTCGAGGTCCCGGTCCAGCGCTGCGACTTCGGCTTCCGCGTCATCGACTTCGGGGCGGGCAAGACCTCCCTGTACCAGTCGATGACCGACGCCGGGAAGAAGGAGGACGTCTTCCCGGTCGTCTCGATGTTCGAGAAGAAGGCCGACGAGGGCCCCGACGAGGCGATCCGCCGCGTCGCCTTCAAGAAGCTCACCCGCTACCAGCGCAAGCACTGCGTCGTCGTCGCCAAGCACGTCCCGCACCTGGGCCTGAGCAAGTCGGCCTTCACGATCTCCCCCGACGAGGAGTACGCCGCGAAGGCCGCGGCCAAGGCCGGCGCCGACATACCGCCGCCGCCGTGCGGAGACCTGGGCGAGGCCGCCGACGGCCTGACCTACTTCGAGTTCCACGCGCTCGAGAACCCGCGCCGCTTCGCCTTCGTCTGGGCGGGGCAGGACACGCCGCTGTTCGACGAGACCCGCCTCAAGTTCCTCCCATGATCTCCTCCCGGGACCGCGTCGTCCTCGACGCGCTCCTGCCCTCGGGCGGGCCCGAGGGGTTGCCCGGGGCGTTCGAGGCGGGGTTCGCGGATTTTGAGAAAGGCTTCGCGGCGGACGCTCCGCTCCCGATGCGACTGGGCTGGCGCGCGGCGCTGTTCGCCGCGTACTGGGTCTCACCGCTCCTCATCGGCCGCCTGCCGCCGCTGGCCCGTCTGGCTCCGGAGGAGCGCGAGGACGCGCTGTGCGCGATGGGCAAGAGCCGGAGCTATCTCATCCGCCAGGTCTCGCTTCTGCTGAAGGCCGTGACGAGCTTCGGCTATGGAGGCACGAAGGCCGTGCGCCGCGTCGTGGACTACGATGCGCATTGACGGCGCCGCCGGCGCGCGCTTCGACGAGGCGTTCGACTACGTCGTCGTCGGTTCCGGCGCCGCCGGCGCGACGGCCGCGCGCTCGCTCGCCGCGACGGGCCGCTCCGTCTGCGTCCTCGAGGAAGGCCCCGCGATGGACCCGAAGGCGTTCGGCGACGACGCCTGGGGGGCGTTCAAGACGATGTTCCGCGGCATGAACGGCCAGGTCGCGCGCGGCCGCGCCTTCATCCCGGTCATCCAAGGGCGGACGCTCGGCGGAAGCACGGTGATCAACTCCGCGATCGCCTGGCGCGTGCCCGACGACGTGCTGGCCGAATGGGCCGCGCTCGGCCTCGACGACGCCCTGCCCGCGAAGGAGCTTCACCGGTATTGGGATGAGATCGAGAAGGACCTCGACGCGGCGCCCACGCCCGAGGAGGCGTGGGGGGGCTTCAACACGCTCATGCGCGACGGAGCGAGGAAGCTCGGCGTCGAGGCCGCGCCGACCCGGCGCTACGCGTCCGGCTGCAAGGCCACGGGCCAGTGCCTCACCGGCTGCCCGAGCGGAGCCAAGCGCAGCATGCTGACGACCTACCTCCCGCAGGCCGAGGCGAAGGGTGCTCTGATCGTCACCGGCGCCGAGGCCCGCCGGGTGATCATCAAGGACGGGCGGGCCGTCGGCGTCGAGGGGAGGCTCTCCGCGCCCGGCCGGCCCTCGTTCCGGGCCATGGCGCGGCGCGCCGTCGTCGTCGCCGCCTCGGCGATCCAGTCGCCGCTGCTGCTCGAGCGCAGCGGCGTGCGCTCCGCGCATCTCGGCGAGCATTTCATGGCCCATCCCGGCACTCCGCTGACCGGACTGTTCGACGCGCCCGCGGACCTGTGGCGCGGCGCCACCCAGGGCTTCGACTCCGTCCATCATCGCCGCGACTGGCGCGTCAAGGTCGAGACCATCGGCCTGCCGCCGGAGATCGTCTTCGCGCGCCTGCCGGGAGCGGGGCGGCGCTGGAAGGAGAAGATGGCGCTGGCCAAGCGAACCGCGATCTTCGCCGTGCAGACGCGCGCCTGGGCCGAGGGCTCGGTGCGCGAGGGGCCCTTCGGCGCCGACATCCGCTACGACCTGACGCGCCGCGACATGATGCAGATCCGCCGCGGCCTGCGCTTCGCCGCCGAGCTCCTCTTCGCCGCGGGAGCCCGCGAGGTGTGGCCGGGCATATTCGGCCTGCCCGAGAGGCTCCTGCCGGGCGAAGAGAAGCTTCTCGACGCGGGGCCCGACGATCCGCGCTGCTACTCCTGGATCCTCTCGCACCTGTTCGGAACCGCGCGCATGGCCGCGCGCCCCGGAGCCGGAGTGGTGGGGACCGATTTCGCGGTCCACGGGGTGCCGAACCTCGTCGTCGCGGACTCCTCGGTGTTCCCGACCAACCTCGGGGTCAATCCCCAGCACGCGATCATGGCCGTCGCCCGCCTGTGCGCGGAGCGCCTGGCGGAGAGGGCCTGATGGAGCACCGGCCTCTGTTCGCGCGCATGAAAGACATGGACGCCGCCGCGCTCGGGACCTTGATGGCGGGCGGACGCGCGCCGTCCCCCGAGAGCCTCGCCGGCTGGGAGTTCCGCGGCTGGAACCACCCGCCCGTCCTGGCCTTGCTCGGCATACGCAAGTTCGTGAAGGGATTCTTCCTCGCCGACGGTCTCGAGGGCTACAACCGCCCGCCGCGCCAGGACGGCTTCGACGCGGAGTGGACCGGCGCGGGCGCGCCGTTCGGGTTCTACCGCGTGGTCCCGCCCGCGGCTCCCGACCTGCGGCTCCCGAACTCGTTGCTCCTCGACTACGGCGCCAGCCCGCGCAACGCATGTTGGAAACCTGAGCGGCTCCTGCGCGACTACCTCGTCCAGCCCGACCCGGCGGAGCCGGATGTCCTGCTCGGCCTGGCGACCTTGGCCCTCGGCCCGGCCCGGCCGGCGACGAACTATTTCCTGCTCGAGCGTCTGGGCAAAGGCGAATGGCGCCCCTGATCGGGCTTCTGCTCGCCGCGTCGCTCGCGGGCGCCGCCGAAACGCCGCCCAAGACGATCAAGGTCCTGACCTTCAACGCCGCCGGGATACCCCTCGTTCATCCCCGTCTCGCGAAGCGCCTCGTCGGCGCGGGGAAGGCGATCTCCGACGGAGGCTACGACATCGCCGGCCTCCAGGAGCTGTGGCGCGACAAGGACAGCGACTCGCTCGCCGCGGCCTCCGGGCTGCCGTATGCCGCGCGATTCCACCGGCGCGTCGCCTTCCGCACGGGACTGACCATCCTTTCGCGCTGGCCCATCGTGCGGAGCGAGGAGCGCGCGTTCACCACGGTGCGCCCGTCCCTGCGCCACCTGTTCCAGGGGGAGACCGTCCCGGCCAAGGGCTTCCTGTTCGCGCGCGTCGCGACGCCGTGGGGGGAGCTCGACGTGTACGACGCCCACACCTTGGCCGACTACCGCGAGACGAAGTACCGGATGCTGCGTCTGACCGAGCTGTTCGAGCTCTCCGAGGGCGTCCTCGAGCTGTCCGAAGGGCGGCCGTTCGTGATCCTCGGCGACCTGAACTCCGGGCACGGCGACCGGGATTACGACCTGTTCCTCGACCTTCTCGGCCTGGACGACCCGTGCGCGCCCAAGGGGAAGGAAGCCTGCGTGGATCCGCGCCGCCCCAAGCGCATAGACCACGCCCTCGTCCCGGGCCGCCTCGACGCTGCGGCGGCGCGCGTCTTCGACGAATACTTGTCGGACCATAGCGGGTTCGCCGTCGACCTGCCCCGGACCTTGATGCCTCTGCGCGCCAAGCCCGACCCGGAGCGCCGGACGGCGGCCCTGCGCGCGGTCGAGGAAGAGACGAGCGCCGCGATCGAGCGCCTGGAGGCTGAACGCAAGCGAATGAGCTGGATCCCGCTCTATGGGGCATTTCTGTCGGAGCGTTATGCCCGTCAGTCAGCGCGGTTGTCCGCCATTCGTGAGCGCGCCGCCTCCGCGAGTCTAAACCGCTAGGCCGCGGAAGCGACGCGCGGGTCGGCCTCTACCTACACAACGTTTGCCAGGTGTAGCAGACATTCAAGGGGCCCCAGCTCACGCAAATCTCCCAGCACTGCGGGGGTTTGTAGTTGGCCAGCGTCGCCTTCCGCGGGGATTTCGACATCGGGACGCGAACGGCCGATACGTTGTCGCCGCCGTCGCGGCCGAAGTCGCCCAAAGCCGAGAACAGGCCGTCGCCGGCGCCCGAGATACCCTCGCTTCCGCCGTTGGACATCGAGCTCTTCAGGCGATCGAGAGCCTCGGTCATTTTTTGAGCTTGCCCGTCCGCCTTGCCGGCCGGTTTGACTTCGGCGCTCTGAGAGTACGCCGTCGTGGAGCACATCGCCAGCATGATGAAAATCACCGCGCCTGATTTGATTCGTTTCATTGGCTTATCCACTCCTACCCAAAACACAAAAAGGAAGCGATTGCGGGGCGTGCGCCTCGCTTCGCTTCCTCTGGGCTCACAGGGTTAAGGCCCTGTCGTGGATACCTCGCCACCAAATTTGGCGAGCTACAGAAGAACCCTCAAAGCATCGAGGGGACCTTCGCGTTCCACAACAAGATAACAGCCGGCGTCGGACTTCGCCTGGGGCAATGGACCTACCTGGCTGCGGAGCTTAAGACCCGAGGCGAAGCCGCCGCTCAGGCGCGCCTCGACCGTCAGTCCGCGGGAACGACCCGCGTGTCGGCCATCAGATCGTGCCAGCCGCGGCGCTGCGGCTCCCAGAAGGCCCACAGGTAGCCGAGGCCGACGGCGTAGCCGGAGAGGAGCGAGACCGCCGCGCGGGTCAGACGCTGCTTGTTGTCGAGCGCTCCGCCGTCCATCGAGATCACCTTAAGCTTGAGCAGACGCTTGCCCGGGGTCGTCCCGAGCTTCTTCAGGAAGACGATCTGGTAGACGAACCAGACCAAGGCGAAGCCCCAGTCGCGACCGGCGCGATGCGATCGGCCGCCGCCGTCCTCATCCTCGACCTCGATCCGCAAGCCCTTCTTGTCATCGAAGCGGACCTTCGCCTCATCGGTCTTGATGTCGACGCCCTTCGCGCCGACGGAGACCTTCGCCGGCCCGGCCTCCTTGCGCGCGCGGATCGTGTCGCCGCCGCCGGTGATCGCGGCGAGCAGGAACACGCAGAACAGGCCGTCGAGGAGCAGCGCCGCGAAGCGCTTCCAGGTGGAGGGGACGCCCGCGTTCACGAGCGAAGCCTTCGCCCCGCCCGGCTGGAAGGCGGGGGCCGCCGCCTTCGGCGGGATGAGCCCGAAGAAGCGGGACTTCACGGCCTCGGCCGACGCGCCGACCGGCTCCTCGCGGCGGACCTTGTAGACGCGGATCTTCTCGGGGATGCCCTTGAGCTGCATGAGGCCGATCTCGCTCGAGGGGACCTCGGACTTGTTCATCGCGAGGTAGACGGCCTCGGTGAAATAGACCTGCCCGGCCTCGGCGATGCCCTCGATGCGGGCGGTGATGTTGACCGCCTCGCCGAAGACGTCGTTCTCCATGAGGTTGACCTCGCCGGAGTTGATGGCGATGCGGATCTCGAGGCGGTCGTCGGCCGCGCGGCCCTCGTTGAGCTTGGCCAGGGCCTCCTGCACGGAGACGCCGGCGAGCACCGCGTTCGTCGGGCTCTCGAAGGTCATCAGGAACGCGTCGCCGATGGTCTTGACCAGATGGCCGCCGCGCGCCTCGAGCAGGGGCAGCACGACGGCGCGGTGCTCGTCGAGCATCGTCGAGATCTCCGCCCGGGACTTGGACGAGGTCTTGTCCGTGAAGCCCTTGATGTCGGTCAGGAGGATGGTCAGGTGACGCGTCGTGGGTTCGGCCATGGCGTTATGATATCACAGGCTCGAGCGGAAGGGCTTGCCCATCGCGGCCATCACCGCCTCGGCCGCGCGCACGCCCCGGTCCTGGGCTTCCTCGAAGATCGAGAGGCCCGACAGGTCGGAGTGGGCGAAGTGGATCGGACCGATGGGCTTGGCCGCCGCGGCGCGTTCGGGGCCCCAGATGAAGCCGGGCTTGGGAAGGATCATGCCGTGGCCCCAGACCCAGCCGTCGAGCCTTTTCACGCGCTTGCGCACCCCGGGAAGGGCCCGCTCCAGGTCGCTCAGGCACACCTCGCGCCATTCGGCGAGGCTCCGCTTGTAGGCGGCGGCGCGCTGGGCGTCGGGGTCCCCGGTGAGCGGAAGGTAATAGGTCCAGACCGCGCGGCGGCGGTCCAGAGAGAAGCTCTGGTGGGTCGCGTCGACGTAGCCCAGGCCCTTGCCGCCGTGGATCATGTTATCCCACGCGGGCGCGGCCCCGAGCCCTGCCGGCGGATCCTCGACCGTGAGGTTCGCGATGAACCACGGCGCGTAGGCGAAGCCCGAGGGGGACTTGTCCTCGCGCAAGGGCTTGACGATGCGGCGCGCGGCGTAGCGCGGGGCGCAGACGATGGCGCGCCTGGCGAGTATGCGCCGCGTCGCTCCCGTCGCCGCGTCATGATAGTCGACGCGCACTCCGTCCTTGTCGGGCGCGACGTCGAAGGCGAGGGCTCCGCCGCGCACGCGCGGGCCGAGCGCCTCGGTCAGCTTCCGCGCGAGGAAGCCCAGGCCCTCGGGCCAGACGAGGAACTGATCGTCCTCGCCCTCGCCGCGCGCGGCGTAGTAATGGAGGCCGGCCCAGGCGGAGACCTCCGACGGCGAGCCGCCGTAGTCGTCGCGGCAGGCGTAGTCGACGTACCAGCGCAGGCCCGCCGAGCGGTAGCCCTTCTGGTCGAGCCAGGCCGACATGGATATCCGGTCGAGGGCGAGCAGCTCCGGGTCCCGGGAGCTGCCCTCCAGCGGGATCGAGAAGGCCGGGCGCCCGTCCCGTCCGACGCGGGAGCGCAGGGCCGCGATCTCGGCGTGGAAGCGGTCCCGCTCGGCCAGGTCCGCGGCGGAGGCGCCGAGCCGGGGATACAGACCTTCCCGCCAGCGCCCGTGATGGTAGAGACGCTCCTCGGGGGCGTGGCACAGCACGGTCTCGTCGTACACCGGCTTTCCGTTCCGCTCGCCCGTGATCACCTTCAGCTCGCGCAGCAGCTCGCGCGCCGCGCGCGCGCGCGGGCCCGGAACGGGAAGATAGTGCGCGCCCCACGGGTAGCGGCTGACCTCGTTCTCGCCCCACGCCGCGTTGCCGCCGGCCCGCTCCTCGAGATCGAGCACGACGAAGCCGCCTTCGCCCGAGCGCAGGAGCTTCCAGCCCGCGGACAGGCCCGCGGCCCCGCCGCCGACGATCACGACGGGGACGCGCTCCGTCGAGGATGGCGCCGCGAAGCCGCCCAGGCGCAGCTTGTGCCCCAGCGCGTGGTTGGGCCCGAGCAGCTCGCCCGGGATCTCCCGCTCCGTCCGGCACGCCCCGAACGCCGCCGCCGCGAGCGCCCCGCCGATGAACTCCCGGCGGGTGAGGCCGGTCATCCGCCGTGGGAGATGCGGGCCCATTCGCGCTCGTAGTGCTGGACGAGGACCTGGGTGTCGAGGCGGTTGGGCACGGCCGGGACGCGGGCCATGTCGGCGGGGAAATCGAACATGCCCCGGACGATGGCGGGCGTGAGGTAGCGCAGGCCGGCGGGGAACTTCTCCGGGATCCGGTACGGCGCGGTCGCGCCGATGACGAAGCCCCACTCGCCGAACGACGGGACGTAGGCGTGATAGGGGCGGGTGGCGAAGCCCGCGGCCTCCATCGTCGTCACCACGGTCCAGTAGGTCTGCCGCGCGAACAGCGGCGAGGTGGACTGCACCGTGACGACCGCGCCGGGAGCCAGGCGCCGGCTCAGCAGACGGTAGAAGGCGGTGGTGTACAGCTTGCCGACGGCGTAGTTCGAGGGGTCGGGAAAGTCGACGATGACGACGTCGAAGCGCTTGTCGTTCTTCTCGAGCCAGCGGTAGGCGTCGGCGTTGACCACCGTCGTGCGCGGATCGGAGAGGGCGCGGCCGTTCAGCGCCGAGAGCGCGGGGTGCTCGGTGAAGAGCTTGGTCATCATCGGGTCGAGGTCGACCAAGGTCACCGCCTGCACGCGCTTGTCGCGCAGGACCTCGCGGGCGGCCAGGCCGTCGCCGCCGCCGAGTATCAGGACGCTCCGCGGCGCCGAATGTCCCGAGAGGGCGGGGTGCACGAGGGCCTCGTGGTAGCGGTACTCGTCCATGGTGCTGAATTGGAGGTTGCCGTTGAGGAACAGGCGCCAGTCCTCCTTCCAGCGCGTCAGCACGATCTTCTGGTAGGGGGAGGCCTTGCTGAAGATCACCTCGTCGGCGTACATGTCGCCCTCGGCGCGCGAGGCGATCTCTCCCGAGAAGGCGAGCCCGCAGGTCAGCGCGACGGCGGCGGCCGCGCACGCCGTGCTCAGCCCCGCCCGGCTCGGGATCGCGTCGCGCAGAAGATACAGGGTCGCGGCGGCGACGCCGACGTTCAGCAGGCCGAACATGAGGGCCGTGTTCAGGAGGCCGAGCTTCGGCACCAGCAGCAGCGGGAACAGGACGGAGGCGAACAGCGCGCCGATGTAGTCCATCGTCAGGACCTGGGACACCAGGTCCTTGAAGTCCAGGCGGTCCTTCAAGATGCGCATCATCAGCGGGATCTCGAGGCCGACGAGCGTGCCGACGACGAAGACGACGAGGTAGAGCAGCACGCGGAAGCTCGCCGCGTGCGCGAACGCGAGGAACAGGAAGGTCGAGGAGAAGCCGCCGACGACGCCGACCAGGATCTCGACCTGCACGAAGCGCGCGGCCAGCCCCTTGCCCACGAAGCGCGACAGCCACGAGCCCACTCCCATCGCGAACAGGTACGCCCCGATGACGGTCGAGAACTGCAGGACCGTGTCGCCCAGCAGGTAGCTCGCCAGCGAGCCCGCCACGAGCTCGTAGATGAGCCCGCAGGTCGCGACCATGAAGACCGAGGCGTACAGCGCGATGTTCACGGCGTCAGCCGATCATGGAGGCCGCGATGATGAGGCCCATCGCGATCGAGAGCCCGGACATCACGGTCGCCAGCGCCCGGTTCTGCTTGACCACGATCTCCTGCCAGAGGTCGTAGGGGGTGAGCTTGTCGAAGATCACGAACCAGCCGAAGAAGACCGCCGCGCCCAGGCCCGAGTAGATCACCGCCGCGACGAGGTGCTGCACGTCGAGTATGTTCTTCATCACTTGCCTCCGGAGTATCGATGATAGCTGGAATAATGCGACCGGTATGAGCCGGGATTGTCACGGACGGATTTCGGCACGCCGGCGACGCGCTCGACTGGGGTGATCCACCAGCCCGCCCACAGCGCCCACGAGGTCGCGACGGCGATGAAAAGCGCGTACCAGCGGTACCAGCGGCTCATTCGTCGTCCTCCTCGTCGTCCGAGGAGACGCGCGGGTGGTCGCTTTCCATCCAGCGCGTGTTCTCGAACGAATCGTGGCGCATTCCCGCCCACACCGCGGGCAGCAGGAGCAGGGCGAGCGCGATCAGGGGCAGCCGCTTGAGCGGCACGTCGCGCCGGACGATGACGCGGAAGCTGAGCTGCGGCGCGTCCGTCTCCGGCTCGACGCGCAGATAGTAGCGCCCCGCCGGGACGCTCGGGACGAAGAAGGTCTCATAGCGGCCGCCCTCGCTCCAGGACTCGCCGTCGTCCACGCCGTGGTAGTAGGACAGCTCGCGGCCGAAGTCGAGGGCCTGGCCGGTCTCGGCGTCGATCAGGGCCATGCTCACGTACGCCCAACGCTGGTCGAGGTTCGTGTCCACCGTGACCTCGAGGTTGGAGGTCCGCCCCGAGACCTCGAACACCTCGCCGACGCGCGAGCGCTCGAGGTCGGCCGCCGTGACCTCGAAGCCGCCCTCGTACACCTTGGCCTTGGACGCGGCCGCCTCGACGAAGACGAAGACGCCGACGCACAGCGCCGCGGCGAGGCCGAAGCTCCGCCATACGGAGGGCAGCTCGCCGGCCCACGGGTTCGGCTGGGCGGGGGCGACTCCGACCTTGGCCGGCGGCGCGCCGGGCATGGCGAAGGCGGCCCAGACCTCCTCGGGCTCGACGTACTCGCCCGCGGTCCACACCGACTCGGTCGCGGTGACCTCCTGGGACAGCAGGAACGGGGGGCAGATGAAATCGCGCGAGCGCGCGGCGTCGCCGACCTTGGCGACCCACGGGAACTCGCCGAGCACCGCGGTGGTCACCGGGATGCTGGACTGGAAGTGACGGTAAAGGCGCCCGTCGAGCTCGACGGTGGGGGAGCGCTCCGCGTCGCGGTTCTGCGCGCCCTCCATCTCCGGCGGCACCGGCGCCTTGCCTTCCTTGACCTTGACCGCGGGCAGGGGAGGGACCGGGACGGCGCCCGCCGCGGCGGCCGGTGCGGCGCCCAGAGGGGCGGCGGAGGCCGGCGGCGCCGCGGGCCGAGACGGCTCGTCGCCCTTCTTCCCGGCGATGTTCTCGACGCCGGACAGCTTGCGCAGGATCATGATCTCGCCCGCGTCGAACCAGAGGGCGGAGCAGGTCGCGCAGCGGTCGACCTCGATCTGGCCGTCGTAGGCGTTCGCGGTCTCCATCGGCCGCCGGCAGCGCGGGCAGTCGAAGCGGGCGGGCCTCGGGCCGACGAGCCGCAGCGGCACGGCGATGTCGTCCGCCTCGTACAGCACGCCGGAGCAGGCCGAGCATGTGCGCACGACGATGCCGGAGGCGATCTCGACCGCCTCCAGAGGCGCCTGGCACTTCGGGCACTTCATGTTCTCAGCCACCGGGGCTTTCCTTCGGCTTGGTCTCGACGGTCTTCAGCAGGAGCCAGTGCCCGTTCGACTCCGTCATCCAGCGGAAGCCCTTGTACGGGTTCCAGAGCAGGTACTCGTCCCAGGAGTAGATCACGCCCGAGTAGCGCACGGCCCGGCGCTGGAAGCCGATGACCTCGAGCTGGTCGCCGCGCAGGGTGCCGCGCGTGCCGATGGGGATCCTCGGCGTGACCCCGAGCTTGGAGCGGTACTTCGCGAGCACCTGATGGCGGGGGTCCTTCGCGTCGAGCACCGCGCCGCAGTGCGGGCAGGCGAGGCTCTCGCTGACGCCCTCGGCGCGCAAGGTGAGCGGGCCGCCGCAGGCGGGACAGTCGAAACGCTTGCTCATGCCCAGCCCTCGATGGCCTTGAGCCCGGTGAAGGCGAGCGCCTCGAACCCCTGATATTCTCCCGTGAACACCGACGGCGGGTCGTCCGAGTAATCCAGGGTGGCGAAGGCCCCGTCCTCGCCGATCAGGTCCGCGGAGGGCGCGGTCTCGCCGAGCGGCGGCTTGAAGGGCAGCTCGCCCTGGGCGGCGAGGTACTTGGCCTCGATGACCTCTCGGACCTGATAGGCCTTCCCTTGGATCTCGACCCGCGAGTCCACCTTGAGGTCCGCGAGCGCGGGGACGGCGGCCTCCGCCTTGAAGCTCACCGCGTAGGTCCCTTGCGCCTCGCCGAGCCAGCCCTGGCGGCCGTCGTCGAACATCAGGCACCACTCGTTCCAGAAGCCGCTCGGCGTCTGGAGCTGCATGCGGCCGACGACCTCGAAGGACGCGCCGCGATAGGACCCGCGGGAGCCGACCAGGACCGGGGAGCCGTCGGGCTGGAGCTGGGCGGACTCGCCGAGCTTCTCGAGGTCGAGGTCCTTGCGCTGCACGAGGCTGCGGCAGAACGGGCACACCGCCAGGAGGCTGATCGAGGCGCGGAAGGGGACCATCGCTCCGCAGGCGGGGCACTTGCGCTCGATCATCGGGTTACAGGGATTATCGCGCTTGGGGCTTCCCCGGTCAAGCCGAGAATCTTCTCGCGCAGGCCCGGGTTCGTGCCGTCGAAACGCCACAGCCAGGCGTCGAGCAGGTAGTGCGTCGCCTGAGGCAGAGCGAGCAGGGGTATCAGCAGGGCCGCGAGCGCGCCCGACGGCGCCCAGTCCGTCGCCGCGCCGAAATAGACGGCCGCGTGCTCCTTCCACACGAGCACGTCCCACACGCCTTCCTCGGCGTAGCCGATGAGCAGAAGAAGGCCGACGAAGAGGAACAGATACGCCGGCTTGTGCCAGGTCTCGCGCCAGCTCCCGTCCTTCCACGACCGGTTCCCGTACAGCCAGACCAAGGCGTAATAAGGAACGCCGTGGGAGACGATGTTCGTGACCGTGAAGCCGAAATCGGAGTTCGTGGCGACGATGCCGACGTACCACGCGACCGCGGTCGCCGCGATCACGGCGACCTTGCCGGGATGGACCTCGAGGCCGAGCTTGCGCCGGGCGAGCTGGCGGCCGAAGAAGGCGCCAAGCACCGCGGCGTACAGCCAGCCGGCCCACGGGCCGGCGAACCGGTTCAGGCTCACGAAGTCGCCCTGCACGAACCACCAGAATTTGCGCGCGGGGTCGGCGTGCCAGTACACGAGGGGGTAGAGCATGGTCGCGTAGATCGCCGCCGCCTCGAGTCTCGCCTCCCACGGGTCCTTGCGACCCTCGAGATGAGAGTAGGCGCGCATGAAGCCGTACTGCTGGCGCACGAAGTGATAGACGGCGAGGTAGGCCAGCGCGCGCCAGAAGGTCAAAGCGGAGACGCGATAAAGCAAAGCCCCGCCGAGCCAGCAGGCCAGCGGCAGGAACACGTACAGCGCGCGGCGATGGGGGAACTCCACCGGGTCGAGGTAGGTCCGGTACAAGGTGGCGTAGACGTGCCCCACGTCGATGAAGACGACGAACAGGAGCCAGCCCCAGGCCGGCGTCTCGGCCGCGCGCAGCGCGGGGATCAGCAGCACGGCGAGCGCGGCGAGCAGGGGCGGCCCCGCGAACCAGCCGAGGTCGAAGGCGGGGGAGTGCAGCCATTTCCTCGTCTGATCCACGGACCGATTATATCGGATTCGGCCCTCCGCGACTCGCACCGGTGCGAGTTCCCATGACTGTTTCCGGAAACAGTTTTAGCCTTGCGCCTCTCCGCGCGGCGGGCTATCCTTCGAGGGCATGGCCTGGCGTGAGCACATCGAGCCCGACTGGTTCCACGAGGCGCCGTTCTACCTCGCGGCCATCATCGCTCACGGCGCCTTGCTGACCTTCAACCCGGTCATCGAGTGGGGCGGCTTGAAGGCGCCCGAGAAGGCGGTGCCCATCGAGTTCGTCGCCGAGATCCCGCTGCCGCCCATCGTCCAGCCGGTCATGGCCCCCGAGCTGCACCCCGGCGGGGACGGCTCCAACCTCCCGCCGAAGCACGGCGAGGGCGAGTTCGAGCGCGAGAAGGTCAAGCGCGGAGCGGTGGACCCGCCGCCCAAGCCCAAGCCGGTGAAGAAGCCCGCGGCGGTCAAGTCCAAGGTCAACAAGCCCGGCACGACGGTGGTCAAGGCCAAGGCCGCGCCCAAGCCCCGGCCGCTCGCGCGTCCCAAGGTGGACGCCCAGGCCGTTAAGTTCGCGCGCGAGGCGCAGGCCGAGTCCAAGCGCCTGCGCGCCGAACGCGACCGCGCCGTCCGCGCCGTGGAGGCGGAGAAGGCGGCCGCGGCGAAAGCCGCCGCCGTCGAGCTCGCGAACGAGAAGAAGCGGATCGCCGCCGAGAAGGCCGCGGAGGCCAAGGCCGAGCGGGACCGCTTCGCCGCCCAACAGGCGGCCGAGCGCGAGCGACGCGCCGCCATCGCCCGCGCCGAGGCCGAGCGCCGCGCCGAGGCCGCCCGCCAGGCCGCCGAGGCGCGCGCCGCCGCTCTCGCCGAGCAGAAGCGCCTCGCCGCCGAGGCCAAGGCGGCCAAGGCCGCGAAGCGCGCCGCGCTGACCTCGGCCTTGGCCACGATGGCCGACCCCGACGAGGCCCTGGAGGCCGCGCCGGCCCCGTCTCCCAGCGGCCGCGGCTCGGCCCGCAAAGGCCGCCCCGCCGCGGGCGGCCCCGTCGCGGGCAAGGGCGGCGACGGCGGCGCCTTCGGCGAATCCGACTCCGGCGAGGGCGGGGGGAAGGGCGGCGGCGAAGCGGAGCTCGCCGGCGCGCGCAAGGCCGGCGCGGCCGCGGCCCTGGCCGAGTCCACCGACCCCGGCGACGAGGCCGGCAGCGGCGGCTCCGACCTCCTCGACTCCAAGGCGCGCGGCGGCGGCATCGGCCCGGAAGGCGGAGGCGTCTCCTTCTCGGTGGACGGCCCC
>Ga0255338_1002530_pt1 | contig 26120 bp, 21 predicted proteins | sample MeOH1_35cm_T4_19_FD_203715 | JGI IMG/M metagenome (GOLD analysis project Ga0255338, IMG submission 203715) | Sandy soil microbial communities from University of British Columbia, Vancouver, Canada - MeOH1_35cm_T4_195 | ecosystem: Engineered > Artificial ecosystem > Sand microcosm > Unclassified ...
TCGGCGGGCAGGCCATCAGCCGGGTCATCACGCCGGGCCAGAGCATCGGCGCGGCCATCACCTCCTCCTCGGTCACCACGTTGCGAAACAGCGCCAGCGGATTGTTGGCAGCGTGGCGGCTGGCCTTGGCGCGTATCTTGGCGAAGGTCTCGACCCTGGTACCGAACTCCTGCATGTGCGCGAGGCCCGCGCCGCCAAAGTAGCGCAACGCGAGCGGCAGTTCGACGTCGGTCAGCTCGGCCGCGAGCGCGTCGAAGCGTTCGAACGGGCTCGGCCGGTCGTTGAACACCGAGCCCAGCGCGCCCGGCATCATCTGCTCGAAGCCGAAGGCCAGCACGCAATCGGCCATGCCGCTGGCCACCGCCTGGCGGGCCAGGTACAGGGCGGTCGATCCGGTCGAGCAATTGTTGTTGACGTTGATCACCGGGATGCCGGTCATGCCCACTTCGTACAGCCCGCGCTGGCCGGCGGTGGAGTCGCCGTAGACGTAGCCGGCGTACGCCTGCTGCACGCTGGCGTACTCGACACCGGCGTCGGCCAGCGCGGCACGCACGGCCCCGGCCACCATCGCTGGATAGGGCTCGCTCGCGCCCGGCTTGGTAAATGGAATCATGCCGGCGCCGGCGACGATCACGGATGAGGTCATGGGTACTCCTTGCGTATGGTTAAGTTCAGCCCACTTGCCGCTGTTGCCCTTCCCAGAAGGGCTTGCGCAGTTCGGTCTTGAGAATCTTTCCCGCGCCGGACAGCGGCAACGCGTCGCGGAACTCCACGCTGCGCGGGCATTTGTAGCCGGCGATCAGCGACTTGCAGTGGGCGATGATTTCGCGGGCCGTGGCGGCTGTGCCGGGCTTGCTCACCACCACGGCATGCACCGCCTCGCCCCACTCGGCGCTCGGCACACCAATGACGGCGCTGGCCATGACCGCCGGATGCTGGGCGAGCGCGTTCTCCACCTCGGCGGAGTACACGTTTTCGCCGCCGCTGACGATCATGTCCTTCAGGCGGTCGACGACGAAGATAAAGCCGTCCTCATCCATGTAGCCGCCGTCGCCGGTGTGCATCCAGCCATCGCGCACGGCCGCGGCGGTCTGCTCCGGCTTGTTCCAGTAGCCTTGCATCACGGTGGGCCCGCGCACCGCCACTTCGCCCACCGTGCCGCGCGGCACTTCGCAGCCGTCACCGTCGACGATGCGGACTTCGGAGGTGTAGCTGGCGCGGCCTGCGGAACGCAGCTTGCCCAGCTCGCGCCCCTGCCGCGTGTGATACCAGGCGGGATTGATGGTCGCCAGCGGCGACAGCTCGGTCATGCCGTAGGCCTGCACGAAACCCACGCCGGGCAATGCGGCCATGGCGCGCTCGAGCACGGCTTCGGAAATCGGCGAGGCGCCGTAGGCGATGGCCTGCAGCGCGCTCAGGTCGCGCGGCTGCTTCATCGCTGGATGATCGACCGTCATCTGGATCATGGTCGGCACCAGCAGCGTGTGGGTGACGCGGTCGCGCTCCAGCGTATCGAGCAGCAGCTCGGGGTTGAACGCCGGAATGATCGCGTGCGTGTTGCCCTCGATCCAGTGCGGCATCGCCAGTCCCATGTCGGCCAGGTGGAACATCGGCGCGGCATGCAGGTAGGTGCCGCCGGGCGTGGCCAGCCCCTCCGCGCGCAGCGCCAGGCCGGAGCTGCACAGGTTGGCGTGGCTCAGCATGACGCCCTTGGGGAAACCGGTAGTACCGCCCGTGTAGAAGATGCCGGCGAGGTCCTCGTCCCGCCGCACGGCATCGGGTACCGGCGCGGTGCTGGCCAGCAGTGCCTCGTAGCCGTGCATGCCAGGTGGCACCTCGCCGTCGCCGCAGTAGATCAATTCGCGCAGCGTGACCGCATCGCGGCGAAGCTGCGCGGCGAGCGGTCGAAACGTTTCGTCGACCAGCAGGATGGTCGAGCCCGAGTCGTCCAGCGAATACAGGATCTCCGCCGCCGACCAGCGGGTATTGCAGGGGTTCAGCACGCCACCGGCCCAGGGTACCGCCATCTGGTATTCGAGAAAGCGGTCTGAGTTCAGCGACAGCATGGCAACGCGGTCGCCGTTCTGCATGCCCAGCTTTTGCAGGGCGCCGGCCAGGCGCGCCACGCGATCGGCCAGCTGGCGGAAGGTCCGCTGGCGGCCGCCGCAGCGCACCGCGATGCGTTCGGGGTGTTGTTGCACTGCACGATGCAATGCCTGGGTGAGGTACATGGTTGTCTCCGTCGCGTTTCGTGAAAGCGCTGGCGTGTTGTATTGTTTGTGCTGCCCATGGTAGAAACGCGCCGCGAAGCGTGCAATTGCGCTTCACGTCGAATGCATGGCAGAAGACCTCAATCCGCGACTCCCGCCCGATTCATGTCCCCTTCCCCGGTCACCATCTCGATCGCCTTAGTGCACGGCATGCTTGCCGGGGTGCAGGCCCGCGGCCAGCCTTGCGACGTCTACCTGGCCGACGCCGGCATTGCGCCGGCGTTGCTGCAGGAGGCCGGGGCGCGCGTCACCGCGGACCAGTACATCGGCCTGTTCCGCTCGCTGATCGACCGCCTCGGCGACGAGGGCCTGGGCTTCCTGTCGCGGCCGCTCAAGCCCGGCAGTTTCGCCCTGACGGCACGCTCGGCGCTGGGCGCGCCCGACCTGGAGACGGCCATCCGGCGTATTGCGCGCACCTTCCGGCTGGTGCAGGACGACGTCGAACTCGTGCCGGTGCGCGAGGCAGACCTGGCCGGACTGGCCCTGCAATTCACCGGTACGGCGGCTGCGCCGCCGGCCTTCCTGCACGAGATGTTGCTGCGTGTGTTCTGGCGATTGCTGGCCTGGCTGGCGGGTGGGCAACTACCGGCCGCGCGCTTCGACTTCGCCTTCGCCTGTCCGCCGCATGTGGGCAGCTACGGCAAGGTCTTTCCGGCTCAGCTGCATTTCGGGCAGGCGCGCTCGGCCATCTGGTTCGACGCCGTGCGGCTGGAGAGCCCCGTGCGCAGGGATGCCGCCGCGTTGCGCACCTTCCTGGCGGAAGCGCAGGCCAATGTCATCATGCCGCGCCGCCGCGAAGAAATGACCAGCGCGCGCGTGCGCGGCCATCTGCAGCATACGCAACCCGGCTGGCCGGACCTTGCCGCCACCGCCGACGCGCTGCACATGTCGGTCTCCACGCTGCAGCGCCGCCTGGCCACGGAAGGCACCTCATTCCAGGCGCTGAAGGATGAACTGCGCCGCGACATCGCCATCGTCCGGCTGAACACCAGCAAGGTGCCGCTGGCCGCGCTGGCGCAGGAACTGGGATTTACCGACAGCGCGGCATTCCAGCGCGCGTTCAAGGCGTGGACGGGTAGTGCGCCGGGAACGTATCGCCGGGGTGAGAGCGGCGGCTAGCCGGCAGGTGTCCGCCGCATGATTGCGGACTGCGAAGGGGTATCGGATTACGGAAGGGGATTATCGTGCTGACTGCCCGCGCAGCCGCCCAGCAAAGCCAGGACCGAAAGATAGACAACGGCGTGCTGGGCCGGCTTGATACGTTTCATCGGGGTATCCAAGGTGGGTTAGCAGTAGGTGTGGAACGAGGTCATTCGAAACAAACGGGACAAACGGGACAAATGGGACAAACGGGAAAAATGAGGCGGGACCGCTCGGCAGCTACGCGGCAACCATGGCCGCGCGTGCGCGGCGGCCACGCCGAAGCCGCCCTGTGCAGCGCGGCTCCCGGTCACTTGATGGTCGTCTCATCCCTGAGGTATTGCAGTTCGCGCTCGCGGATGCGGCGCCCCAGGCTGATGGCTTGCGGGTTGTTGGGGTCGCAACTGCGCATTGTCCGGATTTAGGAAGGTTCCTAGCCCCCCATTCGAAGGGCTTTCCCCTCATTGGCGCGGATTGGTGTTCAGCCCGCATTGACCGGAGACCCGGCGCGGGCGGCCGGGGCGCCTCTCCCGCATGGGGCCGATAAATCGTTAAGATAGCCTTCGCCGCATTACCCAAAAAATAAGACACGAGGAGATCATCCATGCCCCACCCGCGCATCCGCGCCACCCTGCTGGCTTCCGCCCTGCTCCTGGCCGCCCTGCCCGCGCGCGCCGACATCCGCGTGGGCATCGACGTCTCCACCACCGGGCCCGCCGCCTCCATCGGCATCCCCTCCAAGAACGCTGTGCTGATGTGGCCGCCCACCCTGGGCGGCCAGCGCGCGCAATACGTGATCCTGGACGATGGCTCCGACCCCGCCGCCGCGGTGCGCAATGTGCGCAAGCTGATTTCCGAGGAGAAGGTGGACGTGGTGGTCGGCCCCAACATCACGCCGACGGCCATCGCCGCGCTCGATGCGGTGGCGGAGGGCGAGACGCCGATGGTGGCGCTGGCCGCGTCGGCCGCCATCATCGAGCCGCAGGCGGACCCGAAGCGGCGCTGGGCGTTCAAGATGCCGCAGAACGATTCGCACATGGCCACGGTGCTCACCGAGTACATGAGCAACCATGGCGTGAAGACGGTGGGCTTCATCGGCTTCAACGATGCCTACGGCGAGAGCTGGTGGCGGGAGTTCTCCAGGCTGGCGGAGCTGCGCAAGATCAAGGTGGTGGCCAACGAGCGGTTCTCGCGCAACGATACTTCGGTGACCGGGCAGGTGCTGAAGCTAATGGCGGCCAACCCGGATGCGATCCTGGTGGCCGGCGCGGGCACGCCTTCGGTACTGCCGCAGAAGACGCTGGCCGAGCGGGGGTATAAAGGCAAGGTGTACCAGACCCACGGCATCGCCACCTGGGATTTCCTGCGGGTAGGCGGCAAGGATGTGGACGGCACGCTGTTCCCGACCGGGCCGGTGGTAGTGGCCCGGCAACTGCCGGACAGCCATCCGGTGAAAAAGGTGGCACTGGATTTCGCGACGCGCTATGAGGCGAAGTACGGCGCGGACAGCATCACGCAGTTTGCCGGGGATGCCTGGGGCGCGTGGATGCTGCTGGACGACGCCGCGCGCCGTGCCGGCAAGAGCGGCGCGCAGCCGGGCACGCGGGAGTTCCGCCACGCCATGCGCGATGCGCTGGAGACCACCACCAACCTGACCATTCCCAATGGCGTGATGAACCTGAGCGTGAAAGACCATCAGGGCTTCGACCAGCGCTCGCGCGTGATGGGTGTGATCCGCGACGGCAAGTTTGCCTACGCGGCCGAGAATTAAGGATGTCTTGATATGAGCAATATGACAGCAACCCCCTCCCAGCCCTTGACGATCGGCTTTATCGGGCTAGGCGCCATGGGCACGCCGATGGTGCGCCACCTGCTTGCCGCCGGCCACGGCGTGCGCGCCTGTGTGCGCCGGCCCGAGGCGGCCGACGCGGCCCGCGCGCTGGGCGCGGTGCCCTGCGCCACGCCCGCAGAAGCGGCGCGCGGCGCGGCGGTGGTGTTCACCAATGTCACCTCGTCCGAGGATGTGCGCTCGGTGCTGCTGGGCGAGCACGGCGTGATCGAGGGCGCTGCGCCGGGCACTATCTGCATCGACCACAGCACCATCTCGCCCATCGTCACGCGGGAGATCGCCGCGCGGCTGGCCGAGCGCGGCATCGAGGCGCTGGACTGCCCGGTCTCGGGCGGCACCGTGGGCGCCGAAGCGGCCAGCCTGACCATCATGGCGGGCGGCAAGGCCGAGATACTGGAGCGCGTGCGGCCACTGCTCTCGCTACTGGGCAAGACCATTACGCATATCGGCGACCACGGCGCCGGCCAGGTTGCCAAGCTGTGCAACCAGATCGCGCAGGTGGTCAATATCGAAGGCATTGCCGAAGCCATGCGGTTCGCGCAGGCCCAGCAGGTGGACAGCGGCCGCGTGCTGCAGGCCATGGCCACCGGCATGGCGGGCAGCCGCATGCTGGACATGATGGGGCCGAAGATGGTGGCGCACGACTTTGCGCCGGGCATCGAGGCGCGGCTGCACGACAAGGATTTCGGGCTGGCCGCGGAGATCGCCCGCCAGCTCGGGCTGGAACTGCCCGCCATGCAGGCCACCTCGCGCCAGCTCGGCACGCTGATGGACAAGGGCTGGGGGAAGGACGATACCTCGTCGCTACTGCGGGTGCTGGAGGGGTGAGCTGCCGCGCCGCCGGGCGCTAAGCCACGTCCATCATCCTCAGGACCGCACGCAGCAGCGGGCTGTCCGTTTCGGCGAAATCGTCCATCACGTTGAAGTGGTGCCTCCCGGGCATCGGCACATGCGCCGCGCCTGGCGCCGCCGCGTTGGCGGCCCAGCCAGCGCGCAGCAGATCCGTCTGCCGCTGGTACTCCTCGGGCTCCAGCCCGCCCACCGCCGTCACCAGCGGTGCGTCCGTGGCGGGCGGCAGGAAGGCCGGCGAGAGCCGGGCCACGTCGCTTTCCGACAGTTTCAGGTCGACCTGCAGGAAGGCGGCGCGCCGAAGCGGCTCCAGATCGTGCAGGCCGCTGACCGACACCACGCCCTTGACCAGATCCGCCGGCAGGTCGCTGCCCACGCGCGGCCACAGGGTGGTGAGCATCATCGCCGCCATATGGCCGCCGACGGAATGCCCCGCCACGAAGATGCGCGACCCGTCATGCCCAAGCCGGTCCGCCGCGCGGTACAGCCATGCCACGCTGCGCACCGCCTGCAGCAGGATGGTCTCCACCGTCACCGCCGGACACAACGAGTAATTGACCACCGCCACCGACACGCCGCACCGTGGCAACGCGCTGGCCACCAGGCTGTGGTCGCGCTTGTCCAGCGCGCGCCAGTAGCCGCCGTGCAGGAACACCAGCAGCGGCGGCGCCTGCCCGGCAACGGCGCCGGGTTCGGCGGGGAAGTAATCGAGCCGCTCGTCCTCGCGGTACGCGCCAGGCTCGCCATCGGCATAGCTCAGGTCTTCCAGCCAGCCGCCCCGCTCGCGCACCTGGCGCGACAGCGCCGCCCAGCGTGCCATATGGATAGCGTTGTCGGGCACCCTGGCCCGGTTGTTGTACTGGACGTCGAAGAAGGCGGGATCCTGCGACGGCAGTTGCGCAAGACTGGCGAAGGACAGCAGGTCTGACATGGTGCTCCGGGCTTGGATTAGAGACGCGGGCGGCCTTGGCGGCCCGCGGGGGCGATGGCTGAAATCATGCTAGCCGAGTTCGCCGGCTGCCTGGAATCGACAAGATCCCGGATATCGCCTTGCCGCCGATGGTCGTAAAACGTCACCCGCGTGCCGGCCAGGGCCACCGGCAAGGTCCGCCCGCCGACGCCTGAATACCATGACCGGAGCCGCGCCATGCGGACCAGGCAGGGCCGCCAGGGATTCCCTGGTCCCGCCTAGTTGTGACCGCGCCGGATTTGCGGCATAATTCCCGGCTCAGCACCATGCTGGCACGCCGGTTCCCGGCAAATCCGCCAGCATCCACTCAGCCCGGGTGGTGAAACAGGTAGACGCAGGGGACTCAAAATCCCCCGCCGCAAGGCGTGTCGGTTCGAGTCCGACCCCGGGCACCACTGAATTTCCCAAGAAAATGCACCCGCTCCAATAGGGAGCCGTCGCCCCGTTGCGACCGCGTATGGCGCGGCCGCCTGACCGGCTGGCCCGATCCGGGCCGGCCTTTTCAGTACCAGCCCGGCTTCCGGCCGCCAAGGCCACTACGCCCCGGCGCGATCCAGCAGCACAATGGTCACCAGCACGGAGGCGTTGCTGATCGCCGTCACATCATGCTTCACGCCGGAAGCCAGATAGACGAGATCGCCCTGGCGCAGCAGCCGGTGGCCACCGTCCACGCCGACATCCACTTCGCCTTCCAGGCATTGCATGGTGACCGGCCCGGCTACCGCATGGGCCGGCATCCGTTTGCCGGCGGCCAGCACCAGGCGCATGACTTCCAGGCGGCTCTCCTTGAAGAGTGCCGTGGTGGGCGTCTGCTCAAGGCGCGCGCCCAGGGGCAGCACGCTGGCGATCTGGCCGGAGGATAGATGAGGGATGGACATCGGTGGCTCCTGGTTGTTTGCGGCGCGGCGCCTGCGTCCGCCGGACACCTCCGGTAGTGACTCCCGCCCCATTGGTGTCCCGGCCCATTCGTTCTTCAGCCGTTCGCGTCGCGCTCTGCACTGATGGTAGTACGCGCATGGGCTTTGTCCCAATGACAACGCGTGCTCCCGAGCCGGCGGAAAATTGCCGATGCGCCTGCCTGTCGCTACACGGTTTGGCAGGCCCCTCGACTATGCTGTGATTGGGCATCACGCCCGGACGCGCCGCCCGGCAGAGGCAGATTACCCTGGGAGCGCTGGCGCGAGAATGCGGGAGAACTGTCATGCAACAGCGCCTGGCCGGTTTGATTTGCGCGGCCGCCATCATGGCTTGCGCCTGTGCCACCTTGCAGCCCGAGCAGACCGGGAGCAAGTTGGCCGGAAGCCCGGAGAGCAGCGTGCGCGATGCCTTTGGCGCACCCAGCGAGGTCTACCGCCTGGCTGACGGCACCACCCGCTGGATCTATACCCGCCAGCCGCTCGGCTTCGCTGTCTACGCGGCGGATTTCGATGCCGGAGGCAAACTCAGCAGCTTCCGTCAGATGTTGACGGAAAAAGAGATCTACCAGGCGCAGATCGGCGTCTGGACCAAGCGCGACATTGAAGAGCACTTCGGCAAGCCTCGGGTCCCGATTCAGTATTACCCGCTGATGAAGCGGGAAGCCTGGTCCTATCGGATGTACAAGGACGCCAACCTGCCGGCCCACTTCAGCTGCTACTTCGACGACAACGGCGTGTTGCAGCAGACCATGATCATCGCCGATCCGCTGGGCGGCGGGAGTCATGGCAGAGGCAGGTGAGCGCGCTGCCTTACGGCTGCGCCACCAGCGCCTTGATCCACGCATGCACCACCCGGACGTCCGCCGAGGTTTCGAACCGCTCGGATGCCATCAAGTAGTACGAATGCGCCGATGACAAGCTAACCGGCGACAGCCGCACCAGTTGCCCGGACTTGAGCAGGTGCAGCAGCAGCGAGCGACGCCCGTAGGCAATGCCTTGCCCGCGCATGGCGGCGTCCAGCATCAGACCGGTATCGGTAAAGGTAGTCACGCGAGGGCTGCGCGGCATGGGCAGCCCGGCCTCGCGGAACCACGGCTCCCAGGCATGCCGGCTGTGCGACAGGAGCATGGCTTCGCCGAACAGCCTGGGCAGCGCGCGCTGCCTGAGCGTGGCAAGGTAGGACGGCGCCGCCACCGGAAACCACTCGTCATGGCCCAGGTCGAGATGCGGCTCAACCGGCCTGGCCCGGGCAAAGCGCAGTGCGATGTCGGCCTCGCCATGACGGGGCACGATCATCTGGCTGGTGGGGTCCAGCGCGATGGCGATCCGGGGATGGCCGCGCTGGAATTCCGCCAGCGCGGGCACCACGCGAAAGCGGGCGAATGAAGGCAGCACGCTGACGCGCACCGTGCGCGGATCGGCCGCCGGGCCGAAGGCTTCGCCCAGCGTGGAGAGTGCTTGCCGGACCGGCCCGAGCAGGCGTTCGGCCTCGGGCGTGGGCGTCACGATGCGCGTGGTGCGCGCGAACAGCGCCACGCCGCAGCGTTGTTCGAGCTCGCGGATGCGATGGCTCACCGTGCTGTGGGCCACGCTGAGTTCCTCGGCGGCCCGGTGAAAGCTCCGCAGGCGCGCCACGGCATCGAAGGCGAGCAGCAGCGGGATCGGCGGGATGTGCTTCATGACGGGTTGCGCGGGCAATCCGCCGGCTCAGCGCGTGCGGACATAGCCTTGGTTTCGGTGATCTCGGGTGTGAAGCCGATCGTGGCTGCGGAACAGGCGCAAACGAGCCGGCTCGCGATGCGCGATCATAGCGCACGCGCTGTGCGCAACGCCCAGCCAAACAAGCCGGCGAAAGCCAGCGCGCCCCCACACGGACAGCACCTCTCCCAGGCCAGGGAACAGCATGCGCTGCGGCAGTGCGGCATCGCCCGCCTGCGCCCAATCGGCAGCCAGCAGGGCCAGGCACCCCCCCTGCACCAGCAGGTTGCGGCCTGCGCGCTCCGTGCCCAGGGCAGCGGCGGCGGCCAGCGGCATCAGGCCGAAAGTCAGTGCGGAAAGCATGGGCATCTCCCGGCGCGGTGGCGCGCTGCATCGTGGATGGAATGCCGCCACTGTAGAGCCGGATCGCTCGCGATTCGATGAAAGTTGCGGCGCGATTGTGCGGCTGCGTCGACCAATCTCCCCAATTGCCGGCCCTCGCCTCCCACGGCTGCGCACCGCGTACCACTAGGCTCGAGGCCGCCCCAGCGCATGTTGACGCCGCTTAAATCACAAACAAAAGCTTTCAGCACGCCCCCCAAGTTGGGGCAGTGATAATGGCCCACGCCAAATCTGCGCGGCACCCGCCGGGAAGGATCGCGGCCAGAAGCTCTTGCCGCGGCCCCGCTGCGCGGGTGCCCCGTGGGCCCAGTGATTTCTCTGCAGAGCCGCTGCCGCGCCATGGGAACCATCGTCCACCTGCTTGCAACGCAACCCGAGATCGCCTTGTTCCTGGCGCTGGCCGTGGGACATGCGGTGGGTTCGATCAAGATCGGGCCGTTCCAGCTCGGCGGCATCTGCGGCACGCTGATTGCCGCGCTGGTGATCGGGCAAACCGGGGCGCGCATCGACACCGATGTGCGCAACGTCTTCTTCGCCTTGTTCATCTTCGCCCTGGGCTTCACCGGCGGCCCGCAGTTCTTTGCCAACGTCACCCGCAGCTGGCGCATTGGCCTGCTGTCGCTGGTGGAAGTGGCCGTGGTGCTGGCGCTGATGGCGCTGGCAGTGGTGGTGCTGAACCTGGACCAGGGCACCGCGGCGGGCCTGCTGGCCGGCGCGGCGACGGAATCGGCGGTGATCGGCACGGCCTCCGAGGCCATCGGCAGGCTGGGCCTGTCTCCCGAACGGATACGCGAGCTGCAGACCAATATCGTCACCGCCTACAGCGTGACCTACCTGTTCGGGCTGATCACCATCGTGCTGTTCACCAGCCAGCTGGCGCCGTGGCTGTTGCGCATCAACCTGCGCGAGTCGGCGGCGGCGCTCTGGCACAGGCTCGGTGGCGAGTCCGACATGGGCGCGCGCCAGTACAGCGCGCTGCCGCGCCTGGTGGGCCGCGTGCTGGAAGTGCGTGCGGCGGCCGGGCAGACCGTGCTGGCGGCGGAGAAGGCAGTGGCGCTGGGCGTGACGATCCGGCGCATCCGGCGCGACGCTCATACCTTCAAGCCAACGCCCGATGAGGTGCTGCGGCCCGGTGACGTGGTGCTGGCGTATGGCCGCCGCGACGCCATGGTGCCGTTCGCGCAGGCGGTGGGCATCGAGCTGCCCGAGGCGCCGGAAGCGGCCGGGGAAGCCAGCATGGACACCGTGGTACAGACCGAGCAGGACGTGCTGCTCGCGCGGCGCGAGCTCAGTGGCGTCACGCTGGCCTCGCTGCGCGGCATGGCGGATGTCGGCATGGGCCGCGGCGTGTACATCGACGCCATCAGCCGCGTCGGGCGCCCGATCCCGCCTTTACCCAATACCGTGCTGGAGCGTGGCGACGTGCTGAGCCTGAGCGGCCCCTCCGAGGCCGTGGACCGGGTAGTGCCGGAACTGGGCTACCGCGTCGTGCCCACGATCAAGACCGATTTTGTGTTTCTCGGCGTCGGCGTGCTCCTGGGCATGTTGCTGGGCAGCCTGAGGCTGCGGGTTGGCGGCGCGGAGCTGACGCTGGGTACCGGCGGCGGTTGCCTGGTAGCGGGCCTGGCATTCGGCTGGCTGCGCGCGCGCATGCCGCTGATGGGCTCGCTGCCCTCGTCGGCGGCGGAGATCCTGAAGGACTTCGGGCTGGCCACCTTTATCGCGGCGGTGGGCCTGTCCGCCGGACCGGACGCCATCAAGCTGGTGAAGACCTATGGCCTGGCGCTGCCCGTTGCGGGCGTGCTGATCTCGATCGTGCCGGCGTCGCTGTCGCTGCTGATCGGCCACTGGTGGCTGAAGATCGAAGCCCCGATCCTGCTCGGCGCGGTGGCCGGACAGCAATGCAGTACGCCCGCCATCATGGCGCTGACCAATGCAGCCGGCAACAGCACGCCGGTGGTTGGCTACACCATCACCTACGCCATTTCCAACGTGCTGTTGCCATTGATGGGACCCATCGCGGTCGCCGTGGCCGGTGCGCTGGCGCATTGATTGCGCACCGGCCCGTACCTGCCATCGGCACCCGGGCGGCACGCTGGTCTGATCGCCTCGCTTGATCCATTTATCCATCACGCAGCAGGAGCCATGCATGGAGTGGTTACACAACATCTTCCAGAAATCCCCTGAATCGGCCTTGTTCCTGTCGCTGGCGGTCGGCTACGCGATCGGCAAGCTCACATTCGGGCGTTTCCAGCTTGGCGGCGTGGCCGGCTCGCTGCTGGCCGCGGTGGTCATCAGCCAGGTCGGCGTGGAGATCGACAACGGCGTCAAGGCGGTGATGTTCGCGGTGTTTATCTATGCCGTGGGCTACGAGAGCGGGCCGCAGTTCTTCAACTCGCTCAACCGCAGCTCGCTGCGCGAGATCGCCATGGCTATCTTCATGGCGGTGGTGGGGCTGGCCACGGTGGTGATCCTCGCCAAGCTGTTCCATCTCGACAAGGGACTGGCCGCGGGCCTGGCCGCCGGCGGCATGACGCAGTCGGCCATCATCGGTACGGCGGGCGACGCCATCACCAAGCTGGGGCTGCCGCCCGACCAGGTGAAGCTGCTGCAGTCCAACGTGGCGATCGGCTATGCCGTGACCTATGTGTTCGGCTCGCTGGGCGCCATCATCGTGTGCGTGAACATCCTGCCGCGCTTCATGAAGACGGACCTCAAGACCGACGCCAAGAAGGTCGAGCTGGCCATGCACGGCGGCATGCCGCAGTTTGGCCCGGGCCAGCGTGGCGCGCTGCCGCGCCTGGTGGGCCGCGTGTTCCGCGTAGCCGGCGCCGCCGGCAAGACCGTGGCGGCGATCGAGACCAAGGGCGCGGACCTCGTCACGGTCGAGAAGGTGATGCGCGGCGGCAAGCCGGTCGAGGTCAGGCAGGACCTGGTGCTGCAGGCCGACGACCTGGTCCTGATGGTGGGCCGGCGCGACGCGATGGTGCCCACCGCGCAGATGATCGGCGAGGAAGTGGCCGACGCCGAAGGCATGGGCGTGGTGATGCAGACGCGCCGCGCGGTGTTCACGCACAAGGACATGAACAACAAGTCCATCGCCGAGATCATCGGCATGGTGGAGCGCGACCAGCGGCACGGCGTGTATATCGAGCATATCGAGCGCTACGACCATCCGCTGCCGATCCTGCCCGACCTGAAGCTCCAGCACGGCGACATCCTCACCTTCTACGGCACGCCCGACGACACCGCCCGCGCGGTCAAGACCGCCGGTTATGAACTGGTGCCGAGCGAGAAGACGGACTTCGTCTACTTCGGCGCCGGCGTGCTGGTGGGCCTCTTGATCGGCCTGCTGGTATGGCGTGTGGGCTCGATCCCGCTGACCCTGGGTTCCGGCGGCGGCGCGCTGTTGTCCGGCCTGGTATTCGGCTGGGCGCGGTCCAAGCATCCGATGTATGGCGCCATGCCGACAGCGGCCTGCCAGTTGCTCAAGGACTTCGGGCTGGCGGCCTTCGTGGCCATCGTCGGCATCAACTCCGGGCTGCAGGCGGTGACCACGCTCAAGCAAAGCGGGCTGACCATCTTCCTGCTGGGCGCCGTGGTGACGCTGCTGCCGCTGTTCCTCACCATGCTGTTCGGCCGCTACGTGCTCAAGTACGACAACGCGGCGCTGCTGGCCGGCGCGCTGTCGGGCTCGCGCAGCGCCAATCCCGCCTTCGGCGGCATCCTGGACAAGGCGGAAAGCCCGGTGCCGACGGTGCCCTTCGCCATCACCTACGCCCTGGCCAATGTGCTGCTGACCTTGCTTGGCCCCCTGGTGGTTGGCCTGGTCTAGCGCGGCTCGCCTTGACGCTGGCGGCCACCCCCCCCCCGCGCAAACGCGCATTTGTATTCCCGGACCCGGTCCGGCCGGACCGGGTCTCCTCCAACAAGCCTTACCCCTGGAGCATGTCATGACCAAACCTGACCTTTCCAAGCTGGCGAACCTGTCGCCGTTCGAGCTCAAGGACGAGCTGATCAAGCTCGCCAGCAGCGATGCGGATCGCATGATGCTCAATGCCGGGCGCGGCAACCCGAACTTCCTGGCGACCGTGCCGCGCCATGCCTTCTGGCAGCTCGGCCTGTTCGCCATGCGCGAATCCGAGCGCTCGTTCTCCTACATGCCCGAGGGCGTCGGCGGCTTTCCGCGCCGTGCCGGGATCGAAGAGCGTTTCAACCTGTTTGCGCGCGAGCAGTCCGAAACCTCCGGCGTGAAGTTCCTCGCCGGCGCCGTGTCCTATGTGCGCGACCAGCTCGGGCTGGATGCGGGCGACTTCCTGTACGAGATGTGCGAAGGCATCCTCGCCTGCAATTACCCGGTGCCGGACCGCATGCTCAAGCTGTCCGAGAAGATCGTGGCGCAATACATCCGCAAGGAGATGATCGGCAGCCATCCTTTCACGGGCAAGTTCGACCTGTTCGCGGTCGAGGGCGGCACGGCCGCGATGACCTACCTGTTCAATACCATCCGCGAGAACCACCTGCTCAAGGCCGGCGACACGATCGCGCTTGGCATGCCGATCTTCACGCCGTATATCGAGATCCCGGAGCTCAACGACTACCAGTTGCTGGAACTGTCCATCGATGCCGACCCGCAGAACCGCTGGCAGTATTCGAACGAAGAGCTCGACAAGCTGCGCGACCCCAAGGTCAAGGCGTTCTTCCTGGTGAACCCGAGCAATCCGCCATCGGTGCGCATGAGCGACGAGAGCCTGGAGTACCTGGCCTCGATCGTCGAGGAGCGGCCGGACCTGATCATCCTGACCGACGATGTGTACGGCACCTTTGCCGACAACTTCGTCTCGCTGTTCGCGATGTGCCCGAAGAACACGATCCTGGTGTACTCGTTCTCGAAGTACTTCGGCGCGACCGGCTGGCGGCTCGGTGTCATCGCCACGCACCAGGACAATATCTTCGACGCGCAGATCGCCGGGCTGCCGCAGCCGCAGCGCGACCAGCTGCACAAGCGCTACAACTCCATCACCACCGAGCCGGACAAGCTCAAGTTCATCGATCGCCTGGTCGCCGACAGCCGCACCGTGGCGCTGAACCACACCGCCGGCCTGTCCACGCCGCAGCAGGTGCAGATGGTGCTGTTCTCGCTGTTCTCGCTGATGGACACGCACGACGAGTACAAGGCGGCGATGAAGCGCCTGATCCGCAGCCGCAAGGCCGCGCTGTACCGCGAGATCGGCATTGCGCCGGACAACGATGATCCCAACGCCGTGGACTACTACACGCTGCTCGATATCGAGCAGCTCGGCGGCAAGGCCATCGGGCCGGAGTTCGTCAAATGGGTGCTCAACGCCGCCGAGCCGGCAGAGCTGCTGTTCCGGCTGGCCGAGGAGGCGGGCGTGGTGCTGCTGCCGGGACGCGGCTTCGGCACGCGCCATCCGTCCGGCCGCGTATCGCTGGCCAACCTCAATGAATCGGACTACGTGAAGATCGGCCGCTCGATCCGCAAGCTGTTCGAGGAATATGTGGAGCGGTACAACGAGGCCACCGGCAGCACGGCGCGCAAGGACGTGACGAAGAAGTAAGACACGGCCGGTCCGCGGCGTCCTGAACACGGACCGGCATGCCGCCGGCGTCGATGCGCCGCGTGGCTCTGGTATGGTGGGCGGTCCGCAATCCACCGTCCGCCGCCACCGAGCCGCATGCCTGCTTCCTTGCCCGCCACCTTCCTCCCCGCTGCCTGGTCCGACTGGCTGCCGGGCGCCATGCCGGCCGATCTGTCGTGGTGGTGGCCGTCGGTCTTCATGCTGGCCGAATGGGCGATCCGCCTGGCCATGCTGGTCTATGTGCCGCAACGCCGTGCCCCGGCGGCGGCGCGCACCTGGCTGCTGCTGATTTTCTTCCTGCCGTGGCTGGGATTGTTGCTCTACGCGCTGTTCGGCCGCATCTACTATCCCAAATCCCGCCGCATCAAACTGGCGCGCATCAATCTGGGCATCGCGAGCGTGCGGGACCGGGTGGCGCGCTTCGCCCCCCTGCAGCCGCTACCTGCCACGGTTGCCGCCGGTGCGGCCGGCCTGATCGAGCGGCTCGGCTCCCACTCGCCGATGCGAGGCAATGCCGTGGCGCTGCTCGATGGCTACGATGCCACGGTAGCCGCGATGATCGCCGATATCGACGGCGCCCGGCACCATGTCCACCTGCTGGTGTACATCTACGCCGCCGACGCCACCGGACGCGCCTTTACTGACGCCCTGCTGCGGGCGAACGCGCGGGGCGTGCGCTGCAGGTTGCTGGTGGACGCGCTGGGAGCGCGCGCCGGCTGGCGCGCGTTTGCGGACACGCTGCACGAGGCAGGCGTGGAGGTGGTGCAGGCCCTGCCGATGCGCTCGCTGATGGCCGTGCTCAAGGGCAAGAGCGCACGCTTCGACCTGCGCAATCACCGCAAGATCCTGGTGGTGGACGGCAGCATCGGCTACATCGGCTCACAGAACGTGATCGATGCCGAGTCGATGCCCGGCCTGCCCAATGAAGAACTGGTGGCACGCGTGACGGGGCCGGTGGTCTCTGAGCTGCAAGCGGTATTCCTGGCCGACCGCTACCTGGAAACCGGCGACAGCAACTTTGGCATCGACAGCTTTCCGCCCATGGAAGAGCAAGGCCCGCACGTCGCGCAGATGCTGCCCAGCGGCCCCGGCTACGGTACGCAGAACGCGCAGATGGCGCTGATCAGCATGATCCACCACGCACGCAGCGAGGTGGTCATCACCACACCCTACTTCGTGCCCGACGAAGCCTTCCTGCAGGCGCTGCAACTGGCCTGCTACCGCGGCGTTGACGTGCACCTGGTGTTGTCGCAGCGCATCGACCAGCGCTTCACGCAGGCCGCGCAGGAAGCCTACTTTGGCGTACTGCTGGACGCGGGCGTGCAGATCCACTTGTACCGGCCGGCCTTCCTGCATGCCAAGCATGTGACCATCGACGACGAGGTGGCGATGGTGGGATCGACCAATATGGATATCCGCTCCTTCGCGCTCAACGCGGAGGCCGCGCTGGTGATCTACGACCGCGAGGTGGTGGCGCGCATGCGGGAGATCCAGCGGCGCTACCTGGCCAGCAGCGAGCCGGTGGTGCGCGCCGTGTGGCAGCAGCGGCCGCTGCATACGCGCACCTGGCAGAACCTTTGCCGGCTGGCGGATTCGCTGTTGTAGGGACGCGGATGTGAAAACGCGACCCGTGGCGCTGTTGGCGCCACGGGTCGCGTCAGGCACCCCGAGCGGCTGGCTTAGCGTGCTTCCACGTAGCCTAGTACGGCTTCCAGCATCGTCTTCAGCGTGGGCTGGATGCGCGTGGCCCGTGCCTCGTCGTAGGCGAAGGGATAGGTCTCGCTCATGTAGGCCGACTGCGTCAGCTCGAGCTGCACGGCCTGCACGCCCTGTGCCGGCGCGCCGTACTGGCGCGTGATGTAGCCGCCCTTGAAACGCCCGTTGAGCACCGAGGTATAGCCCGGCAAGGCGCTGGCGATGTCCAGCAGCTGGTTGGCCAGCTCGGCGTCGCAGCTCGCGCCGTTGGCCGTGCCGAGGTTGAAATCGGTCAGCTTGCCTTCGAAGAAGCGCGGCAGCACCGAGCGGATCGAATGCGCGTCCCACAGCGCCACGGTGCCGTGCGCGGCGCGCAGACGGGCCAGTTCTCCGGCCAGCGCGTCGTGGTACGGGCGCCAGATGGCGTCGCGGCGGGCGGCGATCTCGTCGTCGGCCGGCAGGCTGCCGTCGGCGTAGACCGGCGTCTTGTCGAAGGTATCGACCGGGCACAGGCCGGTGGTGTCCTGGCCGGGATACAGGTTGGCGTTATCGGGCGGGCGGTTCAGGTCCACCACGTAGCGCGAGTGCGTGGCCACCAGGATGGAGGCGCCGAGTTCGCGCGCGAAATCGTAGAGGCGTTCCAGGTGCCAGTCGGTATCGGGCACGGTGCGCGCCTCGGCGGTCAGCCGGTCGGACACGGAGGCCGGCAGGTGGGTGCCTACGTGCGGCATCGACACCAGCAGCGGGCGCGTGCCGCGATGCAGGGTGAAAGCGGGGGTATCGGTCGAGAAAGACATGTTTTTGGTTTGCAACGTGAAGGTGCAGGTGCAATTGCGCATCGGCGCGGCCTGAAGCTTGTATCGTCAAGCATCAGGCCGCGTCCAACGCCGGGTTCAGTCGGTCAGCAGGCTTGCGCGCGCCGCGGCGAAGCCCTTGCCGGCCTGGGCCTGCAAGGCGTGCGCGCCATGCTGCACGCGCGTCCGGCCCGCCGTGCGGACTTCCGCTAGTGTCTCATGTCCGTGGTTGGTGAACACATGCACAGCCAGCGCCTGGCTGCCGGACAAGCCGGCCAGCGCCGGATGCGCGCCGTCGAGCACCACGAAATCCGCCTGCTGCCCGGGCGCCAGCGCGCCGATGGGCCGGCCCGAGGCGCGCGCACCGCCGGCGGCGGCGTCGAGGTAGAGACGATCGGCCACCTGCTTGTGCGCGTCCGACGCCAGCACATTGCGTTTTTGCAGCGCGAGGCGCTGGCCGTACTCGAACAGCCGCAGTTCCTCCGCCACGCTCACGCTGGCATGGCTGTCCGAGCCGATGCCCCAGACGCCGCCCTGCCCCAGGTAGGGTGCGGCATCGAAGACGCCGTCGCCAAGGTTGGCCTCGGTGGTGGGACAAATGCCGGCCACCGCGCCGCTGTGCGCGAGGCGCCGCCGTTCGTCCCAGTCCAGGTGAGTGGCATGCACCAGGCACCAGCGCGCATCCACCTCGGCATGGTCGAGCAGCCACGCCACCGGGCGCGTGCCCGTGAGCGTGATGCACTCGTCCACTTCGCGCTGTTGCTCGGCGATATGGATATGCACGGGCGCCTGCGCATCCAGCGCGTGCAGGCCTGCCACGGCATCGGCAAGGCTTTGCGGCGGCACCGCGCGCAGCGAATGCGGTGCCAGCCCGAGCCGCGCCTGGCCGTGGCACTGCGGGGCCAGGCGTCCGAGCAAGGTGAGCATGGCGTCGGTTTCGTGCAGGAAACGGCGCTGCTCGGCGAGCGCGGGCTTGTCGCCGAAGCCGGCGGTCTGGTACAGCACCGGCAGCAGCGTGATGCCGATGCCGGCGTTTTGCGCGGCGCGCAGCAGCCGCAGCGACATCTCGGCGGGATCGGCGTAGGGCTTGCCGTCCGGATCGTGATGCACGTAGTGGAATTCGCACACGCTGGTGTAGCCGGCGCGCAGCATCTCGATATAGAGCTGCGTGGCGATGGCTTCGAGCGTATCGGGCGAGAGCCGCAGCGCAAAGCGGTACATCAGCTTGCGCCAGCTCCAGAAGGAGTCGCTCTCCTGGCCGTCGGCCAGCGTCTCGCTGCGGTATTCCGTCAGGCCGGCAAAGCCGCGCTGGAAGGCGTGCGAATGCAGGTTGGGCATGCCCGGCAGCAGGGGGCCGGCGGCGCGCGGCACATCCGCCGCCGGCACCGCGCCGGCCTGCACCGTGGTGAGGGCGCCGGCCTCGTCCCAGGCCAGCAGGACATCGCTGGCCCAGCCCGTGGGCAGCAAGGCCTGCGCGGCAAACAGGCTGCCGGCGCTCATGGCCGGGCTCCTTGCGCCGGCGCGGCAGCGGGATAGACCTTGCCCTGCCGCACCACGGCGGCGGCCGGGTTGCGGCCGAACCAGTAAGCCAGTTCCGCCGGCGAGTCGACTTGCCACAGGACGAAATCGGCCGCGCGTCCGGCAGCCAGCAAGCCGTGGCGGTCCGCCGCGCCCAGCGCGCGCGCGGCGTGCGTGGTGACGCCCGCCAGGACTTCGGGCACGGTCAGCCTGAACAGGGTGCACGCCATATTCATCATCAGCAGCAGCGAAGTGACGGGCGAGGTACCAGGATTGTGATCGGTGGAAATGGCCATCGGCACGCCATGCCGGCGCAGCAGTCCGATCGGCGGCAACGTGGTGTCACGCAGGAAATAATAGGCGCCGGGCAGCAGGACCGCCACCGTGCCGGACTCGGCCATCGCCATCACGCCGGCTTCGTCGAGATGCTCCAGGTGATCGGCGGACAGCGCACGGTGGTGCGCTGCCAGCGCACTGCCCCCCAGGTTGCTGAGCTGCTCGGCGTGCAGCTTGACGCGCAGGCCAAGGCGCTCGGCCGCCTGGAAGACGCGCCCGGTCTGCGCCAGGCTGAAGCCGACGGATTCGCAGAAGGCATCGACGGCATCGACCAGGCCTTCCTCGGCCAGCGCGGGCATCATGGTGTCGCACACCAGCGCAATGTAGTCGTCGGCGCGGCCCGCGTATTCCGGCGGCAACGCGTGCGCGCCGAGGAACGTGGTGTGCACCGTTACGCCGAAGGCTTCGCCGAGGCGGCGTGCCACGCGCAGTTGCTTGCGCTCGCTGGCGAGGTCGAGGCCATAGCCGGACTTGATCTCCAGCGTTGTCACGCCCTCGGCCAGCAGCGGCGCGAGGCGCGCGGCGGCCAGCGCGAACAGGGTGTCCTCGTCGGCGGCGCGCGTGGCGCGCACGGTGGACACGATGCCGCCGCCGGCGCGGGCGATTTCTTCATAGCCGGCGCCAGCCAGGCGCATGGCGAACTCATCGGCGCGCTGGCCGCCGTACACCAGGTGGGTGTGGCAATCGACCAGGCCCGGCGTGATCCACGCATTGCCCGCATCGAAGCGCGGCAGCGCAGCGTAGTCCCGCGGCAGTTCGGCCAACGGGCCCAGCCAGGCAATGCGGCCCTGTTGCACGACCAGTGCCGCGTCGCGGATCGCCTTGGCGGGATCGCCTTCGGGCAGCAGGTGGCAGCGATGCCAGACGCCGTCGGCGGACGAAGGGGAAGCGGCGGCCTGCGCCGGAGTCAGGTTCATTGCGGGTTCTCCATTTCCAGGGTGACGCAAAGGCAGAGCGCGGGCTCGGACATCGCCTGCACGCGATACGGCGCCGCCACGCCTTCGGCGAACAACATGCCGTCGTCGCTGGCCAGCACGGCCTGCCCGCCTTGGCCGGCGATGCCGTGGCGCCATGCACCCTCAATGACAAACAGCAGCACGACATGCGCGCCGGGGGGAATCGTGAATTCGCGGCGCGCCGCTACGATGCTCGCGCGGCAGGCGCCGCGCCGCGTCATCACATTGAAATCGCGCGTGGCGCCATCCAGCAGTGTCGCCTGCACGCCGCGCTCGCCGGCAAAGGCGAACGGCTCGCCCACGGTATCCAGGCGATGGTCGAAACTGCCATCGTCCGCCAGCAAGCGAACGCCGGCGCCGTCGAGCAGCGCGATCTGGCGGTCGATGCCGGGAAAGGCGGAAAACGGGCCATCGGCGGCGATATCGGCCACGCTCACGCGCCACTGGAAGGCATCCATGCCGGCGCCCGGTGGCCACGCCGCGATCTCGCGCGTGACGCCGCCGCCGTTTTTCCAGGGTTGCGCAGGCAGGGCGCCGAGCGAGAAGAACTCCAGGCCGCGCGGGCCTTCCATTGCTTCGCTCATGCCCCTGCCGCCTTTGGCACCATCGGCAGGTTCAGGCCCTTCTCGTGCGCGCATTCGATGGCGCTTTCGTAGCCGGCATCGGCATGGCGCATCACACCGGTGGCGGGGTCGTTCCAGAGCACGCGCTCAATACGTTTCGCCGCGGCGTCGGTGCCGTCGCAGACGATCACCACGCCGGAATGCTGCGAGAAGCCCATGCCCACGCCGCCGCCGTGATGCAGGCTGACCCAGGTGGCGCCGCCCGCCGTGTTGAGCAGCGCGTTGAGCAGCGGCCAGTCGGACACCGCATCGGAGCCGTCGCGCATGGCTTCTGTCTCGCGGTTGGGGCTGGCGACCGAGCCGCAATCCAGATGGTCGCGGCCGATCACCACGGGCGCTTTCAGCTCGCCGTTCTTCACCATCTCGTTGAAGGCCAGGCCGGCGCGGTGGCGCTCGTCCAGCCCCACCCAGCAGATGCGCGCGGGCAGGCCCTGGAAGGCGATGCGGTCGCGCGCCATGTCGAGCCAGCGGTGCAGGTGATGGTCTTCGGGGAACAGCTCCTTCATCTTGGCATCGGTCTTGTAGATGTCCTCGGGGTCGCCCGACAGCGCAACCCAGCGGAACGGGCCCTTGCCGCGGCAAAACAGCGGGCGGATATACGCGGGCACAAACCCCGGGAAATCGAAGGCATTGGCCACGCCTTCGTCAAAGGCGACCTGACGGATGTTGTTTCCGTAGTCCAGCGTGGGCACGCCCATCTGCTGGAAGGCCAGCATGGCCTGCACGTGCCTGACGATGGAGGTCCTGGCCGCTGCCTCGACCGACTTCGGATCGGCCGTGCGCGCGGCTTCCCACTGCGCCACGGTCCAGCCCGCCGGCAGGTAGCCGTTGACCAGGTCGTGCGCCGAGGTCTGGTCGGTGACGATGTCCGGGCGCATGCCGCCGGCCTGCGCGCGCTTCACCAGTTCCGGCATGATCTCGGCGGCGTTGCCGAGCAGCCCGACCGAGATGGCCTGCTTGTTGCGCGTGGCCTCTTCGATCATGGCCAGGGCTTCGTCGATGTTGGTCGCCTTCTTGTCGACGTAGCGCGTGCGCAGGCGGAAGTCGATGCGCGACTCCTGGCATTCGATCGCCAGCACGCAAGCGCCGGCCAGCACGCCGGCCAGCGTCTGCGCGCCGCCCATGCCGCCCAGGCCGGCGGTGAGGATCCATTTGCCGGAGAGATTGTTGTCGTAGTGCTGGCGGCCGGCTTCGACGAAGGTCTCGAAGGTGCCCTGCACAATGCCTTGCGTGCCGATATAGATCCACGAGCCGGCGGTCATCTGGCCGTACATCATCAGGCCGGCGCGATCCAGCTCGTTGAACTTGTCCCAGGTGGCCCAGTGCGGCACCAGGTTGGAGTTGGCGATCAGCACGCGCGGCGCGTCCGCATGGGTGCGGAACACGCCCACCGGTTTGCCCGACTGGACCAGCAGCGATTCCTCTTCACCCAGGTTGCGCAGGCTGTCGAGGATCGCGTCGAAGCATTCCCAGTTGCGCGCCGCCTTGCCGATGCCGCCGTACACCACGAGGTCCTGCGGGCGCTCGGCCACGTCGGGATCGAGGTTGTTCTGGATCATGCGGTAGGCGGCTTCGATCAGCCAGTTCTTGCAGTGCAGTTCGGTGCCGCGCGGCGCGCGGATCTCGCGCTGGCCGCGCACGGGTGCCGCTTTGGTGAATTGGTGTTCGTTGGCGTTCATGTGGGGTTCTCCTGCCTGTTCAGTTCAGCGGTTCGGCCTGCGTTTGGGACTTTGCGCGCGCATCAAGCCACGCCGGCCTGCGACGGCAGCACCTGGCGTACCGACTCGGGCCAGCCAGCACCCGCATCGCCCTGCTTCACCCACTGCTTCATCGTCTCGATATCCGGCGCGAAGTAGCGGTCGCCTTCCACGAACGCCACGCGCTCGCGAATGCGCGCGATCTCGATCTCGATCAGCGGCGAGGACTCCAGCGGGCGATGGAACTCGATGCCCTGCGCGGCGGCCATGGCTTCGATGCCGACCACCACGGCGGTGTTCTCCGCCATATCGCCCAGGCGGCGCGCGCCATAGGTGGCCATCGACACATGGTCCTCCTGGTTGGCCGACGTAGGCAAGCTATCCACGCTGGCGGGGTGCGCCAGCGACTTGTTCTCGGAGGCCAGCGCGGCGGCGGTGACCTGCGCGATCATGAAGCCGGAATTGAGACCGCCGTCGCGCACCAGGAACGGCGGCAGGCCGGACAGGCCGGAATCGAGCAGCAGCGCGAGGCGGCGCTCGGAGATCGCGCCGATCTCGGCGATAGCCAGGGCGATGATGTCAGCGGCGAAGGCCACCGGCTCGGCGTGGAAGTTGCCGCCCGAGATCACGTCGCCTTGCTCCGGGAACACCAGCGGATTGTCCGACGCGGCATTGGCCTCGATCTGCAGCACGCGCGCGGCATGTTGCAGGTTGTCCAGGCAGGCGCCCATCACCTGCGGCTGGCAGCGGATGGAATACGGGTCCTGCACGCGGCCGCAGGTCACATGCGAATCCACGATCTTGCTGCCGTCGAGCAGCGCGCGCACGGCGCCGGCCACGGCAATCTGCCCGGCCTGGCCGCGCGCGGCATGGATACGGGCGTCGAACGGCTTGACCGAGCCCTTGATGGCTTCCAGCGACAAGGCGCCCGCCACCAGTCCCGCGGCGAAGATGTCCTCGGCGGCGAACAGGCCGGCCAGCGCCAGCGCGGTGGAAACCTGGGTGCCGTTGAGCAGCGCCAGCCCTTCCTTGGGGCCGAGCGTGAACGGCGTCAGCCCGGCATGGGCCAGGCCTTCGGCAGCCGGGCGGCGCACGCCGTCGATCATCACATCGCCCACGCCGATCAGCGTGCACGACATATGCGCCAGCGGCGCGAGATCGCCCGACGCGCCCACCGAGCCCTTGGCGGGAATGCAGGGCGTGACGCCGGAGTTGGCCAGCGCCAGCAGTGCCTCGATGATCTCGGGGCGGATGCCCGAATGGCCGCGCGCCAGGCTCACGGCCTTGATCGCCAGGATCAGGCGCACGGTGTCGGCGGCCAGGTCGGCGCCAGTGCCCACGCTGTGCGACAGCACCAGGTTGCGCTGCAACTCGGCCAGCTTGTCGTGCGGGATGCGCGTCTGGGCCAGCTTGCCGAAACCGGTGTTGATGCCGTAGACCACGGCATCGGCGTCGATGATGTCCTGCACGGTAGCCTGGGACGCGCGCACGCCGGGCCAGGCGGATTCATCCATCGCCAGGCGCACTTCGCCGCGATGGATGCGGCGCAGGTCGGCCAGGGTGACGGAGCCGGGCAGCAAGGTCAGCAGCGGGCGGGAGGCTTGGGTGGCTTGGGTGGCGATCATTTGTATGTCCCTGTCTATACAGCCGGGTTCGTGCGTCGGCTGGTGGATCTGAAAAATCAACGGCGGACGGCTGGGTTCAGCCGAAGGCCGGGTTGCCATCGGCGCGGAATCGGCTGCCGAGGCGGTAACGGTTGCCGGGGTGCAGGCAACGTACAAAGGTAACGGGCGTGCCGCCGGTCCAGGTGCGGCGGGTCAGCAAAAGGCACGGCTGGCTGCCGGGCATTTCCAGTTGCGCGGCCTGCTCGGGCGTGGCGGCGATCGCGTCGACCACGTGCTCGATCTGGTCGTAAGGCACATGGCGCAGCAGGTATTCGCCGGGCTTCACCGAGACGAAATCCTGGTTGATAAAGTCCGGCGCCACGCGCGGGTTGACGTAGCGGTCTTCCAGTTGCACCGGCACGCCGTCCTCGCGATGCACGCACACCGAGTGGAACACCGACTCGCCGGTGCGCAGGTCCAGCGCGGCGGCCACTTCGATGGAGGCCGCCACGCGTTCCACCACCATGACGTCGCAGGCGTAGTCGTGGCCACGCATGCGGATCTCGTCCTGCAGGTTGACCACGCTGAGCAGCGTCGACTGCGGCTTGTGCTCGGCCACGAACGTGCCCACGCCGGCCACCCGGACCACCCTGCCCTGCTCGGCCAGCTCGCGCAGCGCGCGGTTCACCGTCATGCGCGACACGCCGAAGCGGGTCACCAGTTCCTGCTCGGACGGCACGCGGTCGCCCGGCTGCCACGCGCGGCTCTGGATATTGCGCGCGATGTACTCCTTCACCTGCTGGTAGAGCGCGGCGGGAGTGGCATCGGGAACGCCCCGGCGGTTGGCGGTGGCAGCTTTCATGGCTTGGCTTGCAACTCAGTGCTCGGCGGAGGCCATGGCCTCGGCGCGGATTTCCTCGGTCAGTACCGCCTTGAGTTCCGAAAACTCCGGCGAGGTCTTGATGGTGTAGTGGCGCGGATGTGGGAAGTCCACATCGATGGTGCGCTTGATGCGGCCGGGCCGTGCGGAGAACACCGCCACGCGGTTGGCCATGAAGATGGCTTCGTCGATATCGTGCGTGACGAACAGCACCGTCTTGCGCGAGGCTTCCCAGATGCCCAGCAGCAGCTCCTGCATCAGCACGCGAGTCTGGTTGTCGAGCGCGCCGAAGGGCTCGTCCAGCAGCAGGATCTTGGGATCG
>Ga0255338_1002531_pt1 | contig 26109 bp, 16 predicted proteins | sample MeOH1_35cm_T4_19_FD_203715 | JGI IMG/M metagenome (GOLD analysis project Ga0255338, IMG submission 203715) | Sandy soil microbial communities from University of British Columbia, Vancouver, Canada - MeOH1_35cm_T4_195 | ecosystem: Engineered > Artificial ecosystem > Sand microcosm > Unclassified ...
GCGAACGCCGCACCCGGCGCGGACACCATCCTGTTCCGCATCCCCCTCTCGGACCCGGGATTTGCCGGCGGCGTCTTCACCATCCGGCCCACCAGTGAGCTGCCTGCCGTACAGGGGCCCACGCTGCTGGACGGCTACAGCCAGTCGGGATTTACGGGCAACACCAATCCGGATGGCCCGGAGATCGTGCTCAACGGCGCGCTGGCCGGGAGCGCCACCGGTCTGGCGGTTACGGGAGAGAACTCCGTGATCCGCGGGCTGGTCATCAACGGCTTCGCAGCCAGCGGATTGGGGCTGGGAGGCAGCAGCAACCGCGTGGAAGGGAGTTACATCGGGACCAACGCCGCCGGGACGGCCGCCGTACCGAACGGGGGGGCGGGAATTCAACTCGGGGGCAGCCAGCAGACCATCGGCGGAACAGACGCGCGGTCCCGAAATGTCATCTCCGGCAACACGAGCTCCGGACTGTTCGGAGGAGGGGACGCGAATGTGCTGGTGGGCAACTTCATCGGCACCAATGCCGCGGGGACGGACGCCCTCCCCAATGGTGGGCTGGGCGTCTTCCTGCAAGGCTCGTCCAACTACCGCATCGGCGGCACCGGAGCAGGCTCCCGAAATATCATCTCCGGAAACGGCTTCGGGGGAGTGGAGCTGGACGGGGGGAACAATAACCTGGTGCAGGGGAATTACATCGGCACGGACGTCCGGGGCGAGAAAGCGATCCCCAACGAGGGAGAGGGTGTTACCTCCACGCAATCGTCCGGGACGCTGGTGGGGGGGACCACCTCGTCAGCCCGCAACGTGATTTCGGGAAACCACGGCAGCGGGGTCCAGTTCGTCCACACCCGGTTGAATCGCGTGCAGGGGAACTACATCGGCCTGAACGCGGCGGGCACCGCCGCCCTCCCCAATAGCAAGAGCGGCGTGGAACTGCTGGATGACGGCGAGCACGTGGTGGGGGGCGCGGTAGCCGGCGCGCGCAACGTGATCTCCGGGAACCAGGGAGCTGGGGTCTCGATCCTCCTCGGCTCGGCGGGCAACGCGGTCCAGGGCAACTATATCGGCACCAACCCGGTGGGCCGGGCCGCCATTCCCAATGGCGGGCACGGGGTGTTCATCGCGGACGGAGCCCGGAGGAACCGGGTAGGCGGCGCCGCTGCGGGCCTGGGGAACCTCATCTCCGGCAACAGTGGTTCCGGAGTCTCGATCTCGGGTGAAAGCGTGATCGATCCGCTGCCTCCGCCTGCCGCGGACAATCGCGTGCAGGGCAACCTCATCGGCACGGACTACAGCGGCGGCCGGGCACTTCCCAATGGAGGTGGGGTGGATCTCGTCTCCAGTGCGGAGTTCAACACCATCGGCGGTGCGGAGAGTGGGGCCGGTAATGTGATCTCCGGCAACGCCGGAAACGGCGTGTACCTCTGCGGCGATCTGGGAAGGGATCCCCGCGGAAACGTGATCGCCGGGAACTTCATCGGCACGAACCAGGCCGGGACGACGGCGGTGCCCAACCGGAAAAACGGGGTCTATTTCGGTGACTCGGTGAACAACCGGGTCGGCGGCCCGACCCCCACGGAGCGCAACCTCATCTCCGGTAATCTGCAGGACGGAGTATTCATGGGCGGCGGCTCCGATAACCGGGTGGAGGGGAACTACATCGGCACCAACGTTCACGGCAGCGGCGCCGTGCCGAACTTGAGCGGTGTCGGTTTTCTCGGCGCCTTCAATCTGGGAAAGAAGTACATTGGCGGCGGCGATGCCGGGACCGGTAATCTCATCTCCGGAAACCGGTCCTACGGGATCGTGATCGAGGATTCCGCCAGGGTGTGGATCCAGGGGAACTCCATCGGGACCAATGCCCTCGGGACTGCCAGCCTGCCGAATGGTACCGCCGGGATCGGGATCGGTAATGCCTCGGACCATCAGATCGGCGGCACTGCTCCCGGCGAGCGAAATCTCATCTCCGGCAACCGGCGCGATGGAATCGAGCTCGACCGGGGCACCAACCGGGTCCGCATTGAGGGTAACTACATCGGCGTCAACCGGTTGGGCACCGCGGCCGTTCCCAACCAGGGTTATGGGGTGAGCCTCTTTGAGGTCGGACCCAATACCGTGGGAGGCACGGCCGCCGGCAGCCGCAACGTCATCTCCGGCAACCTGCGCGGCGGGGTGCTGGTGACGGACGAGTCGAATGACAACGAGCTGCTGGGGAACTACATCGGCACCAGCGCGGCGGGCACCAGCGCGCTGCCCAACCTCGGCCACGGAGTGGAGCTCGAAGGCGGGAGCCGCAATCGCATCGGCGGCCCGGCCGCCGGGGCCGGCAACGTCATCTCCGGCAACCTGCTGGACGGCGTGCAGATCCGCGGCGGCGGTTTCTTTTCTCCCACGGACAATGAGCTCCTGGGGAACTTCATCGGAACGGATGCCGCCGGTACCGGCGCGCTGCCCAACCGGGGCCACGGCGTGGAACTCACCCAGCCCGGAGTGCAGGGCAACCGGATTGGGGGAATAGCACCCGGGGAGGGCAACCGGATCGCATTCAACGTCGGAGATGGAGTGCTCTTGCGGCAGAACCCTCCGGGTGATCCCACCCTGGTCGGCAATCCGATCCGGGCGAACTCCATCTACGAGAACCGCGGGCTGGGCATCAACCTGCAGCCGGCCGGGGAGGCCGCCAGTACCGTCACTGCAAACGACCCGCAGGACCCGGACCTCGGCCCGAACCGGCTCCAGAACTTCCCGATCCTCACCCTCGCCGAGGTGCTGCCGGGCCTGACCATCCTCACCGGTACGCTGAACAGCACGCCGAACAGCACCTTCGCACTGGACCTGTTCCGGAGCGACACCGCGGACCCCTCCGGTTTCGGTGAAGGCCGTCAGCACCTCGGCACCGTCAACACCGAAACGGACTCCAGCGGCGATGTAACGTTCTTCTTCCAGGTCTTTGGACCGGGTGCGGGGGTGCCGGGGGTTTTCTCCGCTACGGCTACGAACCTCACGACGCAGGACACCGGCGAGTTCGGTCCGGCCCTGGCCGGCAGCAGCCCGCCTCCCACCGCGCCCGGATCCGGCCCGCAGCGGTCTGCTCTCGTGCCGGGGGTAGCGACCGGAGGGTTCTCGCTCAAGGGGCAGGTGGCAAGTCAGAACGGAAGCGGAGCAGTGGGGGTGCGGATCAGTCTCCACCGGCCGACCGGGACGGAGCTCTATTCCCCGGATTGGGACCCCAACCGGCTCCAGGTCACGTGGACGGATGCGAAGGGAGGCTTCTCCTTCGCGAATCTCAGCCGCGGGAAATACCTCGTACTGGCGTACGCCCCCGGGGTGTACTTCGCCCCGCGTTTCCAGTGGGTGGAAGTGGGAACCGCAGGCAGTCCTGAGGTGGCCTTCACCGTAGCGGGTATCGACCAGGAACCGCCGGGGGTCACCATTGTCGCTCCGGTTGACGGTCAGAGCTCCGCACCCCTAAACGCCCAGGGCGCGGTCACCGATTGGAACGGAGCCGGGGTCCGGGCAGTGCTCGTGCGACTCTGTCTTCTCGATCCGGAAGGAGGTCAGCCGGAGCGCTGGCTGGACTGGCAAACCGGCAGTTGGGATCCGAAACCGGCGACGGGCCAGACCCGGTGGGCGCACCTGGATGCGACAGGAACCGGCTGGAAGCTGGACCTGCCGCGCCTCGCACCAGGGACCTACCGCCTCGAGGTGCAGGCTTATGACTGGGCCGGCTACGCCAGCCAGTGGGAGACAACAGCCTTCCGGGTGCGCTAGTTGCCTCGCTCCGCGCAGATCCAAGCAGGCGTGCGGAGTCCATCGGGTACTGCCGGCTACTTCTGGTCGCCGGCAGTACCCGATCACCGCCTCCGCTCACGAGCCAAGCGCAGCTTTGAACCGAGGATGCGACCCGCAGCGGACCCAGATTGGGCACACGCAGCAGAGCGGAAAGACTCTCATTGAGGCTTTGTTTCGCGTTTAAGGAATAGGACACCCGTCCAGTCTGACGAGTAAGGACCTAAACAGCCTCTTCCCAGGCCGGAGGCGCGTTACCCGCACCGGCTGCTCTTGCCGGCAAATACCACCAGCAATAGTTCCGCCTGGCATTACCTGCAATCCGAGTGGGCGCGGGTGCGACCGATGCTCCGCCGTTATCTGCCGCTGTCTCGCGGCTCACCCAGACGTTAGTTTGCTTCTCTCAAGTAAGCGGAGGCATACGATGCTGACCCATAGCTGCCAACTCCGGAGAACGGTGTTATTGCTTGCCAGTCTGGCGCTGGGGAGTGCGCAAGCCGGGGGCCATCGTTCCCCCGCTCCCCACGCGGCGGGAGCGCTGGCCCCGGAGAAATTGCAGGCGATGTCGGCCCGGCTGCCGCTCAGCTTTGAAGCAAACCAGGGTCAAACGGACGAGCAGGTGCGATTTCTCTCCCGTGGCGAAGGATACACCCTCTTCCTTAATAACACGGAAGCCGTATTGGCCTTGCGCCGGCCGCAGCCGGTGCGGAAAGAGCCGGAGGCGCAGCGCCGCGCCGACACGGCGGGAAGGCGATCACCCGAAACGCCGTCGCAGTCTCCGCCCACTCTCGTGCGGATGCAATTGGTGGGAGCCAATCCCCGGCCGAAGGTGGCCGGAGCAAAGCGTCTGCCCGGGGAGGTCAACTACTTCCTCGGCCGGGAACCGCAGAAGTGGCATACCCGGGTGCCGACCTTTCGCGAAGTGCGGTACGACGAAGTCTATCCGGGCGTGGATCTGGTGTACTACGGTAACCAGCGGCAACTCGAGTACGACTTCGTGGTGGCTCCCGGAGCCGACCCGCGCCGGATCCGGCTCGCGTTTGCGGGTGCGAAACAGGTGGAAGTGGCGCCCAATGGCGACCTGGTGCTCCACACCCCGGGCGGCGACATCCGGCAGCAGAAGCCGCTGCTTTACCAGAAGGTAGCGGGCGTCCGCCGTGCGGTGTCGGGGGGCTATACCCTACTCCCCACGAGCGAGCCCCAAGCAACGGGCAACGCTCCCTCACCCGAAGCCGGCTGCCAGGTCGGGTTTCAGGTAGCGCACTACGACGTGACCCAGCCGCTGGTGATCGATCCGGTGCTGAGCTACGCGACGTTCCTGGGTGGCGGCCTGCAGGAAGAGGGCCACGGAGTCGCGGTAGACGCGGCGGGAAATGTCTATGTCGCAGGCCTGACTGCTTCGGCCAACTACCCGGTTACCCCGAACAGCTTCGACCGGAGTGTAAACCGCTTCGAGGATGTATTCGTAACGAAACTGAATGCCACAGGTTCGGCGCTCGTCTATTCCACTTATATCGGGGGAGACGGTTTCGATCGCGGTGAGGCTATTGCCCTGGATGCTGCCGGTAACGTCTACGTGACGGGAAACACCGGTTCCAGGGATTTCCCGACCACCGGAGGAGCCCCTGACCGGAGCCATAACGGCGTAGATGATGCCTTCGTAACGAAGCTAAATGCCACCGGCACGGCATTGCTCTACTCCACCTACCTGGGCGGCAGTAGCATCGATGGAGGGGAGGGGATTGCGATAGATACCGCGGGCAATGCCTACGTTACGGGATTTACCTTCTCCACCAATTTCCCCGCGCTGCCGGGCAGTTTCGATCCGCATTTTGACGGCTTTGTCGAAGGATTTGTTACAAAGCTAAACGCCGAAGGCTCTGCACTCCTCTACTCGACCTTCCTCGGGGGCGTGGATACCCGGATGGGAGAGCTTACCGAAGCGTGCGAGGCGATCGCCGTAGACACGTCCGGCAACGCCTACGTTACCGGGCACACCGAATCCGCAGACTTTCCGACCACCCCGGGCGCGTTTGATCGAAACCTGGACGGCTTTAAAGAAGATATCTTCGTGACCAAGCTCAATGCCGCGGGCTCTGCACTGCTCTATTCCACCTACCTGGGCGGTATCGGCCGTGATCTTGGTTATGGGATTGCGGTAGATGGCACCGGTAATGCCTACATAACCGGTCAGACCGACTTCATCGATTTCCCTACCACTCCCGACGCATTCGACCGGAGCCATAACGGGCAAGAAGATGCCTTCGTGACCAAACTGGATACCGCGGGCTCAAGTCTCGTCTACTCCACCTACCTGGGTGGCGGCGGCCAGGAAATTGGATTCGGAATTACAGTTGATCACGCGAGCAACGCCTACCTGACCGGGGTTACTGATTCCACTGACTTCCCCACTACCCCGTCTGCCCCTGACCGCAGCTTCAACGGCGGCTTTACCGATGCCTTCGTCACAACGTTGAATGCTGCAGGATCGGCGCTTCTTCAGTCCACCTACTTGGGCGGCACCAGCTTTGAAGAAGGTCTGGCGATCGCAGTGGATAGTACCGGCAATGATTACGTGACGGGACGAGTCGCATCTGCCGACTTTCCTACCACGCCCGGGGCCTTCGATACGAGCTACAACGGGGAGGTCGATGCATTCCTCGTGAAGCTGGTGAAGCTGGTTGCTTCGCTCTCGGAACAGATTGAGGCCATTCTCCGTCAGGTGGAGCAGTTGGTAGCAACTGGCGTCCTCCAGCCGAGTGACAGCACCGCACTGGTCGCAACGCTACAAGAGACGATCCGGCAACTGGAACAAGGGCACTCGACGCGCGCGTACGAGTTGCTGCAATCCTTTGTACTGCAGGTAAACGCCCTAGTTAAGAATGGGAAACTCCCGGTCGCCCAGGGGACGGCCTTAACCAGCGCCGCCCAGGCGATCATCACGCCGCTCACCCCGGCCACCTTCACGGTCACCAACACCCAGGATATGGGTCCGGGCAGCCTGCGCGCGGCGCTAGAAGCAGCCAACGCCACTGCAAGTTCGGATACGATCCTGTTCCGCATCCCCACCACCGACCCGGGCTTTGCCGGTGGGGTCTTCACCATTCGTCTGCAAAGCCAGTTGCCGGCGGCCCAGGGCCCTACCACTCTCGACGGTTTCAGCCAGACGGCCTTCAGTGGGAACACCAACCCGAACGGGCCGGAAGTGGTGCTCAACGGGGCCTCCGCTGGCAGTTCCAACGGCCTGCAGTTAGACGGGGTAGGCTCTGTGGCCCGGGGCTTCGTGATCCAGGGGTTTGTCCGATCCGGGATCGTGCTCACCGGAGCCCAGAACCGGGTGGAAGGCTGCTATGTCGGCACGAATGCGGCGGGCACCGTCGCGGTTCCCAACGGGGAAAGCGGCATCGCGGGGGGCGGCAATAACCATCGGATTGGGGGTACCGAGGCGAGATTCCGCAACGTGATCTCCGGTAACGGCGAAGACGGGATCCACCTGGAGGGCGTGTCCAACACGGTGGTGCTCGGCAACTTCATCGGCACGAATGCCCTGGGCACCGTCGCCCTCCCTAACCTCCAATCAGGGGTCTCGCTCCTGGATGCGCATGACAATCGCGTCGGCGGCAGCGAGCCGGGCTCTCGCAATCTGATCTCCGGCAATGGCGGCTTTGGGGTCGTACTGGAGGACGGGAATCACATCCAGGTGCAGGGAAACTACATCGGCACCGAGGTGCGCGGCGAGCGGGCGCTTCCGAATGGGCGTCATGGGGTGTCCGTGTCCGAGATGGGGAGTGTCCTGATTGGCGGAACTAGCGACGCCACCCGCAATGTGATCTCCGGTAACGGGGGAGACGGGGTGCAACTGACGCGGGGCACCAGCGCGAGCCAGGTGCAGGGCAACTACATCGGGTTGAATGCCGCCGGCACCGCCGCTCTGGCCAATCAGGGTAGCGGCATCGAGTTGGAGGATGGCAGCAACAACCTTCTCGGAGGCACCACGGTCGGGCAGCGGAACATCATCTCGGGGAATGCGGGCGATGGCATCTCCGTCCTCTTCGACGCTGTAGCCGATCTCATTCAGGGCAACTACATTGGGACCAACCCGGTGGGCCGCGTGCGGATTCCGAACGGCGGCAACGGGGTGCGGATTGCCGATGGAGCCCAAGCGATCCAGGTGGGAGGCACTTCGGCGGGCGCCCGCAATCTGATCTCCGGCAATGCTCAGGACGGCGTGCAAATCTCGGGGGCCGTCCAGACCACTCCGGGGCAACCACCGACCGCCCTGAACCAGGTGCAGGGCAACTTTATCGGGACGGACGTGAGCGGGGACGGGGCTCTACCCAATGGGGCGAATGGTGTCCATCTGCGGGAAGACACGCCGCGGAACGTGATTGGCGGCACGAGTTCCGGGGCGCGTAACCTCATCTCGGGCAATACGGGAAACGGCGTACTTCTGGAGGGCAGCGGCACCCAGGAAAACCAGGTGGCCGGCAACTTCATCGGCACCCGGATCGGGGGGACGGTCGCGCTGCCCAACGGAGGAGCCGGGGTCCTCGTGTCGAACGGCGCCCCGAACAACCGGATCGGCGGCACCACCGCCGGTGCCCGGAACCTGATCTCCGGCAATCAGGATGCCGGGGTCGCGTTCGAGTTTGCCGGCCCCGGTAACCGGGTGGAAGGCAACTTCATCGGCACGAACGTTGGAGGAGGAGGGGCGGTTCCGAACCGGCTCGGCGTCCTCCTCGAAGAAGTGGCCCGCTTCATAATGCCCCCTACAGTAATTGGGGGGAGTGTGCCAGGTGCCCGCAACGTGATCTCCGGCAACCGGGGAGACGGCATCCTCGGGGAAGATACGTTCGCCGTGCGCGTGCAGGGGAATTACATCGGCACGAATGTGACCGGCACGGCTGCCGTCCCCAACCAGGGAGACGGCGTGAGCTTCTCGGAGTCCGGCGACGTCGAAATCGGGGGAAGCACCCCGGCGGCGGGCAATGTAATCTCCGGCAACAGAAGGCAGGGCATCTCCCTGGATTTCATGGGGAGCGTCCCGGTCCGGGGTAATTACATCGGCGTCAACGCGGCCGGCTCCGGAGCCCTACCCAATGGTGAAAATGGCATCCGACTCATGTTCACCGGTTCTAGTACCATTGGAGGTACGGACCCCGGGAGCCGCAACGTGATCTCCGGTAATCGGCTCAGCGGTATCTTTCTCTCCGATAACGCCATCGACACTAACGTGGTCGGCAACTACATCGGGACCAATGCCGCCGGGACGGTCGCGGTCCCGAATGGGGAGCATGGGATCATGCTCTACGGAGGACGCCGGAACCACATCGGTGGAGCCGCGGCCGGAGCCGGAAACGTGATCTCCGGAAACACCCTGGATGGCGTGTTCCTCTTTGGTCTGCTCGGGCCAGTCACGACGAACAATCAGTTCCAGGGGAACTTCATTGGGACCAACGCGCTCGGGACGGGTCCTCTACCAAACCGGGGACACGGCGTCGAACTGCTCCACGAGATCGTGACGGGAAACCAGATCGGCGGCGCAGAACCGGGGGCTGGGAACCACATCGCCTTCAACCTGGGCGATGGCGTGCTCCTACAGCCCGACTCCCCAGGCGTGAACAACGTGGTGAGCAACCCGATCCGAGCGAACTCGATCCACGACAACCGGGGGCTGGGGATCAACCTGCGACCGTTCGGTGAGCCCCCCAGTACCGTCACGCCGAACGACTTCCAGGACCCAGACCCCGGTCCGAACCGGCTGCAGAACTTCCCCGTGCTGACCAGCGCGGTGGTGCAACCCGGCCAGACCACGCTCGCAGGGACGCTCAACAGCACGCCCAACAGCCCGTTTGCCCTGGACTTCTTCCGCAGCCCGGCCCCGGACCCCTCGGGCTACGGCGAAGGCCAGCAATATCTCGGCAGCGCTACCGTAGCCACGGACGCCAGCGGTAACGCCAGCTTTACCTTCGCGGCCACGGGGATGGGCGCCGGGGAGCCGGGGTTCTTCACCGCTACGGCCACCAACACCGTCACCCAGGATACCGGCGAGTTCAGCGCCGCCCTCCAGGGCAGCGGCATGACCCTGGCCGCCGGCAGCTTCCCGGAAGCCAGTCGAAACCGGGCGGTGCAACCAGTACAAATCATAGGCCAGGTAACCGACGCCGGAGGAGCCGGCATGGCGGGAGTACGGCTCAGCCTCCACCAGCCGCTAGATCGGCAGGAGATCTATTCGAGCGACTGGGACCCGGGCCGGCTGCAGGTAGTGTACACGGAAGCAACTGGTGCGTTCCGCTTCTCCGGACTTGCGCCCGGACGGTATCTGGTGCTGGCCTACGCTCCCGGCGTCTACTTTACTCCCCGGGCGCAGTGGGTCGAGGTCGGTCTCCATAGCGCCGGGAGCGTGAGCTTCACGGTCGCGGGCGCTGATCTCGTGCCGCCCGTGGTTGCCCTCGACTCCCCCGGCCCTCATGGGCCGGCGGGAGCGCACTTGTTCGCCAGCGGCGCCGCTTGGGACCACGGTGGGGCTGGTCCCCGCGCGGTCATGGTGCGTCTCTACCGGCTCCAACCGGAGCCGCGACAGCCGGAACTCCGCCTGGACTGGCAGACGGGCGCCTGGGATGCTGAGCCGTCGGCACGCCAGAGCCAGTGGCTGGACGTGGGAGGAACGGACGGTCGGTGGCGGCTGGCCCTACCCCCACTGGCTCCCGGTACCTATCGGCTGGAGGTGCAGGCCACTGACTGGGCTGGTAACCGCTGCCCGGCCGTGACCTTACCGCTCGTCGGTGCGCAGTGAACTAGGCCGTGTCCCTCCGGCGTATCCGGAAACTGACCCGGCAAGAGTCGGGCGGCTTGAACAGAACGGGTTCTAGATAGTTGAACAGGCCGTCCGGGGCACCGGCATCCACCTGGGGTGCACTCGCTGAGGAATGGTGGTCTGGGGCGCCTGCGCGGCACGACGCAGGCGCCCCAGACCCAGGGGTAGTTGATGCGCAGCGTTTGGGATGTGGCGCTCCGGGCCGGCACTCTCCGGAATTCCGAGCTTATCAATCCCACGATCACCATCACCAACCTGGGCGAGCTGTCAGTGGAGGGCGTCTTCGGCGTAATCTACCCGCCACGGGTGGCGATGGCCGGATTCGGAAAGGTGCTGAAGTGGCCCGGGGCGGTAGAGAGGCGCAGTGGCTGCGTGTCCCGCTCACTCTGTCATTGCTGTGCTTGCGCGGCGCTCTCCTTTCCCTTGCAAGTACAGCACTTCCAGAAAGCCCGTGTGGAGTGCCTGTGGCTCGGCCGAGCCGTTGATCCGAAAATAATCCGGCGGTCGCGTTCCGTCCTCTGGGGAACACTAAACCGGTCCTGCCTTGTGAAGCGCGGAACGGGGGAGCGGACTCGTGGAGCCGGTCTGGCTATACACGCTAGTAAGCGTTGGGATCGTCAGCGCGGCATCCCTCCTCGGGTTGGCGGGGCTGGCATTCAGCGAGATCACGCTACGCCGCCTTACGCCGCTGATGGTGAGCCTGGCGGTGGGCGCGATGCTCGGGGATGCCTTCATCCACCTCCTCCCGGAGGCGTTCCGGCAAAGCCCGTCTTCGCCGGTGCCTTCGCTGGCCGTACTTGCCGGCATCCTGCTCTTCTTTGTGCTGGAGAAGTTCCTGCACTGGAAGCACGCTCATACGCCGTTGCCCGTGAGCACGTTCGGGTACCTGGACCTGCTGGCGGACGCGCTGCACAATCTGGTGGACGGCGCCCTCATTGCGGCCGCTTACCTCACCGGAATTCCGGCCGGAGTGGCGACCACCCTGGCGGTGCTGCTGCACGAGATCCCGCAGGAAGCGGGTGATTTCGGAGTGCTGCTGCAGGCGGGTTTTAGCCGGAACACGGCGCTGCTGTTGAACTTCGCGTCCGCCTGCGTGGCGTTAGCCGGCGCGCTCCTCGTGCTGGCGGCGGGACACACGGTGGCGCGCGTCGCGGGGCTCGTGGGCCCACTGGCGGGTGGAGGCTTTATCTACCTGGCCGCGGCGGACCTGATCCCGGAGTTACACCGCGAGCGCGAGCCGCGCATCTCGGTTCTCCAACTCGCTGCGATGATCTGCGGGATCGGGCTGATGCTGCTCCTGGTCGGCCCTGGGCGGTGACCGGTGACCGGTGGCCGGGTGGCCGTCAGTCCTGCGGATGCATCTGCGCCATCAGTTCCTGGATTCGGCCGCTGATCCGCACCGGATACGGCTCCGGATCGTGGAGTCGCCGCACCCCGAAGGGCAATCCGTCTCGCTCGGCGCGTGCTCGCACCTGGATCTCCGGCAGTGCCGGCAGCGGAGCGACGAGTCGGCCTCCTGCCAGGATCGGCGTCAGGAGCGGCTCTCCCGTCAGTGGCTCCGACTGCAGCGCCAGCGTGTCCCCGGCAAAACGGCCGTCCGTGCCACGCTCCCGGAATAGCTGCTTGGCATCCGGATAGGTGGCCTTCTCCGGGCTAAGCTTCCGCACGGGGCGGTGCTTGCCGCCTGCATCGACCGCCACCAGCTTGTAGACGCCGCCGAGCGCGGGCGCGTCCTTCGAGGTGATCATCTCCGTGCCCACGCCGTACAGGTCAATCGGCGCGGCTTCACGGGTGGCGCGCTCCACGGCCTCCTCATTGAGATCACCAGAGGCAACGATGATCGCCTGCGGAAGGCCTGCTTCGTCCAGGATCCGCCGCGCCTCCCGGCTGAGCGCGATCAGGTCGCCGCTGTCCAGGCGGACGCCGCGGAGCGACGGGCCCAATTCCGCGGCCCGCCGGGTACCTTCCAGGGTGTCGTAGGTGTCCACGAGCATGATCGAGTGGTCCGGAAACGCCCGGTGAAAGGCGTGAAACGCTTCCCGCTCGTGCTCGAAAGCCATCGTAAAGCTGTGGGCGGCGGTGCCATAGACGGGGATCCCGAACGACTGACCCGCCAGCACGTTTGAGGTGCCCACGCAGCCGCCGATCACGGCGGCGCGCGCGCCGTAGACCGCCGCATCGAAGCCGTGCGCCCGCCGCGCTCCGAATTCGATCACTCCCTTACCGGCCGCCGCGTCCACCACGCGAGCTGCCTTGGTAGCGATCAGCGTCTGGTGGTTGATGGTGGCCAGGAGGAACGTCTCCACCATCTGCGCTTCGATAAGCGGCCCGCGCACCTGCACCAGGGGCTCGTTCGCGAAGGCGACGGTTCCCTCGGGGATTGCCTCCACGTCACCGGTGAAACGGAAGTCGCGCAAGTATTCCCAGAACCCCGCGCTCACGGCAGCGAAGTGGGGCAGGGCGCGCAAGTAGTCGATGCTGGGGCCGTCGAAGCGCAAGCCCTGGAGGTATTCCACCGCCTGCTCCAGACCGGCCGTGAGCAGGTAGCCGCGCCCGCGGGGCAGGTGTCGGACGAACATGTTGAACGTGGCCGAGACTTCTTGCATCCCCGCCTCGAAGTAGGCAGCGGCCATAGTGAGCTCGTACAGGTCCGTCGCCAGGCCGTAATGCCCCGGCTCGCCGAGTAGCCCGAGGGTTTTCATGGCAACTCCCCTCAGCGCCGCTCATAGGTGCCGATCAGCCGCGCTTGGCCCACCACATGCCCCTGCAGTGCTCGGTCCACGTCTGCCCGGCGTGCCCCGCTTCGCAGCCCGAGGTGCTCCACGTCCAGCGCGTAGAGCGTGAAGACGTAATGATGACGTCCGTGTCCGTGGGGCGGGCAAGGACCGCCGTACCCCGCTTTGCCGAAGTCGTTCTTCCCGGCCGACCCCAGGGAAGGGCTCCCGGCCGCCAGCGTGCGCGTTCCGGAAGGGATATCGAACAAGAGCCAGTGAGTAAACTCGCCCCGCGGCGCGTCGGGGTCTCCCACGATCAGCGCGAAGCTGGCCGTGTTTGCCGGCGGCTCACCCCAGCGGAGGTCCGGGGAGCGGTCCGATCCGTCGCACGTGAACTCCGTGGGAATCGGTCCTCCAGCCGCGAAGGCGCTGCTCTCCAGGGAGAAGGTATTCATAGTTTCCCTCACGACGCCCGGGGTGGTGGTCGGCGGCGGCGGCCGTAGTTCCGGGCGACAGCCCCAGGAAAGCGATGCCAGCACGAGCACCGGCGCAGTCGCCTTCAACACACGCACCACACAGAAGTGAATCCGGCTCATCACGCCTCCCGCATCAGACCCGGCGGCGCAGTCGGTCGTTAGAAACAGGATGCCCGCCGGGGAGTCGGGTGACACGACGAGAAGCGTCGGTCAGGCCCCGAGAATGAAAACATCCACCGGCGGATCCGCCGGTGGGCGCTGCTTTAATCTGCCGGCGATCGCCGGGCTCGTCATGTGGCTGGGCTGAACCGGAGCTCTCACGTAGGTCGCGCAGCCGGCAGCGGGTCACAGCTTCAGAATGCCCGGGCTGCGCGGGTTGAATCAGCACCTGTGAGCCACGTTTTCGGGGGATGCGTTTGCCGCGTCACCGCGGGGACTACGGGGCATCCTCATGCCGGAGGGAACTCTTTCCACCCGATGTGAACCAGCCCGGGGGCTGGTGCGAGAAATGGAGGGCGCGATGCCGGGAAAGACAACTCACACTCACGAGACGCTGGCCGAGCACCCGCTCGACGAAGTAATAGGCGTTACTGAGGAGGATCGCGTGCTGGGACATGCGCTGTACGAAGTACTGCGCGACGCCTACCCCGTACCCAACGCCGTCCGCGTCGCGGAACTGCGTCATGGGGCGGTGATCCTGGAAGGGCGCGTTTCCACTACGGAACAGCGGGATGCCGTGCTGGACCGCGTGCGAGAGGTGCCGGGCGTGCGCCACGTGGAGAACCACATCCACATCCGTCCTAATAAGCCGGAAGGCTCCCAGGGGCGCCACCGTAGTGGAGCGGACGACTGAAGCGCACCGCGGAACTGGTGCCGAACTGGCGCCGAGCGGTTCGGCACCAGGACGCGTAACCGGCGCGACTGCGAGGAGTCCGGTGTCTCACCCCGCCCTTTTTGCAGTCGCGCCGGACTCCCTGGAAATCACGCAGTGCATTTCATGGTGCGGGGTTACCCGCCTGGTCACTGTGAGCCCATGTCAATCGAACGTATGGTCTGACGAAGAACCTACGGCGATTTTTCAACGGTGCAGCAGAAGGCAGTAGTCGCCTTCCAGGCTAATCGGTGAGCCGAGACCATTCAGGAGGTCGCAAAGCCACTGAGCGTCTGCTTCAGTTGCGCGGTGCAGCCGGAAGCGCCGCGCCTGCAGCGGCACCAATCGCGCTTGCAGGAACTGGCCCGTCTCCGGGTCCAGGCGCAGCAGGAACATCAGTCGCAGGTCGGATCGATACTGCTCGTAGCCGCGGATGCCCTCGTAGTCGTTGATAAAGTCGCCGCAGCCGTAGAGGATGAGCCGCTCCCGGTAAATTTCCAGCGGCTTCACGTGGTGGGACGAGTGACCGTGCACCAGGTCCACGCCTTCCTCGATCAGCCGGTGGGCGAACTCCACCTGTTCGGCCGGTACCTCGTAACCCCAGTTGCCGCCCCAGTGGACGGAGAGCACGGCCACGTCGCCGGGGTGTTTCACCCGCCGGATCTCGCTACCAAGCTGCCGCGCCGTGGACTCCGACAGGTCGGGCAGAAGGCGCACACCGGAGCGCGCCTCCCGGGCGCACCACTCCCGGGGGATGCCGCTGCACGGCGTCCCGGCGGAGAACACCAGGACTCGCCCTTTACCCGGCGCCGGGAGGACGGCCGGGACCGCGGCCTGTGGGGCATCGGGCCCGGCGCCGGCATAGCGCAGTCCTGCGGCGTCCAGAGTCCGCAGCGTCTCCGCCAGGCCCTCTCGTCCCCAATCTAGAACGTGGTTGTTCGCCAGGCAGCAGCAATCGATGGCCGCCGCGGTGAGACACTCCACGTTGCCGGGATGCATCCGGTAGTGGATCACCTTGCCGGTCCAGTGGGCCTCGCTCAGCGTGATGCTGGTCTCGAGGTTGATGATCCGGACATCGACATCCGTCCGGCGCAGTTCCGCCAGTGCGTCACCCCAGACGTACTCCGGACCGATCGGCCTGGGAATCGGGCCATTGGCCGCTTCCGCCAGCCGCACGTACGTGCGAGCGTCCTGCACCCATGGCTCGTGCAGCACCGGATCGACGGGCAGAGGCATGACCTGATCGATGCCCCTACCCGTCATCACGTCTCCACCTAGGAAGATGCGGATCGGCGCTGTCACGCTAGGCTCCCGTGGCGGTGGTCTCCAGGGATGCCTCATCGAACTCCGCACCCGCCAATTGCGTGCCGGTGAACACCGCGTCTTCCAGATTGGAGCCCGTGAGTGAGGAATCCCGCAGGTCGGAATTGGTCAGGTCCGTCCCGTGGAGGTCCGCGCCGCGCAGGTCCGCGTACCGCAGATCGGCGCCTTCCAGGTCCGCGCCCTGGAGGTCGGCGTCCCGGAGGTCTGCACTGTCGAGCACCGCCTCATGCAGGTCTGCTTCTTCCAGAGTCGCGTCTTCGAGGTCTGCGGCGTACAGGTCCGCGCCGCTGAGGTCCGCCTCCCGCAAGTCGGCCCCCGCCAGTTCCGCGCTCTCAAGCTGTGCCTCTCCCAGGTCGGCGCCCGTTAAATTGGAATGGCGCAGGTCCGCCTGTGTCAGATTCGCCCCACGAAGGTTAGCACCGCGCAAGTTGACGCCGCGCAGGTTGGCGCCGCGCAGATTAGCCCCCCGAAGGTCCCCGCCCACGAGGGAGCCGGTACTGATACGGCGAATTAGGTCGCCCGTATATCGGTGTCGGATCTCCATTTTCTCACCCTCCTTTTCTGTCGCGCTCAGTGTTCCCGCCGGAGGGAGTTCTGACCCGGGGTCGAGAGATTTCTGCCGCCGGAGGACCGGGCCAGCCGCTTCACGGCGGCCCTTCGTGGGAATCCTGGAGCCATGAAGGGAGGTGCCCGGATGAACAGACGACTCGAAGATGATCAGAGAGAGCGGCTCGTGCGGGTGAACGCTGGGCCGGTAATCCTGGAGGGATCCCTGGCGTTGCCGCCGGGGGCGCGAGGACTGGTACTTTTTGCCCATGGGAGTGGCAGCAGCCGCCACAGCCCGCGAAACCGTTTCGTGGCGGAGGTCCTCCAGCATGCAGGGCTCGCCACGCTGCTGATCGACCTGCTCACCGGAGGGGAGGAGCAAGTCGATCAGGCGACGGGCAACCTCCGCTTTGACATCGGTCTCCTGGCGGAGCGGCTGGTAGGTGCGACCGCCTGGCTGGAGCAGCGGCAGGAAACGCGGCACCTGCGTATCGGCTATTTTGGCGCCAGTACCGGGGCCGCGGCGGCGCTCGTGGCCGCTGCGGAGCGCCCCGAGTCCGTGAACGCGGTGGTCTCGCGCGGTGGGCGCCCCGACCTCGCTGGCGATGCACTACCCCGGGTTGCCGCGCCGACGCTGCTGATCGTGGGTGGCAACGACACCCCGGTCATCGCGCTCAACGAGTCGGCCCTGGCGCGACTCCACTGCCAGCACGAGTTGATTATCATTCCCGGCGCCACCCATCTATTCGAGGAGCCGGGCACTCTGCCGGAAGTGGCGCGCCTGGCCGCGGAATGGTTCACCCGCTACCTGGGCTTCGTACGAGTAGCACAGGCTGCCTGAGGAGGCCGAGGCAAGGTAAGGCGGCTATCCATTGAGCACCCTCCGGGGATGCGGACGGGCAGCGGGCGATAATGCCCCGGGCCTCCAGCCGGCTGGCGCTCTGGGGCCGAGCCGCGATAGGTGGCGGCCGTCAAGTATGACCGCCGTTCCCGCACCGGCAGCCATCTGCGCTTCCAGGTGGCTGCCGGTGCGGCGCGGGTTCTCGACCCCTCCATACGCCCTCCAGCGGATTTCTAAGCGGCCCAGGAGTTCGTTCAGCCCGTCCGCGAGCAGTGCCGCCGGATGATCCACCCGCGCCGCTTCGGCGAACAGCTCTTCCACCGTGTCCGCCCAGAGCGTGACCTGCTGCTCTCACACGGTTACTTCGGAGCGGCGGGTGACGCGCAGCCATGCTTCCTCGTCACGCCGCGTGGACCCGGCGCTCATGGGTGAACTGCACCGGGAATTGCGACAGCGGTAGCACCGTCCGGAGGGCCGGGAGGCAGAGCAGGACCACCATCGCCGCCTCGGCATTGCTGGCGGCGCCGAGGAAATCGACGTTGCCGGTCGCCTCCTTGAACCGGCAGAAGCTCCCCGCGATCATCACCTCGTGGAAGCCCGGCACCCGGAGCAGCGCCGCCGCAATCTCCTCGGCAAGTGGAGCGGGCAGCGCATCGGATGATGGCGGCAGCAGACTGCGAGCGCCACCTGCGCCAGAGGGCCTTTGTCTCGATCAGCGACTCAACAGGCGCCGTCCGGTACGCCATTCGAGGAGAGCGGCTCCGAGGACCGCGGGGAGCCAGAAGGAGAGGGCGCGAAAGGCGGCCGTCACCACCACTGCGGTCTCCAACGGCACGCCGGACCCCTGGTACGTCACGATCATCGCCCCCTCTACCACGCCGATGCCCTGTGGGGCGATGGGAATGACAAAGAACAGCCATCCGATAACGAATCCGGCGAGCACGATGTCGAACGAGACGGAGTGATGGAACGCCAGGAACAACAGGTGAAGAGTGAGCACATCGAGTAAGTGGGAGGACAGCGTCCAGAGCAGCAAGTGGGCCGAATTGCTTCGGTTCTGCGTGATGGCCGCCGCGCTTTCTTCGATCTGATGAGACAGGTTCAAGGCCGCCTCCTCTGGGAAGGGCGATGGCCTGTTGAGCGCCAGGAACAGCCTCGTGATGCCTAGAGAGAGACGGGTGAGCAGCCGGGACAGGCCCTCCGGCCGCCTGGCCATCAGAACTAGCAGTGCCACCAGCGTCCCGGTGACCGCCAGCGTGACGCCGATGCCGAAGAGTTCGGGGCGGTCCACATGCTCCCGGATGGCCAGGTAGAGGATCAGGCCGGAGAAGAGCGCCGAGTACGCGAGGAGATCGGCGGCCCGCACGAACAAGAGCGCCAGTGCGGCTCGCGAGGTCGGCTGGCCGCGCTCGCGTAGGGCGGCCAGAAAGAGTGCAATTGTGCCGGCCGGGATGATGATGGCGGAGAGAAGCGACTGGACGTAGGTGTTCGCGACCCAGCCCAGTCGCGCCTGAATGCCGACCGTCTCGAACGAGCACTGGTAAGCGGCGGAGTAGGCGACATAGGCGGCGACCTGCGCCAGCAGCGCCAGCCCTACCAGTCGCAGGTTGCCGCTGAGCAAAACGTCCGCCGCCCGGCGAAGATCGCTGAAGTGAGCGACTAATGCGCCGAGGGTGATGACCGACAGCAGGATGATGACTACTCGCATCAGTTGCCCGATACGCCCAGGTGGAGGCGGGAACTCCTGCGTACCGTCTTGCATGGCTGGCGATCCCCCTTTACCGGTGCATCCCCGTGGCGGTGTCTTCGGGTGAGAATGGTCGATACCGCGAGGAGCGCCGGTCTCCAGAGGGTTCATCGTACCCGCTTTGATCCCGGCGGCACACCCCTCCCGGAAGCTGAGGAGGGTCACGCAAGTGGACGCTCCACGGGTTTAGAGTGCCCGCTCCAGGGCCTGCCGTTGCTGTTAGCTGCCGTTCGGGTTCGGCGGACAACGCGCCGCGAGAAACCACGCAGGCCTCGGACGATCTCGCCGCTTCAGGGCCGTGCATTCGGGGCAACCTATCCGTACAGAGTTGCAGACCTTCGCGGACCGGCCCGGTTTCCGAGCTGTCGATGGTCTTCGTGACTCAGAGAGGAGAAAGCGATGCGAGGAATCCGAATGCTGGCGCTGGCCGCAGTCTCGGTCCTGGGCGCCGCGGCGGGACCGGCGGCGGCAAAGGCTGTCAGGCCAGCGAGGCCAACCAACGTGACCGGGATAGTCACCCGCCTCGATGCCCCGGCTAAGAGCTTCGTGCTCCACCGGAAGATGGGTTGGGGTAAGCGGGCTAAGACGCAGGAACTGACCGTCATGACCAGCGGCGGAACGACCTTCAAGCACGTGGGCCGCCTGCCGCTAACCCGAAAACCGGCGACCTTCGCCGATCTCGCCGTGCATGAGAAGGTCCAGGTCCGGGGCCTGCCGGCGAAGGACGGGAAGGTAGGCGCGACCTACGTTCTGATCAAGCACGAACCGAAGAAGTAGGCTCGCCCGGTAAAGGGTCGTCGTTAATCGAGCGGGCGGGTTTTCCACTTGGAGGAAAACCCGCCCGTTTGCTGTAGTCACTCCCCGGCAACCGGAGCTCGCAGTGCCGGGTCGCTCTTTCGCTTCCTCTCGTGAACCGTCGCGCGGCGTCGTTCCCTACGGTCTGGGCGGTGCCGGTGCGGTGAGGCCGCCGTCCGTAGTGATGATGGTGGAGACGTTCGGCGCCACGCGGCGGACGTACTCGTATTGGACGATCCGCGCATTCTGCGCGATGGCCTGGCCCCGGAGGTCGATGCTGCGCGCCTCTCCCTGCGCCTCCAGCACCTTCTGCTGCTTCTCCAACTGCGCTTTTTGAAGCACGTACTTCATCCGCTGCGCGTTTTGCTGCGCGATCTGCTTTTCCTCGATCGCGGCTGCGAACGCCGGGGAGAACTGGATGTTCCGCAGCAGCACCTCGTCCACCACGATGTCCGAACGGTTGAGCGACTCCGTGAGCCGGCGAGCGATCTGCTCCTGGATCGCCTCACGCTTCCGGGCGAAGACGTCCTCTACCGGGTATTCCGCCAGCGCCAGCCGGGTCTGAGAGCGGATCTCCGGGCGGATCACTTTGCTCACGTACTCCGGCCCCAGGCTCTGGTGCAGGCGGTGGAGCCGCGCCGCGTCCGGGTGGAAGCGGACCGAGATGTCCACCGTCACCACCTGCCCATCGCTGGTGAGGGCCGCGAGGGCATCCTCGCCGCGCACCTCGCCCTCCCAGGGAGTCCGGCTCATGGTGTACGTCTGGGTGCGGACGTCATAGAAGATCGGCCGCTCCACAAACGGAACGATCAGGTGCATGCCTTCTCCCAGCACCCGGGTGCGGGTGCCGCCGCTCAGGCTGAACAGGACCGCCCGCTCGCCGGCGGGCACCATCACGAACGGGTTGATCGCACTCAGCACGATCAGCGTCAGCACGGCGGCTACCAGCCAGCCAGCCACCCGTGGCACTCGTCGTGCGGGTGTCTCAGCGTCCATTTCGAAACCGGCCATGGTTGCCTCCCGACGCTAACGACCGTGCCCCACCGCGGCGGCAACATCCGGCCGCACGGGGTCACCAATGCTCACAATGGTCCGACCGTCCGCCACCACTGCCCGCACATTGGCGGGCAAGCCCTTGACGTACTCATACTGGATGAGCTGTGGGTTCCTGGCCAGGGCCGCGGCTTTCAGGCGGATGCTCTGCGCCTCCCCTTCCGCCTCTACGATCTTCCGCTGGCGCTCCTTGTCCGCCTGGTCCAGCACGAAGCGCATCCGCTGCACGTCCTGCTGGGCCACTTGCTTCTGCTCGATCGTTTGCTGGAACGACTCCGAGAAGCGGACGTCACGGAGCAGCACATCGTCCAGGAGCACGTAGCTGCGGGCAAACCGGGACCGGAGACGCGCGTTGATATCGGCCACGATCTGCGCGCGCCGCGCTCCGTACAGGTCGATCACCGGGTACTGCGCCACCACCATTCGCACTTCCGCGCGAGTCTGGGGGCGGACGATCTTCTCGAGATAGCGCGGCCCGATCTCGCGATGCAGCCTCCAGACGGCCGCCGGATCCGGATGGAAGAGCACCGAAACGTCCAACGACACCGCCAGCCCGTCTGCGGTCAGGGCGGTGAGCGCATCGTTGCCACCGCTGCGCCGGTCCGCCTCCCCGAGCGACTGGCTCATGGTATAAGCGTGGGTCTTGACGTCGTACAGCACCGGGAGCTGAACCCACGGAATGACGAAGTGCAGCCCCTCTCCCAGCGCCAGGGGCTGGGTACCGGTGATCCGGCTGAAGACTACCGCGCGCTCCCCGGCGCCGACCAGCACGAAGGGGCGCGCGAAGAGGCCGAAGACGAGTAGCACGAGGAGCCAGCGCCAACGCGACCGATGATGGCCGGCCGTGGGCCGGCTCTCCGGCGGGTGCGGTAATGGGTCGGGGGGAGCAAATGAAGCGGTTTCGGCCATGCTGGACCTCCGGGCTTCACCGGACACTTTCCGGCGTCGGTGCCAGGATACCCCCTCGCCGCGCAACTGACGCGGCTTCCCCGCCCGATGCACTGCGCCAACTTCGCGCGCCATTGCGCCGCGCCACTTATAGCTCCGGCCAGATGTTGGCTTCAGTAGGGCTAAGCCGCGGTTTATCCCGGAAATCTGGGCATACTGCAACCGGCGGCCGTAGTTCCCAGTCTGGTTCCACGGAACCGGCGCGGTGGTTTGCGAGGTTTTCGATGAGTATCCGAGAATGCCCGATCCATCACGTCCCCCTGGACGTTGTTCCCGCCGAGCCCATGTCTCGCTGCCCAAACTGTCATTACATGACGCACCACCTGCAGTTCGGGGAATGCCCCGAATGCGGGCGGAGACTGCAGATCGAAGCGCCGCCTCCGCAGGAGCGCTGCCCGGTGTGTGAACCCACCGGGCGCTAACCCACCGGGCGCTAACCCGCAGTGCCGCAGATCGCAGCCGAGGCCGGCCATGCGTGCGTCACTGGCGCAGCGCTGGCTAACCGGCTGCGCCGGACGCAGATTTCGCGATCGGCAATCGCTGGTCGGACAGGAAAAGCAGAGGGTCCCAGTATGTCGTCCTATACCCTTCTTCCGGGTTCCGGCGGCCGCGAGTTGGCCGCCGCCGTCGCCAGCCGGCTGGGGATCGCCCTCGGCGCCTGCGAGGTGGAGCGGTTCCCGGATGGCGAAACCCACGTCCAGGTGCTGGAGCCGGTGCGGCGGAAGGAGGTATTCCTGCTGCACTCCACCGGTCCTCCGGTCAACGAGAACCTGGTGGAGCTGCTTGCCTTGATCGATGCCTGCCGCCGGGCGGCGGCGGGGCCGATCACCGCCGTGCTGCCCTATTTCGGCTACTGCCGATCGGACAAGCGCCATGCCCGCCGCGAACCGATCGCTGCCAGTATGGTGGCCACCTGCCTGCAGGCGCTGGGGGTGGCGCACGTGGTTACCATCGATCTCCACGCGTCCCAGATCGAAGGATTCTTCCACGTGCCGGTCGACAACCTGACGGCCGAGCCCAGCCTCTGCGCGACACTGCGGGAGCAGCTCTCTCCGGGTACCGTGGTGGTCGCGCCGGACGAGGGCGCGGTGAAGCTGGCGACCCGCTACGCCCGCCGCCTGGGAACGCGGGTGGTAGTGGCGCACAAGGAGCGGCAGAGCGGAACCGAAACCCACCTCACCCAGGTGGTGGGAGAGGTGAAGGGCTATCCCTGCCTGATCGTAGACGACATGATCTCCACCGGCGGCACGATCCGAGAATGCGTGGAAGGACTGCTCGCCGCCGGTGCGCGCCCGGAGATCACCGTGGCCGCCACCCACGGCCTGTTCACCGGCCAGGCGCGGGAGAAGCTGACCCATCCCGCCATCCGCCGGATCTACGTGACCGATACCCTCCCGCCGCCGGTCGACGCGTGGCCGGTGCTGGAGGTGGTCTCACTTGCACCGCTCCTGGCGACGGCAATCCAGCGCTTCACCGGCAACGGGTCGATCAGCGATCTCTTTTAGGAGTAGAGGAGGACCCATGAAACAGTACCACGATCGTCAGGAAGGAGGGCGCGCGCTGGCGGCTCTTCTCACCCAGTATGCCCGGCAGCCGGACGTGCTGGTTCTGGGGCTCCCCCGCGGCGGGGTGCCCGTGGCTTTCGAGGTGGCGCGCGCACTGGGGGCACCACTGGACGTGCTCCTGGTCCGCAAACTGGGAGTTCCCGGCCACGAAGAGTTGGCGATGGGCGCCATCGCCTCGGGTGGTATCCGCGTACTGAACGATGAGGTGGTGCGCGGCCTGCGGATCCCCGAGAGTGTGATCGAGCGGGTCGCTGCGAAAGAAGAGGTGGAACTGGAGCGGCGAGAGAGACTCTACCGCGGCGATCGCCCCTTCCCGGAGGTCCGGGGAAAGACGGTCATCGTGGTAGACGACGGCCTCGCTACCGGTTCCACCATGCGTGCCGCCGTGGCGTCGCTGCGCCAGCGGGAGCCCGCGCGGATCGTGGTCGCCGTGCCGACTGCCCCCGAGAACACTTGCTCCGAGTTCAGCGACGAAGCGGACGAGTGTGTCTGCGCCGACATCCCGGAGTGGTTCTACGCTGTCGGCCAATCGTATGAGGAGTTCCCGCAGACTAGCGATGCGGAGGTGCGGGATCTTCTGGCGCGAGCCCCGGAGCAGCGCTCGTTCGCCCCAACAGGGTCGCACCACGGCTAGTTTGCGCCGTACGAAAGGGTGCGTCTGAGGCGACGCTGATGCACCTACCCGTGTGGTTGAAAGATCCGGATCGGATGGTCCTGGGTTAAGCGCAAATCGGCTCAAACACTGGGCGCGAACCCGTGTCACGCGGCCGGGCTTCCAAGCGGCGGGTGGACCCGCTCACCCGCGTGGTGGCCGTCCTGGTGGAGGGCCGCGTCTCCTTTCGCCGCCTCTGGCGCCCGCTATTTGAACCGAATTGCGACTATCCGATCCGGCAGAGCTTGCCGCTGATCGCAAGCCACTCGCTGCCTGAATGACACCGGTTTCCGGCAGCCTCCCCGCGCACGCCCCCCGTTCGGAGCGCGACTCCACTACAAACTCCAGCACTCGTACACAATACGAGCCTTTCCAGGTAGTCTCGTATTAGGACCGGACGCGTTTAGGGACCGGCCCTGCCGAAATTCGCCGCCCTCCGGCTCCGGCGCTTCGGTGCAGTGTGAGCCAGCAAGTGAACCCCCGAGCTGCCTGGAACGGGATCCCCTCGCCGCTGCCCTACCCGCTACGCCGCGCAAAGCAGCGCAGCGCGCGATGTTGGCTGCGACCGCCACCGTTTCCGGAGCATTGGGCCGGATGGATGGCCACTGATGAGTAGTTTGCGCGTGCTGATTTGCGAAGACGAGGGGCTGACCATACTCCGCTACCGCGCGTCTCTCGGGCGGTTGGGAGTGGAGGTGATCGGTGTGGTGTCAGACGGGGAAGCGGTCGTAGAGACCGCTCGGCAACTGCTGCCTGACGTAGTGCTCATGGATATCGCACTGCCCCGGTTGGATGGAATTGAGGCTACGCGTCGCATCCAGGCGACTACTCCTACGCCGGTCGTCATTATCTCCGGTTACCATGATCCGGCCGTCGTGGAGGCCGCGATGGCCGCGGGCGCCATTGACTACCTGACGAAGCCGGTGACCGACGAAGCCCTCGCGGCAGCCCTCGCGCGCATTCGCTCCGACTAGACGGCCCTCCGAATGAGGCTGGGGCCTGTGGGCCTCGTACTCCCCCCTTTTGGCCGTTAGCCAGCGCTGAGTAGCGTGGGATGGTTCACCCACCTTCCCGTTGGATGAGCAGCAGCGTGAGGTCGTCACGCTGCTCGCCTTGAGCAAAGGACATCACTTCCTGTACCAGGTGGTCGACCAGGTGCTGGCCCTGATACCGAGCGCTCTCCTGTACGAAGAGCGCAGCCACACCCTCCGTTTGAAGGAAGCGGTGATCGTTACGCGCTTCGGACACTCCATCGGTGTAGAGCAGCAAGCTGGCGCCGTGCCCCAGTACGGTGAATTCTTCTCGGAACTGCAGTCCGGGAAAGGCTCCAACCAGTGGTCCGGTGGCTCCTAACTGGCACGGAATCTCCTCCCCGGGCGACAGCGCGAGGACCGGCTCATGTCCCGCGTTCACATAATGGAGCCGTCCCGTAGGAGCGTCCAGGACTCCGTAAAAGAGGGTAAGGAATTGAGTTTCCGCCATCTCCTCCGCCAGGACCTCGTTCAACAGTTGAACCACTTTGGCCGGTTCGCTGTACTCGGCCGCGTAGCCGCGGAGGAAGTACTTGGCCATCACGGTGTGTACCGCGGCATCCAGACCCTTGCCGGAGACATCTCCGATCACGATCCCAAAGCGGTTCGGGCCGAGGCGAAAAACGTCGTAGAAGTCGCCTCCCAACAGAGCCTCGTCCAGCGCCGGACGGCAGGTGTGACCGAGGACGTACCCGGTTATGTGGGGCGGAACGCTCGGACGGAAGCACTCCTGCAGCTCACCGGCGATCCGCTTCTCGCGGGCGAACGCTTTTGCCTGCTCCGCCTCCAGCCGCTTCTTCTCGGTGATCTCCTCATTCACCACGATCGCGCCGGTAATCTGGCCGTCGGGAGTTCGCAGCGGCATCGCGGAGTTAAGGATCACTTTGTGCGTCCCATCGAACGCCTCGATCTCCAGCACCTCGTTCAATGAGATTTCCCCGCGC
>Ga0255338_1002532_pt1 | contig 26105 bp, 23 predicted proteins | sample MeOH1_35cm_T4_19_FD_203715 | JGI IMG/M metagenome (GOLD analysis project Ga0255338, IMG submission 203715) | Sandy soil microbial communities from University of British Columbia, Vancouver, Canada - MeOH1_35cm_T4_195 | ecosystem: Engineered > Artificial ecosystem > Sand microcosm > Unclassified ...
CTGTGCGAGCACTTTATAACTTGTAAGCTAAAAGACCGAAGTCTTCCGCATCCGCTATCAAGCGCCCACACTTATCGGTTGTTTGTTTGTTAAAGAACTGACCGCGGTTCGCTTTGCTTACCGCGTCGCTGCGTTTGCTGCAGCAGAGAAACGAGATTATGAAGAACTTTTCAAACTTAATCAAGCATTTTGCGAAATTTCTTTTTTCCCGGAAACTTCGCTGACTTCGCCCGATTACTCTCGTTAATCCCCGCAACCATTTTCTGCCGCTCAGTTTGCAGCGGTGTTTCCTGCTGCGGGGGACCGAATACTAAGGGTTTCCCACTAAGCTTGCAAGCTTTTTCTGGGAAATTCGTAAAGTGTTCCCGCAGCCACTCAGGCGAAATGAGTGGCGTGGGGCCAGCCTGGCTACGGAACGCAGACAACCACGCTTTGAGCCGCTTGCAGCGAACTCCAAGTCTGGCCAGCGACACCTTGCCGCACCCCTGGAACCCGGCCACGCCCTCCCATTTCATACTAAACTTTCAAAACTTTCTAAAAATTCAAAACAGACAAGCATGCATCTCTCGCCCCTGATCCAGCGCTTCGTGCTCCATTTCGGCGAAATGGGCAGCCGCTGGGGTATCAACCGTACAGTCGGACAGATCTACGCCCTGCTGTTCACCGCCTCCCGCCCGCTCAATGCCGACGAGATCGCCGAAGCGCTGGGCTTTTCGCGCTCCAATGTCAGCATCGGCCTGAAGGAACTGGAGTCGTGGAACCTGGTGAAACTGTCACACCAGCCAGGCGATCGCCGCGAGTATTTCTCGGCACCTGACGATGTCTGGGCCATCTTCCGCACGCTGGCCGAGGAACGCCGCCGGCGCGAGATCGATCCGACCCTGTCGATGCTGCGCGAAGTCCAGCTGGAAACCCCGTCCGACCCCAACGACCGCCATGCGCAGGAGCGGATGAAGGAGATGTACCAGCTGATCCTTCTGGTAACGAGCTGGTTCGGCGATATCCAGAAGCTCGACGTGGCCACGCTGGAAAAGCTGATGAAGCTCGGCTCCAAGGTCAACAAGTTGCTGGAGGCGAAAGAAAAATTCAGCATCGCCCTCGGCGGCAAGCCTCGCGCCGATACCGCCCCAGCCAGCGCCGTGAAGGCCAAGCCGACCCGCACCCGGAAGGAGTAGTTTCATGTTCTCGTCGCTCGACCCGGTGGTGCTCGCGCGCGTGCAGTTTGCCGCCAACATCACTTTCCATATCCTGTTTCCCACCATCAGCATCGCCCTGACCTGGGTGCTGCTGTTCTTCAAGCTGCGCTTCAACAAGACCGGCGACGACCGCTGGATGGCGGCCTACCGCTTCTGGGTGAAGATCTTCGCCCTGACCTTTGCGCTGGGGGTGGTCAGCGGCATCACCATGAGTTTCCAGTTCGGCACCAACTGGCCGGGCTATATGGAAACCGTGGGCAATGTGGCCGGGCCGCTGCTGGCCTATGAGGTGCTGACGGCGTTCTTCCTGGAAGCCACCTTCCTCGGCATCATGCTGTTCGGCATGCGCCGCGTCAGCAACCGCACGCATACCATCGCCACGCTGCTGGTGGCGGGCGGCACCACCTTGTCGGCCTTCTGGATCCTGGCGCTGAACTCGTGGATGCAAACCCCGGCGGGCTTCGAGATGATCGATGGCCGCGCCCACGTGACGAGCTGGCTGGCGGTGATCTTCAACCCGTCCTTCCCCTACCGTTTCGTCCATATGCTGCTGGCCTCGGGCCTGACCGTGGCTTTCCTGCTGGCTGGCATCTCGGCCTACCGCTGGCTGCGCGGCGACCGCGCGCCGGAGGTGCTGTCGTCGCTGCGCACCGGCGTGACCATCGCGGCGGTGCTGATCCCGCTGCAGATCGTGGCGGGCGACCTGCATGGACTTAACACCTTGCACCACCAGCCAGCCAAGATCGCCGCGATGGAGGGCATCTGGAAAACCGAAAAAGGCACTCCGGCCGTCCTGTTCGGCCTGCCCAATGCGACCACGCAGAGCAACGATTTCGAGATCGCCATTCCCAAGCTGGCTTCGATCTACCTGACGCATAGCGCGGATGGCGAGGTCAAGGGCATCGACGCCTTTGGCGACAGGCATCCGCCGGTGGCGCCGCTGTTCTTCGCCTTCCGCATCATGGTGGGTGTGGGTCTGCTGATGCTCGCGGTGTCGTGGGTGGCCGCGTGGCAACTGCGCCGTGGCGGCCAGCCCGCGCCGTGGATGGCGCGGGCGCTGGTGGCCATGACCTTCTCCGGCTGGGTAGCCCTGGTGGCCGGCTGGTACGTCACCGAGATCGGCCGCCAGCCTTACCTGGTGTACGGCGTGCTGACCACCGCGCAGGCGGCCTCCAAGGTGCCCGCAGCCATGATCGGCGCCACGCTGGCGATGTATCTCGCGCTCTACCTGGCCCTGATCGCCTCCTATATCTCGGTGGTCTTCTACCTGGCCCGCAAAGCGGGGACCGACGCCAATGCGGACAAGCCCGGGATCGAACCCCTTCAAGCCGTGGTGCCTGGCGAATTGCGGAGCGCAGAATGAACGACCTGACCCAACCCGCCGGCTGGATGCCGCTGGTATTCCTGGCCCTGATGGGCCTCTCGATGCTGATCTACGTGATCCTGGACGGCTACGACCTGGGCGTTGGCGTGCTGCTGCGCCGCGCGGACGATGCCGACAAGGACACCATGATCGCCTCGATCGGCCCCTTCTGGGACGCCAATGAAACCTGGCTGGTGCTCGGCGTAGGCCTGCTGCTCACGGCGTTCCCCATCGCCCACGGCGCGATCCTGACCCAGCTCTATCTGCCGGTGGCGCTGATGCTGGCGGGGCTGATCATCCGCGGCGTGGCGTTCGACTTCCGCGTGAAGGCGCGCGCCCACCATAAGCCGTGGTGGAACCGCGCGTTCTACGCGGGTTCGCTGCTGGCTGCCTTCTCGCAAGGCCTGATGCTCGGCCTCTATATCACCGGCTTCCAGTACGGCTGGCTCGATATCGCCTTCGCGGTGGTGGTGGGGCTGTGCCTGGTGGCGGGCTACTGCCTGCTGGGCGCGGGCTGGCTGATCATGAAGACCAGCGGCAGCCTGCAGCGGCGCGCCATGTACTGGGCGCGCCGCTGCCTGTGGCTGACCGGCATCGGCGTGGCGGCGATCTCGCTGGTCACGCCGATGGTGAGCCAGCGCATCTTCGACAAATGGTTCTCGCTGCCCAACATCATCCTGCTGGCGCCGATCCCGCTGGTCACGGTGGCACTGTTCGTCATCATCGACCGCCTGCTGCGGCGCATGCCGGCCATGCACGACCGCGGCAACGACCGCTGGTGCTGGGTGCCGTTCGCCGGCACCGCGGTGATCTTCCTGATGGCGTTCAACGGCCTGGCGTACAGCATCTTCCCCTATCTGGTGGTGGACAAGATCGATATCTGGCAAGCCGCGAGCGCACCGGAATCGCTAGGCGTCATCCTGGCCGGCGCGGCGGTCGTGCTGCCCACCATCCTGGGCTACACGCTCTACGCCTACCGTGTTTTCTGGGGCAAGGCGACGGACCTGCATTACTACTGAGCCGTGTGTCATCATTAGGGTCGAATCGACACGCAATCACCAGGCTTTTATGAGCGGCTCGCAAGGCCATCCCCCCGGCATTCCCCCCTCCATGTCGCCGGCCGGCGGCCTTCACCGGCGGCTGCTCGACCGCCTGCGCGCCCGGGCGGGCGCGCAGGTGAGGGGTCTGACCCGGAGCAACTCCGGCCTCAGCCTCGACTATGACAACCCGCCCGGCGACCCCGGCCTGTTCGGCCCGGACGCGGTCTGCTGGCGGGTGCACGCCGATTTTCCGGCGATGCTGGCGGGCGGCGTCAGCGCCCTGCTGATGCAGACCATGCATCCGCTGGCGCTGGCCGGCGTGTGGGATCACTCCACCTTCCGCACCGACATGCAGGGCCGGCTGGGACGCACCGCGCAGTTCATCGCCGGCACCACCTACGGCAGCCGCGCCGATGCGCTGGCGCTCATTGACCGCGTCAGGCGCATTCACGCCGCGGTCAAGGGCACCGCCCCGGACGGACGGCCCTACGCGGCGGACGATCCGGCGCTGCTGACCTGGGTCCATGTGGCCGAGGTGTCGAGCTTCCTGACCGCTTACCTGCGCTATGTCGGCCCGCTCTCGCTTGCCGAGCAGGACCGCTATTACGAGGAAGAGGCACGTATCGCCGAACTGCTGGGCGCTACCGAAGTACCCCGCAGCACGGCAGCCATCGCCACCTACCTGGAACGCATGCGCCCGGAACTGGTCGTAAGCGAGCGCAGCCGCGAAGTGGTAAGGCTGGTGATGGCCATGCCGGTGGCCAGCCCGCTGCTGGTGCCGGCTGTGCGCATCATGGCCGACGCGGGCATCGCGCTGCTGCCGCACTGGGCCCAGCGCGAGCTTGGCCTGCATGGCGCCACCGCAATCCGCCGGCCGGTTTCGCTGGCCGGCATGCGGGTCCTGGCCCCCACCTTGCGCTGGGCGCTCGGCAGCGGGCTGGCGGCACGCGCGCGGCGGCGGGCGGCAAAGCCCGCGCCCGCGGCGCTGGCGCAGTCGTCCTGAGCCAGTGGCCTGGACGGGCAATGGACTAACAAAGATAAAGACAAAGAGAAACAGTATGCAGACCGTTGCGGTTCTGGATTTTGAGACGACGGGACTGTCACCAAATCAAGGCGACCGGGCTACCGAGATTGCTGTCATTCTGTTGCGTGACGGGCAAATCGTCGACCGCTATCAAAGTTTGATGAACGCGGGCAAACGCATCCCCTCGCAGGTCGTGAACCTCACCGGCATCACGAACGACATGATTGCATCGGCACCTGCCGCGTCGAAGGTGATGCGAGAAGCGGCCCAGTTCGTCGGCAAGCATCCCGTGGTGGCCCACAACGCGGGTTTCGACCGGAGGTTTTGGCAAGCCGAGCTTGCGCACCTGGGCATATCGTCCGATCAGTCCTTCGCCTGCACGATGCTCGTTTCGCGGCGCGTCTACCCGCACGCGCAAAACCACAGGTTGTCGACACTGGTCGACATGCTGCAATTGCCGAAGTCCGGGCGTGCCCACCGCGCGATGGCCGATGCCCAGATGACCTGCCATCTCTGGCACCGTCTGCAGCACGATATCGCCCAGACTTACGGCATGAGCCGCGTGGACTACGACCTCATCACCCGCGTACAGCTGACCAGCAGCGCCAAGGTGCCGGCGTTCCTGCGTTCGCTGGGCGAGAGCCAGGCGCGAGGCGATGTGAGCGGGGCCCCGGAAGGAAACCAGTGACTGGCCCTGTGCCAGGACTGTGGTCATGGCTGGACACCGCGTTGAGCTGGATTGCCCTTCTGGCGATCGTTACCAGTCTTGGATTGATCGACTTCCATGGGATGCGGCCTCTGGACGTGGGCGGCACCCTGTTTGGCGGCAACTTCAATCAAATGATGTATGCCGGCGCCTGGTTGGCGGCGATTGCCGGCATGCTCCTGGCCACCGCGTTTCGTCTGGCGGGGTACCGTGTGGCCTGGTGCATGGCCGGAATCCTGCAAATAGGCGCTGGTGCCTGGTGGCTGTTGCACTATCCCGGAAATCACGATGGCGACCTGATTCACTCGCCAGGGCGGGAAGAGCTTGCCGCAGCGATGCTGGCCGGCGTGGCGCTGCTTATCGGCGGAGCGATTCTGCATGTCAGGGCTGCCCGCGCTCAGCATCCTCGTCCGATATCGCAAGCGAGGGTGCTGGTGCGGCTAGCGGCCGCCGGGTCGTTGACTCTGATCTTCGCAGGGATCCCGCTCGCCAACGCCCTGCGCGCGCCCCTGCCCCATTGCGCCTTCAACAAAGAAGGCATGCAACTAACCATTTGCCTGGATGAAAGTGACACGCGCACCATTGTCGACTAGCGCTGCCTGGCGGCGCACCTGCCTTGCACTACTTGGCGCACTGCTGACTGGCGATGCCTTCGCGCTGATGCTGATGGGACTGTTCAACTTTGGTGTCGTCCTGCCTCTGGCGATCGGCGCGGCCTTTCTCATGCTGTCATGGCGCTGGGAGACAGTGGCGCAATGGCGCACGGCCAGCCGGCGGCGCCGATGGATCTGGGGGATAGGCCGGGCGGCGTTTGCCGCGTGGCTGGTGACATTGGGGATGTTCTTCTATTTCATAAGCACCGGCATTTCCGAATCCACGGACGCGGGATCGCCCCCAGAAGCCATCCTCATACTGGGCTCCGGCACGCCACATTGCGCCGCATCGCCTACCCTGGCCGCGCGGCTGGACAAAGGCCTGGCGCTGGCACGGCAATGGCCAGCGGCGCGAGTGGTGGTGAGCGGCGGCCAGGACTTCGGACTGCGGTGCAGCGAGGCGGATGTCATGGCGGACTACCTGACCACTCATGGCCTGGCGCCGGACCGCCTGATCCGGGAAGACCGGAGTACCAGCACGGAGGAAAACCTGCTCTTCAGCCGCCGGTTGCTGGAGCAACAAGGCGTGAGCGCCGGTGACCAGCTGGTGCTGGTCACCAGTGACTTTCACCTGATACGCGCGAAGCGGATTGCGCATAAGGCCGGGTTCCGGACCGTGTCAGGCGCAGGGGCCGCTACGCCACTCTATTTGCGATACAACGCCTGGTTGCGCGAGTATTTTGCGTTTATCAGTGGCTGGATATTGCGGGAATACTAGTCTCCCCTCCCCTCCAAAGAAAGTAAGCCGCGCCGGCACGCAAAGAGACTGTGCAGTTCAACCCAGTGGGTTGAACTCGCGCACTCGCCGCCTTCAGGCGGACCCACGCACCCACAGGTTTTCTCCTTCCCTTGAGGCCGCAATGCGGCCTCTTCCTTCGTTCGCCCCGTGTAAACCCTTGGATTGACATCCCCTTGCCGCCTTTATATTCTTTTATGAACACTTAGTTCATATTTGAACATATATACCGGCAAGCGCAGCCGCTATGCAGCGAGGCGCACCCCCGGGTACACACCAAAGCGACCCCAAAGGAACAAGCACCATGGCTTCAAGGAAAATTGGCATCAACGGCGCCGGCATCGGCGGCCTCGCCGCGGCGATCGCGCTGCGCAAGCTCGGGCTGGATGTCGTGGTGTTCGAGCAGGCCGCGCGCTTTGCGCGGGTCGGCGCGGACATCAACCTCACGCCCAACGCGGTGCGCGCGCTGGATGGCCTGTGCGTGGGCGAAGCGTTGCGCGAGACCGCCGCGCGGCCTACCCACCGCATCAGCCGGGTGTGGAATACCGGCGAGGAAACCTCGCGCCTGGCCATGTCCGACGAGGCGGAAATCCGCTATGGCGCGCCGCAGCTCACCATGCACCGCGGCGACCTGATGACCGCGCTGGAGCGCGCCCTGCCCGCTGAATGCGTCAGGCTCGGCAAGAAGGCGGCGGGAATCGAACGGCATGAGGCCGGCGCAACCTTGCGCTTCGCCGACGGCACGCAGGAAGACGTGGATGTACTGATCGGCGCCGACGGCATCCATTCTGCGGTGCGCACGTCGCTGTTCGGGCCGGAGCATCCGGTCTTCACCGGCGTGGTGGCCTACCGCGCGGTGGTGCCGGCCGAGCGCCTTGTCTGCGTGCCGAACCTGCAAGCCTTTACCAAGTGGTGGGGCCCCGAGGCAACCTCGCAGATCGTGACCTTCCCGCTCAACCGCGGCCGCGAGATCTTTGTCTTCGCCACGGTGGCGCAGGAAACCTGGCGCAATGAATCCTGGACCACGCCGGGCCGCGTGGAAGACGTGCGCGAAGCCTATGCGGGCTTCCATGCCGAAGCCCGCGCGCTGCTCGATGCCTGCGACGACGTGCTGATCTCCGCGCTGTACGTGCGCGACCCGCTGCCCGCCTGGTCCGCCGGCACGGTCACGCTGCTGGGCGACGCCTGCCACCCGATGATGCCCTTCATGGCGCAAGGCGCCGGCATGGCCATCGAGGACGGCGTGGTACTGGCCCGCTGCCTGGCCGAGGCCGACGGCAAGGACATCCCGGCCGCGCTCGCGCGCTACCAGGCCGCGCGCCACGAGCGCACCAGCCGCATCCAGATCGGCTCGCGCAGCAACGCCTGGCTCAAGGAAGGCGGCAATGCGGACTGGGTGTACGATTACAACGCCTGGCAGGCGCCGCTCAACTAAGCTGTGCGGTACACCGCCACCCCGCCCAACCGGAACCGATGAGCAAGAACCCCAAGCTGAACCAGCCCGCACCCGCCGCAAACGAGGCAGCCGATGGCGGCGATGACGACAAGACGCAACTGGTCAGCCCGGTGATCCGCGCCCTGCGGCTGCTGCGCTTTATTGCCGAGGGCGGGTCCACCACCAACCTGAGCGAGGTGGGCCGGCGCATCGACGTGAACCGCATAACGGTGATGCGCCTGCTTGCCACACTGGAGCACGAGGGCATGGTCGAGCGGCTGCCGCAAGGCGGCCACCAGGCCGGCTTCGATCTCGTCAAGCTGGCGGCCAAGGTGCTGGCGTCCAAGGACCTCACCGTGTTCGCGCGCAGTGTGCTGGCCGGACTAAGCCAGTCGCTGCAACTGTCGGCCTACCTTGGCGTGCTGGATGGCGGTGACGTGCTTTACCTGTTGCGCGACATGCCGCAGACCACGCTGGTCAGCAACATCCAGGTGGGCAGCCGGGTGCCGGCCCACCTCACCACGCCGGGGCGCATGCTGATCGCCGGCCTGCCGGAAGATGCACTGCGCGAGCGCCTGGGTGAAGAACCGCTGGCCATCGTCACCGGGCAGAGCCCGGCCACCTACGCGCGGCTGGGCGACATCCTTGCCGCCGACCGCGAGCGCGGTTGCGCATGGAGCTTCTCCGCGTTCGAAGCCGGCATCGACTCCTGCGCGGCGCCGGTATGCGATGCCAGCGGCGCCACCGTTGCCGCCATCAGCGTGGCCGGCCCGGAACTCCGCTTCGAGCGGGATACTACGCTGCGCGAGCGCGTCGAACGCGAGGTCAAGCGCGCCGCGCGCGACCTGTCCGGCCTGCTTGGCTACGTTGCCGAACCGCGCCGCTGAGTCACCAGGAGAGCCAAGATGACAACGCCTGCACTTCCCACATTCTTCATCTCGCACGGCGGCGGGCCCTGGCCCTGGATGGAAGAACAAATGGGTGGCCGTTACGACAGGCTCAAGACCGCCCTGCAGCAGATGCCGCAATTGGCGGGCGCGGTGCCCAAGGCGGTACTGATGATTTCGGCGCACTGGGAAGAGCCGGACTTCACGATCATGGCCAACCCGAACCCGCCCATGATCTATGACTACTACGGCTTCCCGGACTACACCTACCAGATACGGTACGCGGCGCCAGGCGCGCCGCAACTCGCCGGGCGCGTACTCGGCCTGCTGGAAAACGCGGGCATTGCTGCCCGGATCGATCCGCTGCGCGGCTTTGACCACGGCATGTATGCGCCGATGGCCGTCATCTATCCCGGCGCGGAGATGCCAACCGTGCAACTTTCGCTCAAGCGCGGGCTCGACCCGCTCGCGCACCTGGCGCTCGGGCGGGCGCTGGCGCCGCTGCGGCGCGAGGGCATCCTGATTGTCGGCAGCGGACTAAGCTACCACAACCTGCGCGCGTTCGGCCCCGCGGGGAAGGAGCCGTCGGCAGCATTCGATGCATGGCTTCTGCAAGCACTCACCGCAACAACCCCGGAGCAACGCACCGCGGCGCTGACGGCCTGGGAGAACGCGCCCGCGGCTCGCCAGGCACATCCGCGGGAAGAGCATCTGCTGCCGCTAATGGTGGCGGTCGGCGCGGCCGAAGACGACACAGCCACGCGGGTCTATCACGAGGACGACTTCGCCGGCGGCATCACGGTGTCCAGCTTCATGTTCGGGGGAATGCGTCAGTAGGGCCTGGCACGACGGAATGCGGCGCGGGGACTGACCGATGGAGTGAACCTGACTTGAGTGGCCTGTACGATGGCCGCTAACTGCGGAGAGTGAACTCGGGGAATGAAAACGGATGGTGCCCATGGGCAGGATCGAACTGCCGACCTCTCCCTTACCAAGGGAGTGCTCTACCACTGAGCCACATGGGCAGTTACTGATCGCAAACTGCAACGACTTGCTCTTTTGCCTGATGCAACGGAGCGGGATACGAGACCGGTATTGTCGCCATAACCCATTGATTCTTAAGGAGTTTTTCAGCCTCCCGCCGAATCAATGGACTGCATTATGGACTAATCACCCCTGCTCGGCAACCCCCTGACAGCGAAAGTTTCCATGGGTATTGCGTTCGCAAAGCCTGGCCCGCGAACGAGCGATCATGCCATCGGGCGCGTGGAGCCTGACCCGGTTCGCGTCGCAGTTGCCGATGACACCATGTGGCTCTGGCTGCTTGTTAGCGGTTCAATGCGAAAGGAAGTGGGTTCAGCTGCCGCCGGCGTGTAAACTAGCGGGTTTTTGACTCCGCCGGTATGGTGCAAGTGTCACAGCGCACAAGTTTCAGCGGCCCGACGCTCATTCGTTTGCTTGCGCGCCTGACGGACGTCGATGTTCCCGAATCCAGACAATCGCTCTCGGACCGGCTGAGCCAATGGCTCGGCTGGGCCGACGCCATCGAGCTGTCCACGGCCCTGAGCGGCAATCCGCCGGCTGTGGCATCCGGCGCGCGAGCCTTCGGCAGCGCCGAGGAGCGCGATTGCGCACGTGTCCGAACCGCGTTGGCGGATGCCATCGCGGGCGACAGCGCACTCGCCCCCGCCAGGCGGCGCGGACAAGCGCATCCGCCCGCGCAGGCGGATGCGGTGGATGCGGTAGTCGATTACGCGGTTTATCGTCAGCGTTATCTCTCTGTGCAGCAGGCGATGGAAACGGGCATCGGCAATCTGCGCGGCCGCCTGCGGTCAATGCTGGCCGCCAGTACGCCCGCCATGTCCCGGCTTGCCGTGCTGGATGCCGCCATGGAGCGGGCACTGAGTGCGCGCGAGCGGAGTCTGCTTGCCGCCGTGCCCGCGCTGCTCGAAGGGCACTTCGAGCGTTTGCGCCAGGCCGGGCAGGCGGCGCTGGCCGACGCCCAGGTCCCTGGAGAGCGCGCGGCGGTCACGCCCGGTGCATGGCTGGATGTGTTCCGCAAGGACATGCGGAGCGTGTTGCTTGCCGAACTGGACATTCGTTTTCAACCGGTCGAAGGGCTTCTTGCGGCCCTTCGCTCAAGCTAACCAGGACGCCATGTCCAGATATCTTCTTAATTTCGCCGTCTTCGTGGTGGGTCTGGCCGTCGTGTGCTGGATCGGCGCCGGCTACGCCGGCTCGAACACCCTGGCGCTGGCCGTCACGATGCTGGTCGGCGCCTGCTACCTGGCAGGCGCGCTTGAACTGCGACGCTACCACCAGGCCACTTCCACCCTGGCGCGGGCCGTGGCCGGCCTGTCCGAGCCTCCAGCCAGGCTCGCTGCATGGCTGGAGCAATTGCATCCCAGCCTGCGCAATGCGACGCGCCTGCGCATCGAGGGTGAGCGCGTGGGCCTGCCGGGGCCGGCGCTGACGCCGTATCTCGTGGGCTTGCTGGTGCTGCTGGGCATGCTCGGCACGTTCCTGGGCATGGTGGTCACCCTGAGGGGCACCGGAATGGCGCTGGAGAGCGCAACGGACTTGCAAGCCATCCGCGCCTCGCTGGCCGCGCCGGTCAAGGGTCTGGGATTTGCATTCGGCACCTCGATCGCGGGCGTGGCCACATCCGCCATGCTGGGGCTGCTGTCCACGCTGAGCCGGCGCGAGCGGCTCCAGGCGGCGCAGATGCTGGACGAGAAGATCGCGACGACATTGCGCATCTACTCGCTGACCCATCAGCGCGAGGAATCCTTCAAGCTCCTGCAGCGGCAGGCCGAGGTAATGCCCAGCCTGGTCGACCGGCTGCAGGCCATGATGGCGGCCATGGAGCAGCACAGCCAAACCCTGCACGAGCGGCAGCTCGCCAGCCAGGACGCCTTTCACGGCAAGACCGAGGCCGCGTACACCCGCCTGGCTTCCTCGGTGGAGCAGTCCATGAAGGAAAGCATCGCCGAGAGCTCCCGCGCCGCCGGCGCGGCGCTCCAGCCGGCCGTGGAAGCTTTGATGTCGAGCATCGCGCGGGAGACGGCCTCGCTGAACGACACCGTCACGCAAGCCGTGCAGCGGCAGCTGGACGGGCTGTCGACCGGGTTCGAGTCCGCGACCACTACCGTGGCGGACATCTGGAACAAGGCGCTGGCGGGGCACCAGCGATCGAGCGAGGCGCTGACGCAGGACTTGCGCACCGCGCTCGATCAGTTCGCCGGCACCTTTGAGCAACGCTCGGCGGGCCTGCTGGAAGGCGTCTCCACCCGCCTGGAAGCCACGGCGGGCAGCATGTCGGAGGCTTGGAACAACGCACTGTCCCGGCACGAGCACATCAGCGGGAAACTGGCGGGCGACAACCAAAACGCCCTGGCGGCGGCCGCGGCGACCCTGGAACAGCAATCGGCGTCGCTGGTGCGCACGGTGGGCCAGTCGCACGCGGACCTGCAGGCGGAACTGGCATCGCGGGACCAGCAGCGGCTGGCGGCCTGGGCCGAAACGCTCGGCTCGATGGCCGCTACGTTGCGCCATGAGTGGGAGCAGGCGGGCGCGCACAACGCGAGCCGGCAGCAGGAAATCTGCGACACGCTGGCGCAAACCGTGCGCGATATCTCGGCCCAGACGCAAGCGCACGCCAGCAACACGGTCGCCGAAATCGACCGGCTCGTGCAAGCCGCGTCCGCGGCCCCCAAGCTGCTGGAAAGCGTCTCCGCGCGCCTGGAAGCCGCGACGGGTGGCGTGTCGGAAGCGTGGAGCAACGCGCTGGCCCAGCACGAGCGCGTCAGCGAGAAACTGGCCGACAACAATCAACAGGCCCTGGCGGCTGCCGCGGCGACCATCGAGCAGCACTCGGCTTCACTGCTGCACACGGTGAACCAGTCGCATGTGGACCTGCAGGCGGAACTGGCAGCGCGGGACCAGCAGCGGCTGGCCGCCTGGACCGAAACGCTCGGTTCGATGGCCTCTGCGCTGCGCCGCGAGTGGGAGCAGGCGGGCACGCACAACGCGAGCCGGCAGCAGGAGATTTGCGACACGCTGGCGCAAACCGCGCGCGACATCTCGGCTCAGACGCACGCACACGCCAACAGCACGCTCACCGAAATCGACCGCCTCGTGCAAGCCGCGTCCGCAGCCCCCAGGCTGCTGGAAAGCGTCTCCGCACGCCTGGAAGCCGCAACGGGCAGCGTGTCGGAAGCATGGCGCAACGCGCTCTCCCAGCACGAACGCGTCAGCGAGAAACTGGCGGGCGACAACCAAAGCGCGCTGGCGGCGGCCGCGGCGACCCTCGAGCAGCACTCGGCGTCGCTGGTGCGCGCGGTGGGCCAGTCGCACGCGGACCTGCAGGCGGAACTGGCAGCGCGGGACCAGCAGCGGCTGGCGACCTGGACCGAGACGCTCGGTGCGGTGGCTGCTACGCTGCACAAGGAGTGGGAGCTGGCGGGCACGCACAACGCGAGCCGGCAGCAGGAAATCTGCGACACGCTGGCACAGACCGCGCGCGACATCTCGGCCCAGACGCAGGCGCACGCCAGCGACACCATTGCCGAAATCTCCCGGCTTGTGCAAGCTGCCTCGGAAGCCCCCAAGGCCGCGGCCGACGTCATCGGCGAACTGCGCCAGAAGCTCTCCGACAGCATGGTCCGCGACAACACCATGCTGGAAGAGCGCGGTCGCCTGCTGGAAACGCTGGCAACCCTGCTCGATGCCGTGAACCATGCCTCCACCGAACAGCGCACGGCCGTCGACGCGCTGGTCGGCACGACTGCAGATCTGCTGGAGCGTGTCGGCACCCGGTTCACTGACAAGGTCGAGGCTGAAACCGGGAAGCTGGAAGCCGTCGCGGCACAAGTCACCGGCAGTGCCGTCGAGGTGGCAAGCCTGGGCGAAGCATTCGGTATGGCCGTGCAGTTGTTCGGCGAGTCGAACGACAAGCTGGTGGCCCACCTGCAGCGCATCGAAGCCGCGCTGGACAAGTCCATCGTGCGTAGTGACGAACAGCTCGCGTATTACGTGGCACAGGCCAGGGAAGTCATCGACCTGAGCATGATGTCGCAGAAGCAGATCGTCGAAAACCTGCAACAACTTGCTGGGCAGGGGGCGCTCGCCGGCGCCGAAGCGGCATGAGCGAGGACATCGACGCCGGCGTTGAGCCGACAGCGCCGATATGGGCCGTCTTCGGCGACCTGATGTCGGTGCTGCTGGGCGCCTTTGTCCTGATCCTGGTGGGCGTCATCGGTGTGCAGCTGGAGCTCTCCACCAGGCTGGAAGAGGAAGTCAAGCAACGGCAGGAGGAGACACATCGCCGCGAGGCCCTGGAGAAGGCGCTGGCGGTGCCGCTGGCTGCGGGCCGGGTGACCCTGGTCAACGGGCGCATCGGCATCAGCGGCAGCGTATTGTTTGCCCTCAACTCGGATCAGTTGCAGCCTGAAGGCCGGGAAGTGCTGAAGAGCCTGGCCGCGCCCCTGTCCGCTTACCTGCAGGCCCGCGAGGAGATCCTGATGGTGAGCGGCTTTACCGACGACCAGCAGGTGCGGGAGGCCAACCGCCGCTTTGCCGACAATTGGGAGCTGTCAGCCCAGCGCGCATTGACGGTAACCCGTGCGTTGATCGATGCAGGGATCCCCTCCTCCTCGGTATTCGCGGCCGCGTTCGGCTCCGAGCAGCCCGTAACCTCGAATGCCGACGACCAGGGTCGGGCCAAGAACCGGCGCGTGGAAATAGCGCCGATCGCCAGACCATCCACCGCAACGGTGAAGCGCCGTGACTAGTGGAGGGACACACGACGGCGGGACGCGCGACGCCCAGGCGATGCTCGACGCATGGCGCGAGCGAGGCGCCGACCGTCTGGACCCTGTCCGCTTCCGTTTCATCGAGGCGCTGGCGCGGCGGTCGGCCGGCCACGGCGGCGATGCGCGACGCATCCTGGACGACAGGCTGTCCAAACTGCTCAAGGCCTATGCCGACCATCTTGAAAGCACCGCAAGCAAGGCCGGCGATGCGGGCAACGCGGCATCACCATGCGAGCCGGCTCGCGGAGCGCTTGCCGGACTGATCGAATACATCGCCAGCCATGCGCCGGCGGATCGCGGCGTCCCCGCGGCCATTCACGCCACGCCTCGCAGCACCTCCTATCCCGAACCGGCGGTGCTCGATTACTTCAGGGAGACCTGGTCCAGGGTCAGTACCGACCGGCAATTGCGGCAGTCGCTTGAGCAGGTGCCCGACAATGCCGGCCCGCTCAACTCGAACCGCCTGGTGCATCGATCCCTCTCACTGATGCACGAGCTGTCGCCAGGCTATCTCCGCCAGTTCTTGTCGTACGTCGATGCCTTGTCGTGGATGGAGCAGATGAACGGCGGCGGTGCCTTGGCGGGAAATAAAGAGCCGCCTCGCGCCGGGAGTTCGAGGAAGAGCGCTCGCGGCAGAGCGCGCTAGTGCCGTGGGGGCGGATCTGTACTATGTAGACCGCGTATGAGAAGCGCCTCCGAGGAGACGTGCACGGCAGGCACGACCGGCCGCCGTGCCGGCGCGCTGCACGAAGCTGGTTGGATTGCGAGTGCTCATAGTCCTCACCTGCTACGCCAAAGCACTGACTATCTCTCGGTTGCGGCCCATTCCGCATGACTCGCCGAAACCAAGGCTGCCCAATCATCGGGCGGCTTGCCCCGCCCCTGCATTTTCTCGAACACTGCGTAAGGATCGGATTTGCCGCCCGCGGAGCGCAGAGTCTGTTCATCATTGACCCAGGCGAACACGATCACCGTGGAGCGCGAATCGTAGCGAAAGAACCGACGGAAGCGGCGCCCGATCTTCGCGATCTTCGCGCGCCGCCAACGCCGATGAGCGGTGCCAAGTGTATTGCCTTGCCGGAACTCATCCCGGGAGGGATCGCCCGGCACCACGTCCAGAATCAACTGGCTCAAGGCACGGAACAGTTTGACGTTGGCGTTGCTCACGTACCCCGTCTGGTCATTCTGTTCGGCACGCTGCGCGGCCCCATGCAACTTCTGCAGTTGTTCAACAGCAAGCCCGAGTCTTGCTCAACAACAAGCGCGCGCCAGGTCAAAGCGGGGACGATGCAGGCACGGCTATAGCGACTGCGGTGTTCGACAACTGGTCAACGACGCGGCGGAGAAATTTGGCCCCCATCTGGCCCAAGGAAATCCCGAGCTATGGGTGGACATGAGCCGGATTCACCCGCATGCATTCCGGCATGCATTCGGCTCACACGGCCTTGCCGCCGGCATGGCGCTCAACGTCATGCAAGACTACCCGGGACACACCTCCATCGCGACAACGACGCTATACAGCACGGCAGATCGCGACAGGCGCTTGCAGGACGCCAAGAAGTTCTATCGTGGAACCTGAAGCGGGAACGGGCATCCGCCTCCCGGACGCGGCATAGCGAGGGGTGCTCGCATCCCCACGTTTATGACGGATCTCCGCCAGCTAATACCCGCCTGGAATATCACCAGGGAGATGTTGGATTATCTGGCCGTCGCGTTGACGGAGAAGTAAGATCAATAGTCGGCTGCCATGCAGCCGACATTACGTGGTAAGGGAGAATTTGCTTTGACCGCTCGACAACAACCGTCCGATGCGGACGTCGTGCGTCGCAACGTCGACACTTGCGAGAATCCACATGATTCAAATGAGTCAACCCGAAGACATCGTCCACGCGTTTCAGACCGCTTGGAACAGCCACGACATGCAGTCCCTTGGCGCATTGTTCCGTGAGAATGCGACATTTGTGAACCGGTTCGGGCACTACGTGCGAGGTGTCGAGGCGATTATCAAGCTGCATGCGCCCATCCACGCAACTATCTACAGCGATTCCACGCTGGATAACGAGCTGATCGACGTGATCCCCATCGGCAGCGATGCGGCGGTCATTCACTTCTGGAGCCGCCTCACGGTCCGTGCGGCTCATCCGGCGGGCCCGCACGCTGTCGACACGCTGATCCTTGCCGTGCTGACGCGACAGGTTGGCGAGTGGCGAATCAAGGCGCTCGAGAATGTCACCCTGACGAATCCCCGCACGGGAGAAGCTGTCTTGAGAGACGCCCGGAGCCCTTGATCTAGCAGCATAGTTACTTCCACGACGCACGGGGTTGTCTGCTTGCTGGCGGATCGCGTGTCCGCCACGGGTCGGGAAGCGCCGGCCGGCGCCCTCCTCCTCAGCCGGCGATTCCCGGCCAACTGTGGCCGGTCACCCGTTGAATTTCGCTTACCGTAAGCCGGTGGTCTATGCCAGTTTGCAACCGGACCCGAGTATCACCAGCCAGCTCGGCGACGCCGCCGAACAAGCCAAGTAGCAGGAGGGCAAGCGATATTGCCGTCGCTTGCCTCGAGCCTTGAGCCAAACAGCCAGGAGCGACTATTATGTTTTAGGGTCGCAGCGCTAGTTCGGACGCTTGGGCGGAGCGGCCAATTGCCGGTCTCACGAAGTAAGTGACGCAATCTTCGTATGCGGGAGGCTAGCCATGCAAGAAGCGCGCGTAGTTCGGGGCACTGAAGGCGAAGTTTATGGGTTTGCGCCAGATTTTGTGTTCAAGCATGGCAGCAGGACGGGCGCGCCATTTGATTTTAGCATCGGCAACGTGCCCTATCTTAGCGGGCCTCCACTCCATATCCATTCCGAACAACATGATACTTTCTATGTGCTCGACGGCATCTTGGCTGTCCAAATCGGCGAAGAGGTGCTCGATCTGATGCCTGGCGACTTCGCTTCCGTGCCGCCCGGGGTAGCGCACACCTTCGACAATATCAGGAAGGATCAGCCGCCCGTTAAAATATGTAACCTCATGACGCCTGGCGGCTTGGACAAATTGTTCGTTGCGTTTAGCGAGCTTGACTCGGACGATCCGGTGCAGTTTGCGGCTACCGCCGAGAAACATGGCGCCACCATTGTCGGCCCGAATCTTGGTGAGAGGCTCGGTCTCACCAAATAGCAAGCCAGAATAAAACGAGGATGCTGCCCTAGGCCATCTACGCCCCGAGGTCTTACAGCTTTGGCAGGACACTGACAATGCAGTTCTCGATTGCACTGGTCAAGCATACCTTCGCCATTGGAAGGTCCCGCACTCATCAGGATCGAGCTGATAAGTAGTGCTGCCCCGGAAAAAATCGGTCGTCAACGGCAGAAAGGGGTCGGCAAGAGCCGGTGAGGAGCAGCCCAACGAATTCGCGCTTCAGGTTAGGGCGGTCTCGTTATTTCCGGCTCAAATGGGGCGAGCGCTGGCAGTTTTGAACCGCTAGATCGTAGGTCGATCACAGTGCGGACCGTCCCGAGTGCTGCTAAAGCCACCACCCCGAGAGTTTTGCGCTCTCCAACTGCCGGGCGTTTGTCTCCAAGACCATAACCTAGATGGGCACCCAGATTATTAACGGAAGTCGCGCGAGTTGGGGCGTGTGGTTGCACTCCGTCCCAGCCGTTTGACACTTCAACGCGACGTGCTTATGAACTTGATCTCAGCGATCTTCGCCTTGCTAACGGTAGTCCTCGCAGGATGCGCGACGAGCCCCACTGGCAATCCTCAGCTACTGGATTTCCTGCAGGATGGATCAACGACCCGCGAGGATGTCTATTTGAATCTTGCGGAACCCGTCGAGACGTTCGAGGGAGGGCGTATTCTGGCCTATCACCTTGTTCAGGACAAGACAGGATATATTGTGGCCACCCGAAGGACAAACACGTGGAATGTCAGGTTTAGCCTGGTTCTGTCCTTCGATGACCGCGGAATACTTCGCCGGCACTCTGTGGTGCCAGTGAAGGATCTAAGCAACCATTTGTAGGTGTTAACATGTATGGCAGCCAAATCCGCTCGCTCGCGCTCGCTGGCGGTGTGGTGCTGCTGCTCTCTGCCTGTCCCATACCAATCCTGTCAGGTTATGAGGGTGATTCCCGGGAAAACGTCCCGGCGACCGCTCCGGATACGCTTCGGAAAGGTGAGTCGTCTCGTGAGGACGTATTGATGCAACTCGGCGAGCCGGACGCGGTAGCGCTCGATGAATCCTGGATGGAATTCGGAAGCCGATATTCGCTGGGAGGGTTGTTCCTTTTCATACCGACATGGGGTGGCGCTGGCATTGTCGGTACAGACCGCATTCGCTACCGTCGCTTGATCATCGAATTTGATCAGGCGGGAATCATCAGTGAAGTGATAATGGAATCGACAACTTGCTTCGAAAATGCTGCCGGGGTCATCGCAGATCAACCCCATGGAGACGCCGGTGTAGCGAGTAAGCCTTGCCTTGACCGCTTGGGACATGACATCCCGGAGAAATATCACCTGTCGGATGGTCGCGCGTTATGAGGCGGCGCTACCGTGCAAATTTCTGCGGCCAGGCGTAGCTGGTGAGGAGAGACTCCGTCCGAGACCGGCCATGAAGCACCGTTCGCCTGCACCGTCATTCGGACATTCGGACGTCTGCTCCTCACCTTCTTCCCGGCACCAGGCCCAACGTCGAGAGCCCCTAGCCTTGGTGCTTGGCGCTTTCCTCGACCTGTGCTGCGCGGCATGACTGCGACAGTGGATCGTTGGGGTGGCCGCGTTGAAGCGGTGAGCTTCCGGCATGCACACAATGACAGCATCGGATCGGACTATTCGGCATGCGAGCCGCTTGTCGAAGAAGAACCCAGGTAGATGCCGCCCCCCGTCGATTCGAAGTTCGATGCATTCAAACAGATCGGTGCCGCCAAGTAATCCGTTACTGCGCCGATCGTTGGAACGGTTGGCGATGCAGTTCGACTGAGGGCCGGCCCGGCCTGCCAGGCCAACATCATCAGATGTCGACCCGAATCTCTCCCCTTGGAGCGGAGGGAACCTTTATGAGAAGATTGTGCGCCACAAGCGCCGCGAAAGATATCCGGGCGCCGTATTGCGCCCGGTGCTTCTCATACTTGCCAAACCAAACCATAGGCAAGGTCATTCATTGGCGTCTTGTGCGATGTCGTTAGCAGGGTTCGCTTACGCAGCATTCATCAGGAGACTCCATGAATCCGAAATCAGGATTGCGGTGGTTCACCGCGATTGCATCCCTTTGTCTGACGACGAGCTTCGCGCCGTCGTCGTACGCGGCTTCCGTGGCGCCGGTCGCCGCCGAGAACGGCATGGTCGTCACCGCGCAGCACCTGGCTACCAGGGTTGGAGTCGATGTGCTCAAGCACGGTGGCAACGCTGTCGACGCCGCAGTGGCGGTGGGTTACGCGCTGGCCGTGGTGTATCCGGCCGCGGGCAACCTGGGTGGCGGCGGATTCATGACCATCCAACTGGCCGACGGTCGCAAGACATTCCTTGACTTCCGGGAAGTTGCGCCAAAGGGTGCCACCGCGAACATGTACCTGGACAAGGACGGCAACGTGATCAAGGGCGCCTCCACCAAGGGACATCTGGCCGTGGGCGTGCCCGGCACCGTGTCCGGCATGGAGTACGCTCGCCGGAAGTATGGAACGATGAAGCGCGCGGACCTGATTGCCCCTGCCGTCAAGTTCGCTGAGAACGGCTTTACGCTCGAGCAGGGCGACGTGGATATGCTGCTCACCGCAACCAAGGACTTCCAGGAAGACCCTGCCTCCGGCGCAATCTTCCTGAACAAGGGGCAACCGTTCCAGGTGGGCCAGAAGCTGGTTCAACGCGACCTGGCCAAGACGCTGCGCGCGATCAGTAACGGGGGAACCGAAGGCTTCTACCAAGGCTGGGTGGGGAAGGCAATCGTCGCCTCCAGCCAGGCTGGGAAGGGCCTGATCACGCAGGAAGATCTTGACGCCTACAAGACGCGCGAGCTGGCGCCGGTCGAATGCGACTATCGCGGCTATCACGTCGTGTCGGCACCTCCGCCGAGCTCGGGCGGCGTGGTCATCTGCGAGATGTTGAACATTATGGAAGGCTACCCGCTCAAGGACCTGGGCTACCACTCCGCGCAGGCCGTGCACTACCAGATCGAAGCCATGCGCCACGCCTATGTCGATCGCAACAGTTACCTGGGCGATCCGGACTTCGTGAAAAACCCGCTGGACCGCCTCCTGGACAAGAACTACGCCGCCAAGATTCGCGCGGCAATCGACCCGAAGAAGGCAGGCGTTTCGAAGGACATCAAGCCTGGCGTGGAGCCGCATGAAGGCAGCAACACCACGCATTACTCGATTGCCGACAAGGATGGCAACGCCGTTTCCGTCACGTACACGCTTAACGACTGGTTTGGCGCGAAGGTCACTGCGGCCACGACAGGCGTGGTCCTGAACGATGAGATGGACGACTTTACCGCCAAGGTCGGCGTGCCGAACCTGTATGGCCTTGTCCAGGGCGAAGCCAACTCCATTGCCCCAGGCAAGCGCCCGCTGTCCTCGATGAGTCCGACCATCGTTACCAAGGACGGCAAGCCGGTGATGGTGGTGGGCACGCCAGGCGGCAGTCGTATCATCACGGCTGTACTGCTGACCATGATCAACGCCATCGACTACAACATGAACGTGCAGGAAGCCGTGGACATGCCGCGCTTTCATCAGCAATGGCTGCCGGACCTGACTAACGTGGAAGAATACGCTCTGTCCCCGGATACGCGCAAGATCCTGGAGGACATGGGGCATCGCTTCGGCCCGCCACAGCCTGCCAACCACCTGGCGACGATCATCGTCGGCGCACCGGCTCTCGGTGGCAAGCCGGTCGGCAACAACCGCTTCTATGGCGCCAACGACCCGCGCCGCAACACCGGGCTGGCGGCCGGCTATTGATTCGGCATTGCACGTTGGTTGCAAGCTTTGGCGGGTAAGAAAGATGCAAACGGCGCGAGACGAGTCGGCTCACGCCGTTTGCTATTGGGAAGCGCCGGGCCAAGGTCCTTTCCCGGCCACCAGAAGTCAGTCGCCCACGGATATTCGATGACCGAGTTGGCCGAGAAGCGGACATCCTAATCAGGGCTGTGTCCTTCGACTCCCCTGGTGTAGGGACTGCCTGAATCCACGCGATATGGGACGAGGCAATCCCGATGCAGACTCAAATATAGATCGTGAATTTGCTGCTATTACGGCTGCGTCCGGCGGGTAGCGTCTCTTCGCGGCCACATCGGAAGCTACGTTCTTAGCCGGGAAGATGCATGCTCAAGGCATCGGACAGCGGGAAATCGGCCCACTGTATGGACTGTACCTGGTTCGCCACAGAATTCGCAGGTCCTTTCGGCGCAGCGCTGGGCCTGCTCTATCAGGGCAATCATTGCTTCCGTTGCACCGTGCACATTGACGCGTAGCGAGCCAAATTTCTGCTTGACCTGAACGGCGTAGGGCAAGACAAACCATAGCTGCTCCTGGTATAGCCATGCAAGGCGACCGAAGTCTCCACCATCGTCCGGAGCAAGATGCGGTCGATCGGCAGACGGGAACTGCTCAAGTTCCAGTCCATCGGTAACGCACTGTTCTAGGCGGGCAAACAGATCAAACAACAGACGGCGCCATCCTTGCCCGCAATCGATACCACCGCCGACCAGTGCGTGGCGCATCAGTCTCGGGAAGTGGGTCGGGAAATCGGCATAAATTGGGATAGCATCAGTGTCGGTCATCGCAAATCTGGTCGTTTATTTACTAATACATAGCTTGGTCATGCAAGCCATAGCGGCTCGCCGTCGGATAGCCGCGTCAGCGGCGGGAACCCGCCTGTATCGGTGTCCCATGCCAAACCATGGATCGGTACGATTGCCTTCGCACGCATGCTTGCAGCAAATGCCCGCAGGTCAGCCGGAGACGCATGGCCACTTGAATGAATGTGAGTCGCCGGCGTGCCACTTGCCTCGAACCAGCCTTGGATGCGTGCTCCATCGCCCTCCTTAAGATACCCTGACCACATTGACCAGCTCCAGGCGTCATCCGGCGTGGGCACGACGCCTGACCACTCGTAGTCTCGTATTAGCGACGGCCTTACCATGGTGACCCATTGGCTCGGCTCTTCCGCGAGGCGGCGCGCCGCAATCCCATGGCGTGCCATCTCGTTGACAAAGCCAGCATTGCCTTTGGCGCGATACATCGCTGCGAATGCGCTGGTGATGACGACCTTTATGCTTTCCCACTCCGGCTGGGGTATGTGCCCATGGGCTGCCAGCGTACGCAGGACATGGGCGCAGTACAAATCGACGACGAGCGTACGCCCAGTACGACGACACGCACGATAGAGCGTCACGGTACGGTCAATGTTCTGAGACGACCAACAGACAAAAACACGCCCGCGGGTACGTTTAAACAGAGACACGAAATCATTCTCCAGACTGTCTTCGGTTCTGGCTGGTTTGTCGCTACCGAGATTGGTTCCTTCAATCAGAAGCACATCGAGGGCCGGGGGCGGATTGTCCATCAGCCATCGGACTAGCTTGCCCTTGCGCCCATGCGTGCGGAAGTCCCCTGTATAGAGGATGCGCCTGTCTGCCACTTCGATGAGCAGCATGTAGGCATCGAAGGCCGAGTGGTCAGTCAGGTACGGTGTTATCCGGAACGGCCCCAAGGTCATCGGTTGCCCACTCTTCCAGTGGCCGATCGTACGATCGAATGACTTACCGGCGACTTCAAAGGTGAGGCGAATCAACCCTGCTGCTGCTTCGCCACTGTAAATGGGCCATGTCGCTGGTAGAGCGCCGATCAGGCCATAGTGATCCTGGTGCGGATGCGAGATGAGAACGCCTTGACAAGGCGCTGCCAAATCGAGCGTCGCTGGCACAAGTCCTTCCGCGTCCTCCAGTGCATCCAGCGGCCGCCCTGCATCGAGAATGAGCCTGGAGCCGTCCGAGGCGGAGATTTCGATACAGTTACCGCCAATCTGCCGTGTCGCGCGATGAACCGTCAGACGCACCTCAGCCATCTACCGCCTCCGGACGGCATAGCTTGATTGCCGCGTCGCTCTGGGCCATGACTATCGGCACAGGTGCGCCAAATTCGGTGCTTCTGAGCCTCTCCAAATGAAGACGGCGTGCCTCGCTGGTTGATCCGTCATCGAGGATGAGGAGTCGGGGTACCGGGTCAATATCGAGGATAGCCGAGTCCCTGGCGACCTCAATGACCATTGGGTCCGCCGCGCGCACAGAAAGGCCAAGGCGCTGTGCCATGTCGTGAAATCTCAGTGTCTGTGCACAGGTGTTGGCGTATGCGCCGGCTACTTGCTTGCGGCGCTGACTGTCCGCCATATACTGCTTGTAGTCTTCGAGCTGGGTCAGCACCTCAGGTCTTCCCCGGGCGACCAGGCGTGAATCCTTAACGAGCTTCGCCTCCCAGAACACAACCTTGATTCGATCAGCGCATTGCTCTAGTGCAACGAGGTCGATTCGGGGTGCGCGACGCCGGTCGTCGAATGCGGGCAGCGCCATCTCCAGGTCGATGACCGATGCATTCTCCGCAACGACGCGCTCGACAAAGCGCTTCTCTTCTCCAGCCTTGCTTGCAGCCCTTTTAACCCATTGAATCAGGGTCGACATGCCTTCATAACTGTGCGCGACTCCAGTGCCAGGATGCACGAAGCGATTGCCTGACAGGCGAACGTACTTTGCGAGTTGTTCTTCACCGAACGCATACTTCGCATGTGTTTCGACGTAAGGCATGCCGCCATGGTCGAAGCCAACCCTGCCAACGGACTGGCCGCACAGATAGAAGTTCATATAGTTCCTGCGCAGAGCCAGGCGGAGGCCATTTTCGGAGCCGCTTGGCTGCCAGCGCGTCAGGAAATCCTTCCACCAGTGCTCTGCCGGGCTGTCAATAATCGCTGCGAGTGTCTGCTGAGCGCCATCTTCGAGATATCTGCCGAACCCCTGCATAACTCCCCCTGAATTTCTTCTTGTAGAAAGATAGTTGTTGAGAATCGCCGATACTAAATCGTAAGCCTTTTTTAAACTGGCATGGTGCCAATTTTTCCTCTAAATTGCAACGTCAAGTCATTTTCTTGTTGATTTTCCGCGAAATCCCATCAGGCCCAGATTTCGATCATGCTTTAAGTCCCGGACGTCCCGGTGCAACTCCAAGACGCTTGCCTAGCAGCGGGGACCAGAGTGTGGTTCCTGCCAAGACGATAGTAAGGGATCTGCTGCCAGCCCAATTGACTGCTATCGGAACTCGGCGCCAACGTTGATAGCGTGAAATCGAGCGGATAGATGGATTAAACACGTGCATCTGCGCATATCATGCGCAGATAATTCAGTTGAGGTACGCTCGAAGGCGCCCACGGATAGGTGGGGCAGAGGTGGACGCCGCGGAATCGGGTGCGTCCGTCGCGCATTTGATTCCGGTGAACGCCCCGGCATCAAAGGAGACAGCAGGCATGCTCCGCTCACGGATCGCGTTTTTAAATCAAAGAATTCTGTCCGGCTATCAGGCGGATCCAATGCAGTAGATCGCCGATCACCCTGAGCGAAGCGGGACCTAGCTCAAATTGTGGATGGCGCCCTGTTGTTCGGCACGGGCAGCAATCGAATTGCGACACGCCCGGAACGTCCTCTTCACGATGCGTTTCAGCCGTCCACCGGCAGGAAGTTCGATGGCCGCTCAGGATCGTAAGGCGCCTGTCGGCTCGTCTCAACTTAGTCTTCGTGACGTTTGGACTTGAGCAGCCGGTTGCTCGCGGCGGACCTTGCACATCGGCCTGCATCGGGCTACCCAGCCTCAGCCGGAGCCAGGAGAGGTATCGTGCGCTCCCACCATGTGCGGGACTCAATCACTTCGGAGCAGCGCCGCTTTTAGTCAAGACGCGGCAACCATAGCGCGATTCGCCAGATCTTCTGCTGTCAGGGAATTTCACCCTGTACTCCTTGCCGGTTAGCCGGCGAACACTGTATATTTATACAGTTGTCGTCGCATCCCGGAAAAGCTGGCTCCTGGAGTCAAGCCCGTGCGGCGCCTGCGCTTTCTCCCCCCACCTCGAAAGGCAATCATGTTCGTGGACCGCACCGAAATCATCAACGCCGCCAAGGCACTGCGCGCCAGCCAGGAAGAATCCAGGTACAGCAAGCTCGTCGCGCTCGCGAACAAGCAACTCAAGGCAATGCAAACGGCAATCCAGAGGGGCAAGGAAGAATT
>Ga0255338_1002533_pt1 | contig 26101 bp, 22 predicted proteins | sample MeOH1_35cm_T4_19_FD_203715 | JGI IMG/M metagenome (GOLD analysis project Ga0255338, IMG submission 203715) | Sandy soil microbial communities from University of British Columbia, Vancouver, Canada - MeOH1_35cm_T4_195 | ecosystem: Engineered > Artificial ecosystem > Sand microcosm > Unclassified ...
AGGGCAGCAAGCGCCGCACGGTGCCCGTGGGCAGGAAGGCGCTGCAGGCGTTGCGCCGCTGGCTGGCGCTGCGCGCGGGCGGCCGGCATGCGGCCGAGGCGGCGCTCTTCACCGGCCGCAACGGCACGCGCCTGAGCGCGCAGGCGATCTGGGCGCGGCTGAAGCAGCGCAGCCTGCACGCCGGCCTGGCGACGCCGGTGCATCCGCACATGCTGCGGCATTCGTTCGCGAGCCACGTGCTGCAGTCCAGCGGCGACCTGCGGGCGGTGCAGGAGCTGCTGGGGCACGCGAACATCGGGACCACGCAGGTGTACACGCGGCTGGATTACCAACACCTCGCGAAGGCCTACGACGCCGCGCACCCGCGGGCGAAGAGGAAGTAGCGGGAGCGACGCTCGGGCAAGCCGTTCGATCAGCCGGGCACCGTGGCGAGGCCGCCCGACTTCGACAGCATGAAGACGGCGCGGCGGCTGTCGGGCGGCTGGCTGGCCAGCAGCATCTCCAGGCGGCCGAGCAACTGCGCGGGATCGGTGCCGTCCATGGGAATGAGCGCCTGCGCCACCCGCACGTGCGCGGACCATTCCAGCGGATGGCCCTTGAAGGGCATGAGGCAGCGCGCCACGATGCGCGGGCCGGCCTCGGCCACTTCGTCGGCATGCAGCGGGCCTTCGAGCAGCACGCCGAAGCGGTGCTCCGACAGCCGCGCCACGGTGTCGATCTCGCGCGCCACGGAAAGCAGGCGGCCGGCCACCCGCAGGGTGAGTTCGCGGGCGGAGTCGGAATCGAACTGGCGCTTGACCTGCTCGATGTTGGAGAGGTCCACCAGCAGCACGGCGCTGCGGAACTTCAGCCGCTGCGAGCGCGTGACCAGCCGCACCAGGCGCTCGTGGAAGACGGCGGCGTTGATCAGGCCGGTGGAAGGGTCGATGCGGTCCAGCCCCTGGATGCGGCGCACGTGCTCGCGCCGGTGCTGGCTGCGCAGCACCATCACCAGCAGCAGGATCGGCAGTTCGGCGGCAATGGCCAGCTGCATGCCGTGCGTGGTCCAGAAGCCGATCGGGATCAGGCCCGCCGCCCGCGCGAGCGGGAACAGGGCGCCGATGGCCACGGGGGCGGCGCCCACCAGCAGCCAGGGTGCGTAGCGGTCGCCGCGCAGCGCGCTCCACACCACCACGCCCAGCCCCAGCACCGTCTCGGCCAGGAAGTACAGGACGATCAGGCGCAGGCGCTCCATCACGTCGGGGGTGACCATGAGGTAGACGGCCAGCGGCAGCGACACCAGGCCGGCGGCGACCAGCAGGCGATAGAGGCGGCGCGAGCGCTCGCGCAGGGACACGAGTTCGGCCAGGAACAGCTGCAGCGAGACGATGGCGAACAGCGGCAGCACCTGCGGCGCCATGTTGTTCCACCAGGGCCATTCGCCCCACACGTGCAGGCCCGCCAGGCCGGTGATGGTGGCCTGCGTCAGCGCCATCAGCACCGCGGAGACCGCATAGAGGGTGTAGATGTGGTCCTTCAGCGTGACGGCGCCGGCCACCGACAGCATCACGGCCAGCACCACCAGGCCGAAGTAGATGCCCAGCGCCAGCGAGATGCCCTGCTCCTGGCGCATGATGTAGTTGTCGCTGACGAACTGCATCGGCGCGCCGAAGATCGTGCCGTTCTGCACCCGCACGTAGTGCACGCGCGGCGCCTGGGGCGACACCGCCACCGGCATGATGGGGTGGCGGTGCGGCAGCGGCCAGGTGGAGATGGGGACGGTGTCGCCGGCCGTGCGCACGGCCCATTCGCCGGCGGCCTTCTGCACGTAGAGGCTCACCCGGTCCACGCCCGGGTAGGGGATCTCGAGGTACCAGCGCTCGGTATTGGGCGTGGGCGGCACCGTGAAGCGAACCCACAGCGCCTCGCCCTTGTCGAGGCGGTAGATGTTGGTGTCGTTGCTCGCCGCCCAGCGGATGCGGCCGTCGCTCGCCACGTCCTCGACGCGCCTGGTGCCGGCCGCGTCCAGCCAGACTTCGCCGGCGTCGTGCAGCATCACCGGCTGGCGGTCCGGGTCGAACTGCAGCATGGAGCGGGCTGCCGCCGGCCCGGCGACGCCCAGCGCCGCCAGCCACAGCAAGGCAACCAGCACCCGGCAATTCCGGGCGAACCACGCCATCGGCCCTTCTCCTTCTGTTTCAATCTCTGTTGCATATTCTTACGCCTTCCTTGGCGGTCGACAATAGGGGCATGAAGGTGATCCGTTTACGGGAAGGGCGCGAGCGCTCGCTGCTGCGGCGCCATCCGTGGGTGTTCGACTCCGCCATCGCGCGCGGCGGGGCCGACCCGGGCGAGACCGTGCGGGTGGAGGACCACGAGGGGCGCTTCCGCGCCTGGGCGGCGTTCAGCCCCGCCTCGAAGATCCGTGCGCGGGCCTGGAGCTTCGAGGAGGGGGAGCGCATCGAGCCCGCCTTCTTCCGGCGCCGGTTAGGCGAAGCGCTTAGCCTCAGGCAAAGGCTTAAGGTGGCGAGCCAGGGTGTGCGGCTGGTGCATGGCGAGTCGGACGGATTGCCGGGATTCGTGGTCGACCGCTATGGGGAAACGCTGGTGGCCCAGTTCCTGTCCGCCGGGGCCGAAAGGTGGAAGAAAGTTCTTGCCGATGCCTTGCTGGACGTGACCGGAATGCAACGGCTCTACGAGCGCTCGGACGCGAATGCCCGCGCGCTGGAGGGGCTGCCGGAGCTTGCGGGCTGGCTGCGCGGGGACGGGCCGACGGAACTCGCGATCGGCGAGTACGGCTGGAAGTTCGGCCTCGACATCGCCGGCGGCCACAAGACCGGTTTCTACCTGGATCAGCGGGAGAACCGCGCGCGCTTTGCCGACTGGGTGCAGCGGCTGGGCGCGCAGCGGGTGCTGAACTGCTACTGCTATACCGGCGGCTTCACGGTCGCGGCGCTGGCCGGCGGCGCGGGCGAAGTCGCGTCGATCGATTCCTCGGCGCCGGCGCTGGAGCGGGCACGCGCCAACGTGGCCCTGAACGGCTTCGATGCCGCGCGCTGCGAGTTCCTGGACGCGGACGTGAATGCGAGCCTGCGCCGCTTCGGGGAGGCGGGGCGCCAGTTCGACGCCATCGTGCTCGATCCGCCCAAGCTGGCCCCCACCGTGGCGCATGCGGAGCGGGCCGCCCGCGCCTACAAGGACATCAACCGGCTGGCGCTGAAGCTGCTGGCGCCGGGCGGCGTGCTGTTCACCTTCTCCTGCTCGGGCGGGATTTCCGCCGACCTGTTCCACAAGATCGTCGCCTCGGCCGGCACCGATGCCGGCGTCGACGGCTACATCGCGGAGCGCCTGGGCGCCGCCCCGGACCACCCGATGACGCTGGCGTTCCCGGAGGGCGAGTACCTCAAGGGGTTGGTGGTGATCCGGAAATGAACAACAGACTTCCGGACGCAGAGGACGCAGAGGGTACGCAGAAGACGCAAAAGGACATCCCTATGAAGAATGTCTTTTTCGCGTCCTCTGCGTACCCTTTGCGCCCTCTGCGTCCGGTTGTTCATACAGCGCTAAACTGACCCGAACGTTGAGAGAGAAGAACCCCATGAGCCTCATCCCCGCCACCATCCTCACCGGCTTCCTCGGCTCCGGCAAGACGACGCTGCTCAAGCGCGTGCTGGGCGAGGCGCACGGCCAGAAGATCGCCGTGATCGAGAACGAATTCGGCGCGGAGAACATCGACAACGAGATCCTGGTCACCGACACCAAGGAACAGATCGTGCAGATGAGCAATGGCTGCATCTGCTGCACCATCCGCGAGGACCTGCGCGCCACCCTGCAGCTGCTGGCCGCCAAGAAGCGCAAGGGCATGCTCGATTTCGACCGCATCGTCATCGAGACCACCGGCCTGGCCGACCCCGGCCCCGTGGCGCAGACCTTCTTCATGGACGACGAGATCGCCGAGAGCTACCTGCTGGACTCGATCCTGACCCTGGTGGACGCCAAGCACGCCGACCGGCAGCTCGATGAACGCCAGGAGGCGCGCCGCCAGGTGGGCTTCGCCGACCAGATCTTCATCAGCAAGACCGACCTGGTGGGCCAGGACGAAGTCGACGCGCTGGTGCACCGCCTCAAGCACATGAACCCGCGCGCACCCCAGCGCCAGGTGCATTTCGGCGAGGTGCCGATCAAGGAGGTGTTCGACCTGCGCGGCTTCAACCTCAACGCCAAGCTGGACATCGACCCCGACTTCCTCAAGGAGGAAGACGAGCACGAACACCACCACGATCACGATCACGAGCACGAGCACGGCGAGCACTGCGACCATCCGCACCACCACGCCCACGACGACGACGTGAAGAGCTTCGTGTTCCGCTCGGATCGCGCCTTCGACCCGATGAAGCTGGAGGACTTCCTGGGCGCGATCGTCAACATCTACGGCCCGCGCATGCTGCGCTACAAGGGAGTCCTGAGCATGAAGGGCACCGAGCGCAAGGTGATCTTCCAGGGCGTGCACCAGCTGATGGGAAGCGACCTGGGCCCCAAGTGGGGCGAGGACGAGGCGCGCCAGTCGAAGATGGTCTTCATCGGCATCGACCTGCCCAAGGACATCTTTTTGCAGGGACTCGAGCAGTGCCTTGTCTGACGCGCCGCGTCGGCCTGGTCTGAAGCGCCGCCCCTGCGGGCCGGGGCTACGCTGGCGCCCTTCACGCACCAGCACACCCCGCACCGTGTTTGTCTCAGTTCTGCAACTGGCCGAAACCGCCCATTACGGGCTGGCGCGGGTGCTTCATGACGAAAAGGAGGTTCACGGTCGTGCAGAGCCGAACAATCAGGGTATAAATCGCGGTCATGACGGCGTTGCACCCAGAAGAAAAGGCTCGTTGGCGGACCTGCGTCCGCGGCCGGCCTGCGCCGACGCGAGGAGACGGGAATTGAAGGCTCAGCCCAAGGCCGCTGCGAAGACCACGAAGAAGACCGCGGCGAAATCCCCGCCCGCGTCCAGGCCCGCCCCGAAGGCGGTTGCCAAGGCCGTGAAGCCTGCTGCCAAGACGCCGGCGGCCAAGGCCCCTGCGAAGACGGCCGTGAAGGCCGTCGCGAAGGGGCCGGCCAAGCCGGTGAAGCCGGCGGCCAAGGTGCCGGCCAGGAGCCCCGCCAAGACGCCTGTCGCCAAGACCGCACCGAAGGCCGCGCCCAAGCCCGCCAAGACGGCGGCGGGCAAGGTGGTCGGCGCGGTGGCCAAGGCCGTGGCCGCGGGCGCGAAGGCGGTCGTCGCCGCCGCCAAGAAGATCCCTGCCAGGACGAGCCCGGCCCCAGCGAAGGCCGTGCCCGCCAAGGCGTCCCACCCACCCGCGGCAGCCGCAGCCGCCGCAGCGCAGATGGCCTCCGTGCCTGCGTCCGCCCCGCAATCGGCGCCCCAGGCGCCGCGGGGCACGCAGCCACCGGCTGTCGCCGCGCCTGCCGTTGCGGCCGCCGCCAAGGCAAGCTATACCCCCATGGCCACCCAATCCGTACTGACGCCCCCGCCCGTTGTCGCCATCAAGAAGGATCCCAAGCTGGCAAACAACTGGAAGACCAAGTCCGCAGAAGAGCTCACGGATGAAGAAGTGCTCGCCATGCCGGATGCGGAATACATGAACGAGAAGCAGATGGCGTTCTTCCGCCTGAAGCTGCTGCAGCTCAAACAGGAGATCCTCAATAGCGCCGGCGAGACCACCGAGCACCTGCGCGAGGACACCGTGATCGTGCCCGACCCGGCCGACCGCGCCACGATCGAGGAGGAGCACGCCCTGGAGCTGCGCACCCGCGACCGCGAGCGCAAGCTGCTGAAGAAGATCGAGCAGTCGATCGGCCGCATCGACGCGGGCGACTACGGCTACTGCGACGAGACCGGCGAGCCGATCGGCGTGGGCCGCCTGCTGGCCCGCCCCACCGCGACGCTGTCGCTCGAGGCGCAGCAGCGCCGGGAACTGAAGCAGAAGATGTTCGGCGACTGAGCCCCGGGCGCAGCAAGACAGCAGTAGCCGCACCTGTCCATGGCACAGAAAGACGATTCCGCCTCCGGTGGCTTGCTGTCGAAGGTGGTCCGGTTCGTCAAGAGTCCCACCACCGCCTGGGGAGAGTCCAGCGCGGAGACGGAGACCGACCGCGAGAGCTCGTACTCCAAGCAGATGCTCAAGGAGATGATCGAGCGCAAGCGGCGCAACGACTTCGTGCGCAAGCGCGAGTTCGACATGCTGCGCAAGATGCGGCGCAGCGAGGTGCTGGCGGGGCAGGATCCGGGCCTGCGCCCCTCGTTCTTCCAGAGCTCGATGCCGTCCAAGCCGGACGACCGCGCCACCACGCTGAAGAAGATCGACGAGATCGAGGCGCAGATGTCCATGCAGTGGTGGAAGACCAAGCATGGCAGCGCCTCGCAGCAGCCGGCCAACAGCGGCTTCGCCGTCTCCTCGCACCTGCCGCCGGACGTGGTGCGGCAGCAGGGCACGCCGGCCGCGACCTCGTATTCGCGCACCGCGCCGCAGGAGCTGAGCGCCAACGCCGCCGCGCCGGCCGCGGCCGCCGCGGTGGAGCCGATGCTGCAGTCGGTGCTGCCGCAGGCCTTCGCGCAGCGGCTCGGCGCGCAGCCGCAGCCTGCCGCGCCGGGTGCTGCGGCCGCGGCCGCCGCCCGCCCCGGCGCCGCGCCCGCTGCCGGCCGCAGCCCGGCGGAGGCGCCCGGCGGTGCGCCGAGCGTGCCCAGCGTCTTCTCGCATTCCAAGCAGTACGCGATCCAGGTCGAGGAATTCGCGCACGACCCGGAGCTCGAGGAGGCCTCGATCCGCTTCGCCAACGGCGACGACGACGGCGCCGAGGCCGGCCTGCTCGAAGTGCTGGGCCCGCAGGGCGCGCGCGTGAACCACGACGAGACCTGGCTCACGCTGTTCGACCTCTATCGCGCCACCGGCCGCCAGGAGCGCTTCGAATCCGCCGCCATCGAGTTCGCCGGCCGCTTCGGCCGCTCGGCCCCGCAGTGGTTCTCGCTGCCCGAGATCGTGGGCCGCATGAGCAACACCACGTGTTCGGCGCCGCTCGGCGCCGGCCAGTCGATCGCGGACTGGAATTCGCCCGCCGTGTTCGGCACGCAGACGCTGGCGGCGCTGAACGCGGCGCTGGCCAAGGCGGCGCCGCCCTACAAGCTGAACTGGACCAAGCTGAATTCCATCGTCGAATCGGCGATCGAGCCGCTGACGAAGCTGTTCACGCAGTGGGCCAGCCATACGATGCAACTGCGCTTCATCGGCGCCGACGCGCTGGAGAAGGTGCTGAGGGACCACACGTCTTCCGGCGACCGTTCGGTCAATCCGGCCTGGTGGAAGCTGCGCATGGAAGTGCTGCGCGTGATGCACCGGCCCGACGAATTCGAGCTGGTGGCGCTGGACTACTGCGTCACCTACGAGGTGTCGCCGCCCTCGTGGGACAGCGCGCGCTGCGAGTACAAGGCGATGCAGCCGGACGGCAGCCTCACCACGCGCAACACCATCGTGGGCGAGGCCTTCCGCGATTCGGTCATGTCGAGCATCATGACCTACGGCGATTCGCAGCTCGCCGCCATGACCTCGCAGATGTCCAGCGTGGCGACGGTGGAACTTTCGGGCCAGATCCTCGGCGACGGCAAGGAAGCGCTGGAACTGCTCGATACCAAGCTCGGCGACGCCGACGTGATGATCATCTCCTGCGCGCGGCTGATGCGCATCGACTTCACCGCCGCGGGCACGCTGCTGAACTGGGTGACGGCGCGGGTGTCCGAAGGCCGCCAGGTGCAGTTCACCGACGTGCACCGCCTCGTGGCCGCCTTCTTCAACGTGATCGGCATCAGCGAGCACGCGCGCATCGGCTTGCGGGTGGACTGAGCCCGCGCGCCGCCTCCCCGGGCGACACTTGCATTCGGGCGCCCCGCCCCAAGCTCCAACGCTTATGGAACAGTTTCACGGCACGACCATCATCAGCGTGCGGCGCAAGGGCGCCGACGGCCGCTGGCAGGTGGCGCTCGGCGGCGACGGTCAGGTGACCCTCGGCAACATCGTGGTCAAGGGCACGGCCCGCAAGGTGCGCAAGCTCTACCACGACAAGGTGCTGGCCGGCTTCGCGGGCGCCACGGCAGACGCATTCACCCTGTTCGAGCGCTTCGAGGGCAAGCTCGAGAAGCACCAGGGCCACCTGGTGCGCGCGGCCATCGAGCTCACCAAGGACTGGCGCACCGACCGCGTGCTGCGCCGGCTGGAAGCGATGCTCGCCGTGGCCGACCGCGAGAGTTCGCTGATCATCACCGGCAACGGCGACGTGCTCGAGCCCGAGCACGGCATCATCGCGATCGGCTCCGGCGGCGGCTACGCGCAGGCGGCCGCCCGCGCGCTGCAGGAGAACTCCGAGCTCGGCGCGCGCGACATCGTCAAGAAGTCGCTCGAGATCGCGGGCGAGCTTTGCATCTACACCAACATGAACCATACGATCGAGGTGCTGGAATGAGAGCCGCACGGCCGCTGCGCGAGCCGGCAGTACACGAAGTGACCGGCGCGGGGGTCCTATGAGCACGATGACTCCCCAGGAGATCGTGTCCGAACTCGATCGGCACATCGTGGGCCAGCAGGACGCCAAGCGCGCCGTGGCCATCGCGCTGCGCAACCGCTGGCGCCGCCAGCAGGTCGAAGAGAAGCTGCGCCAGGAGATCACGCCCAAGAACATCCTGATGATCGGCCCCACCGGAGTGGGCAAGACCGAGATCGCGCGCCGGCTGGCGAAGCTCGCGGACGCGCCCTTCATCAAGGTGGAGGCGACCAAGTTCACCGAGGTCGGCTACGTCGGCAAGGATGTCGATTCGATCGTCCGCGACCTGGCGGAAATGGCGGTCAAGCAGACCCGCATCGCCGAGATGCGCAAGGTGCGCACGCGCGCCGAGGACGCGGCGGAGGAGCGCATCCTCGCGGTGCTGATCCCGGTCGCGCGCGGCGAGGATCCGTCGGACAACACGGCGCGGCAGGTGTTCCGCAAGAAGCTGCGCCAGGGCGAGCTGGACGACAAGGACATCGAGATCGAGGTGGCCGAGGCGAAGCCGCAGCTGGAGATCATGGGCCCGCCTGGCATGGAGGACATGACCGAGCAGCTGCGCGGCCTGTTCACCCAGTTCGGCGGCGCGCGGCGCAAGGCGCGCAAGCTCAAGATCCGGGAGGCGATGAAGCTGCTGGTGGACGAAGAGGCGGCCGCCATGGTCAACGAGGACGAGATCAAGGCCGCGGCGATCCACAACGCGGAGCAGAACGGCATCGTCTTCATCGACGAGATCGACAAGGTCGCTTCGCGCAGCGAGATGCAGGGCGCCGACGTGTCGCGCCAGGGCGTGCAGCGCGACCTGCTGCCGCTGGTGGAAGGCACGACCGTGGCCACCAAGTACGGGCCGATCCGGACCGACCACATCCTGTTCATCGCGAGCGGGGCCTTCCACCTGTCCAAGCCGAGCGACCTGATCCCCGAACTGCAGGGCCGCTTCCCGATCCGGGTGGAACTGGGCTCGCTGTCGGTGCAGGACTTCGAGGCCATCCTCACCACCACCCATGCCTCGCTGGTCAAGCAGTACCAGGCGCTGCTCGCCACCGAGAACGTGCAGCTCACCTTCGTGCCCGAGGGCATCACGCGGCTCGCCCAGATCGCCTACGACGTGAACGAACGCACCGAGAACATCGGCGCGCGGCGGCTGTCGACGGTGATGGAGCGGCTGCTCGACGAGGTGAGCTTCGAGGCGACCCGGCTCGAAGGCCAGGCCGTGACCATCGACGCCGCGTACGTGGATTCCAGGCTCAGCGAACTGAGCCGCAACGAGGACCTTTCGCGCTACATCCTCTGATCAGGCTCACAACTCACATGCAGAGCCTCACGTAAGTGCTTGCTTTAGAACGGATTTCGGCGACCCTCGGGTCGCCGAAACCGCTTCTAAGTGCTTGATTTCATTGCCAATTCTTACCGGCGCGCCCTTGCGCCTCAGCGTTTTCCTGCTACAGTGCAAAAAAGTGCAATGAAGTGGGGGATTGTGGGATTTCCCGCCGCGATCCGCGGTTGCAGTGCAGTGAGGGCAAAACACGGTGTTCCAGGGCGCGTCGTCGCTGAATCTCGATGCCAAGGGGCGGCTGTCCATGCCGACCCGGCATCGTGACGTCCTGTCCGCCTCCGCCGCCAACCAGCTCACCATCACCCGCCACCCGCACGGCTGCCTGATGATCTTCCCGCGGCCCGAGTGGGAAAAATTTCGTGACCGCATCGCGCAGCTCCCCATGGACGCGCAGTGGTGGAAGAGAATCTTCCTGGGCAACGCGCAGGACGTGGAGCTGGATTCGACCGGCCGCGTGCTGGTGGCCCCCGAGCTGCGCGCCGCCACGGGCATCGAGAAGGAAACGATGCTGCTGGGCATGGGAACGCACTTCGAACTCTGGGACAAGGCGACCTACGAGGCCAAGGAGGCCGAGGCCATGCGCGGCGGGATGCCCGAGGCTTTCAAGGACTTCTCTTTCTGAAGGCAGGTGGTGGACAGCAGATGGCAACACACCACCGTCTTGTTGAACGAAGCAGTCGACGCCCTCGTCACCAAGCCGGATGGAACCTACGTCGACGCGACCTTCGGCCGCGGCGGGCACTCGCGCCTGGTCCTCTCGCGGCTGGACCCGCAGGGCCGGCTGGTCGCCTTCGACAAGGACCCGGAAGCCGTTGCAGTGGGCAACGCGATCGGGGACCCGCGCTTCGAGATCCGGCACGAGGGCTTCGCGGCCCTGGGCGAGCTGCCGGCGGCCAGCGTGGCCGGCGTGCTGATGGACCTGGGCGTGAGCTCGCCGCAGATCGACAACCCCGCGCGCGGCTTTTCCTTCCGTTCCGAGGGGCCGCTGGACATGCGCATGGACCCCACGCGCGGCACCAGCGCGGCCGAGTGGCTTGCCACCGCCCCGGTGGACCAGATGGCGGAGGTGATCCGTGAGTACGGCGAAGAACGGTTTGCTCTCCCGATCGCAAAGGCGATTGCAGCTCGCCGACAGGAGCGGGGCCCGCTGGCAAGCACCTCCGAGCTGGCCCAGCTCGTGGCTGGCGCGGTCCGCACCCGCGAGCCGGGCCAGGACCCTGCAACGCGCACGTTTCAGGCTCTTCGGATTTTCGTCAACGCCGAGCTTGAAGAGCTGCAGGCCGCGCTAGAAGCGAGTCTCGCCGTGCTGCAACCCGCCGGTCGCCTGGTCGTGATCAGCTTCCATTCGCTGGAAGACCGGATCGTGAAGCAGTTCATCGCCAAGCATTCCCGCGAGGTCTTCGACCGCCGCGCGCCCTTCGCCGCGCCCAAGCCGATGAAGCTGCGCGCCATCGAGCGCGTGAAGCCGAGCGCGCAGGAAGTCCAGGCCAACCCGCGCGCCCGCAGCGCGATCATGCGCGTCGCCGAGAGGACCGACGCATGAGCACCGCAGGACCGCTCCAAGGTGCGAAGGCTCCCCCGGGGGGCAGCGCAGTACACGAAGTGACAAGCGTGGGGGCCCGATGATGCTGCGCCTGAACCTCACGCTGCTGGTGTCGCTGATCGCCAGCGCGCTGTACCTGGTGCAGGTGCAGTACGAGTCGCGCCGCCTCTACACCGAGATCGAGCGCGCGCACGCCGAGGCGCGCAAGCTGGAGATCGACCGCGAGCGGCTGCAGGTGGACAAGCGCGCCCAGGCCACCTCGGCGCGGGTCGAGAAGCTCGCGCGCGAGCAGTTGCACATGCGGCCGGCCACGCCGGCGATCACGCAGTACGTCACGCTCAAGGGCGTGGCACAGGAGCGGGCGCAATGAGCGGGCGCGTGGTCGCGTATTCCTCCAGCCCGCTGCTGGCGAGCCGCACGCCCGTGTGGCGCAGCAAGTTCATCGTGGCGGGCATCGCGCTGGGCTTCGTGGCCCTGGCGGGCCGCGCCGCCTGGGTGCAGGTGTTCGGCAACGAGTTCTACCGCAAGCAGGGCGAGGTGCGCTTCGCCCGCACGCTGGAACTGCCGGCCAACCGCGGCCGCATCTTCGACCGCAACGGCCTGCTGCTGGCCACCAGCGTGCCGGTGCCCAGCATCTGGGCGATCCCGGAGGACGTGGAGCAGGGCAGGGACAAGGCGAAGCTCGCGCAGCTGGCCAAGCTGCTGCAGCTGCCGCTTCCCGAGCTGATGAAGAAGCTGGAGGAGGACGAGCGCAACTTCGTGTGGATCAAGCGCCAGGTCGACGAGTCCACCGCACGCCAGGTGGCCGCGCTGGACATCAAGGGCATCTACCAGCGCAAGGAATACCGCCGGCAGTACCCCGAGGGCGAGGCCGCGGCGCACGTGGTGGGCTTCACCAGCATCGAGGACCACGGCCAGGAAGGCGTGGAGCTGGCCTTCGACAAGGCGCTGGCCGGCAAGCCCGGCTCGCGCCGCGTGATCAAGGACCGGCTGGGGCGCATCGTCGAGGACGTGCGCGAGCAGGTGCCGCCGCTGGACGGCAAGGACCTGCAGCTGTCCATCGACAGCAAGGTGCAGTTCTTCGCCTACCAGCAGCTGCGCGACGCCGTGGTCGCCAACAAGGCCAAGGCGGGCAGCGTGGTGGTGCTGGACGTGCACACGGGCGAGGTGCTGGCGCTGGCCAACTACCCGAGCTACTCGCCGTCGAACCGGCAGAACCTCACCGGCGCCCAGCTGCGCAACCGCGCGCTCACCGACAGCTTCGAGCCCGGCTCCACGATGAAGCCGTTCGCGGTCTCGCTGGCGCTGGAGAAGGGGCTGGTCAAGCCGGATACGCTGATCCCCACCGCGCCGGGGCGCATCACGCTGGCCGGCTCCACCATCAGCGACTCGCACGCGCACGGCGACCTCACGGTCACGCAGGTGATCCAGAAGTCCAGCAACGTCGGCACCGTGCGCGTGGCGATGCAGCTGCAGCCGCGCGAGATGTGGGAGCTGTACACGCAGGTCGGCTTCGGCCAGCGCCCGCAGGTGCCGTTCCCGGGCACCGTCAGCGGCAAGTTGCGCGCGTGGAAGACCTGGCGGCCGATCGAGCAGGCCACCATGAGCTACGGCTATGGCGTGGCCACCAGCCTGTTCCAGCTGGCGCGCGCCTACACGGTGTTCGCGCGCGACGGCGAGCTGGTGCCCGTGACGCTGCTGAAGACGGACCAGGCCGCGCCGGGCATCCGCGTGCTGCGCCCGGAGATCGCGCAGGAGATGCGCGAAATGCTGCACCTGGTCACGCTGTCCGGCGGCACCGCCCCCAAGGCGCAGACCATGGGCTATTCGGTCGGCGGCAAGACCGGCACCGCGCACAAGCAGGAAGGCCGCGGCTACGCGGAGCACAAGTACCGCGGCGTGTTCGTCGGCATCGCGCCCATCGACCAGCCGCGCATCGTGGTGGCGGTGATGATCGACGAGCCGAGCGCGGGCCGCTACTTCGGCGGCGACGTGGCGGCCCCGGTGTTCAGTGCCACCGTGCAGCAGACCCTGCGCATGCTGGGCGTGCAGCCGGACATGAACGTCAAGCCGCAGATCGTGGTGCAGGCGGTGGAGGAGTCGATCTGATGCGCGTGCTGCGCACTCCTCACGAAGCGGCCGACTGGCTGCGCGCGCGCGTGCGCGGCGACGTGCATTGCGACAGCCGCAAGGTCGGCGCGGGCGACGGCTTCATCGCCTGGCCCGGCGCCGCCACCGACGGCCGCAAGTTCGTGCCCGGCGCGCTGCGGCAGGGCGCGACGGCCTGCCTGGTGGAAGCCGCCGGCAGCGAAGCCTTCCATTTCGCCAGCGATGCGGTCGCGGCCTACGAGGGGCTCAAGGCCGCCACCGGCCCGATCGGGGCGCTGTTCTACGGCGAGCCGAGCCACGGCCTGGACGTGCTGGCCGTGACCGGCACCAACGGCAAGACCTCCACCGCGTGGTGGCTGGCGCAGGCGCTGGCGAACGTCGGCCTGCCCTGCGGGCTGGTCGGCACGCTGGGCATCGGCCGGCCGCCGCACGTGCAGCACACCGGCCTCACGACGCCGGATCCGGTGCTGATGCAGCGCCATTTCCGTCGGTTCCTGGACGAGGGCGCCCAGGCCTGCGCGATCGAGGCGTCCTCGATCGGCATCGTGGAGCGGCGCCTGGACGGCACGCGCATCCGCGTCGCGGGCTTCACCAACTTCACCCAGGACCACCTGGACTACCACGGCTCCATGGAGGCCTACTGGGCGGCGAAGGAGGAGCTGTTCGACTGGCCCGGCCTGCAGGCCGCCGTGGTCAACGTCGACGACGCCCAGGGCGAGCGCCTCGAAGCGAGGCTGTGGGGCGGCCCGGTGGACCTGTGGACCGTCTCCTGCGTGCGCGACGCCCGCCTGCGCGCCCTGGACATCGGCTATGGCGACGAGGGCCTGCGTTTCACCCTGGCCGAAGCCGGCGACGGGCAGACGCACGTGCTGCAGACGAAGCTGGTGGGCCAGTACAACGTCTCCAACCTGCTGGGCGTGGTCGGCATGATGCGCGCCGTGGGCGTGCCGCTGGCCCAGGCCGTGGCCGCCTGCGCGGACCTGCTGCCGGTGCCGGGGCGCATGGAGCGCCTGGTCGAACCGGGCCGGCCGCTGGTGGCCGTGGACTACGCCCACACGCCCGACGCGCTGGAAAAAGGCCTGCAGGCGCTGCGGCCGCTGGCCGCGCAGCGGGGCGGCCAGCTGTGGTGCGTGTTCGGCTGCGGCGGCGACCGCGACGCGACCAAGCGCCCGCTGATGGCCGCGGTGGCGGAGAAGAACGCCGACCGCGTCGTCGTCACCAGCGACAACCCGCGCAGCGAGAAGCCGGAGGCGATCATCAGCCAGATCCTGCTGGGCCTGTCGCACCGCGAGTGCGTGCAGGTGGAGGCCGACCGGGCCCGCGCCATCGCGGAAACCATCCAGGCCGCCGCGGCCGGCGACGTGATCCTGCTGGCCGGCAAGGGCCACGAGGACTACCAGGAGATCGCCGGCGTGAAGCACCCGTTCTCGGACCAGGCGCACGCCCGCCAGGCCCTCGTGAACTACGCGCAGCGCTCTTCCTCCCCTCTCCCTCGCCCGCTTGCGGGAGAGGGCCGGGGTGAGGGTGCCCGCGAGAGCAAGGAGGCACGCAAATGAGCGAGCCCATGTTCACCCTCCAGCAAGCCGCCGACTGGATCGGAGCCCGCCTCGTCGGCGACGGCGCCGTCCAGGTCCGCCGCGTCCACTCCGACACCCGCACCCTGCAGCCCGGCGACCTGTTCGTCGCGCTCAAGGGCGAGCGCTTCGACGCCAACGACTTCCTGGCCGACGCGCAGGCCAAGGGCGCCGTGGGCGCCATCGCCCACCCCGGCAAGCTCCCCGCCGGCCTGCCCGGCATCGAAGTGGAGGACAGCAAGCTCGCGCTGGGCGAACTCGCCCACGCCTGGCGCCAGCAGTACAAGCTGCAGCTGATCGCCGTGACGGGCAGCAACGGCAAGACCACGGTGACGCAGATGATCGCCTCCATCCTGCGCGCGTGGCAGCCCGAGGCGCACCTCGCCACCCAGGGCAACCTGAACAACGACATCGGCCTGCCGCTCACGCTGCTGCGCCTGCGCGCGCAACACCGCATCGGAGTGATCGAACTGGGCATGAACCATCCCGGCGAGATCGGCTATCTGGCGCGCATCGCGGCGCCCACCGTGGCGCTGGTGAACAACGCGCAGCGCGAGCACCAGGAATTCATGGCGACGGTGGAAGCCGTGGCGCAGGAGAACGGCAGCGTCTTCGCCGCCCTGCCCATGAACGGCGTGGCGGTGTTCCCGGCCGGCGACCCGTTCACGATGCTGTGGACGGCGCTGGCCGACGCGCGGCCCTGCATGAGCTTCGGCGACCGCGACGCCGATGCCGACGTCCGGCTCGTCGACGCGCAGTGGCAGCAGGGGCACTGGCAGGTCCAGGCCGAAACGCCCGCCGGGCCCGTCGCCTTCGGCTTGCAGGTCGCCGGCCGCCACAACGTGCGCAATGCGCTGGCGGCCGCGGCCTGCGCGCTCGCCGCCGGCGTGCCGCTGCAGGCGATCGCGGCGGGGCTGCAAGCCTTCGAGCCGGTCAAGGGCCGCTCGCGCGCGCTCGCCGTGACGCTTGCCGGCCGCACGCTCACCGTCATCGACGACAGCTACAACGCCAACCCCGATTCCGTGCGCGCCGCCATCGACGTGCTGGCCGAACTGCCCGGCCCGCGCCTGCTGGTGCTGGGCGACATGGGCGAGGTGGGCAACCAGGGCCCGGCCTTCCACGCCGAGGTCGGCGGCTACGCGCGCCAGCGCGGCATCGAGCAGCTGTTCACGCTGGGCGGCCAGGCCGCGGGCATGAAGGGCCGGCACTTCGCCGACATCGAAGCGCTCAACGCCGCCGTGCTGCAGGCGCTGGCGCAGGCCGAAAGCGTGCTGGTCAAGGGATCGCGCTTCATGAAGATGGAACGCGTGGTGGAAGCCATCGCCGCCCACGCACAGAACAACAAGGGGAAGGCCGATGCTCGTTAGCCTGGCCGCGTGGATGCAAAGCCACGGTCACGAATTCGGATTCTTCCGGGTGTTCCAGTACATCACCTTCCGTGCGGTGATGGCGGCCATGACCGCGCTGCTGATCGGCATCATCGCCGGGCCCTGGGTGATCCGGCGCCTCACCGCGCTCAAGATCGGCCAGCCGGTGCGCGAGTACGCGATGCAGTCGCACCTGAAGAAAAGCGGCACGCCCACCATGGGCGGTGTGCTGATCCTGATCTCCGTCGCCGTCTCCACCCTGCTGTGGTTCGACTGGACCAACCGCTTCGTCTGGATCGTGATGCTGGTCACGCTGGGCTTCGGCGCCATCGGCTGGGTGGACGACTGGCGCAAGGTGGTCAACAAGGACCCCGAAGGCATGCGCTCGCGCGAGAAGTACTTCTGGCAGTCCGTGATCGGCATCGTGGCGGCGCTGTACCTCGCCTTCAGCGTCTCGGAGAGCACCAACGTGCGGGTGCTGGGCCTGTTCGTGGACTGGGTGCGCTCCGGCTTCGACATGAGCCTGCCGCCCAAGGCCGGCCTGTGGATCCCGTTCTTCAAGGAAGTGACCTACCCGCTGGGCGTGTTCGGCTTCGTGGTGATGACCTACCTGGTGATCGTCGGCTCCAGCAACGCGGTGAACCTCACCGACGGCCTCGACGGGCTGGCGATCATGCCGGTGGTGATGGTCAGTTCGGCGCTGGGCGTGTTCGCCTACGTGACCGGCAACGCCGTGTTCGCGCGCTACCTGCTGCTGCCGCACATCCCCGGCTCCGGCGAGCTGCTGATCTTCTGCGCCGCGGTGGCCGGTGCCGGCCTGGCCTTCCTGTGGTTCAACGCCCACCCGGCCGAGGTGTTCATGGGCGACGTCGGCGCGCTGGCGCTGGGCGGCGCGCTCGGCACCATCGCGGTGATCGTGCGGCAGGAGATCGTGCTGGCCATCATGGGCGGCATCTTCGTGGTGGAGGCGCTGTCGGTGATGGCGCAGGTGCTGTACTTCAAGTACACGAAGCGCAGGTACGGGGCGGGCCGGCGCATCCTGCTGATGGCGCCGCTGCACCACCATTTCGAGAAGACCGGCTGGAAGGAAACGCAGGTCGTGATCCGCTTCTGGATCATCACGATGCTGCTGTGCCTGGTCGGCCTGTCCACCCTGAAGCTGCGGTGATGGAAAGCTTGCGCGAACAGGATGTGCTGGTGCTGGGCTGCGGGGCCTCGGGCCTCGCCATGGCGCGCTGGTGCGCGCGCAACGGCGCCCGGGTGACGGTGGCGGACACGCGCGAGGATCCGCCGCAGCTGGCCACGCTGCGCGAGCAATTGCCCGCGGCCGTCTTCATCGGCGGCGCCTTCACGGCGGAACTGGCGCAGGGCCGGCAACTCGTGCTGCGCAGCCCCGGCCTCACGCCGGCCCAGGTGGCGACGGTGGAAGAGGCCGCTCGCGCCCAAGGCATTGCCGTGCGCGGCGAGCTGGGCCTCTTCGCCGACGCGCTGGCGGCGATGCGCGAGGCCGAGGGCTACCACCCGGCGGTGCTGGCCGTGACCGGCACCAACGGCAAGACCACCGTGACCGCGCTCACCGGCCAGCTGGTGGAGCGCAGCGGCAAGACCGTGGCCGTGGCCGGCAACATCGGCCCGACGCTGCTGGACACGCTGGCGGCCAAGCGCGACGCCAACGCCTTGCCGCAGGTCTGGGTGCTGGAGCTTTCCAGCTTCCAGCTCGAGGGCGCGACCGGCTTCGAGCCCACGGCCGCCACGGTGCTGAACGTGACGCAGGACCACCTGGACTGGCACGGCACGATGGAGGCCTATGCCGCCGCCAAGGCGCGCATCTTCGGCCAGACCGCGGTGATGGTGCTCAATCGCGAAGATCCGCTGGTGATGAAGATGCTGCCGGCGCCGGTGCGGCTGAAGGGCGGCAAGTACGAGCAGCGCAGCTACCTGACCTTCGGCGGCGACCTGCCGCAGCGCCCCGGCGACTTCGGCCTGGAAGTCGTGCACGGCATGGCCTGGCTGGTGCGCGCGCACGAGGCCGACGAGACCGAGAAACGGCGCAAGGACGCCGAGCAGGAGATCTACCTGCAGCGCCTGATGCCCGCCGACGCGCTGCGCATCCGCGGCCGCCACAACGCGATCAACGCGCTGTCCGCGCTGGCGCTGGCCACTTCCGCGGGCTGCCAGCTGGGGCCCATGCTGTACGGCCTGCGCGAGTACCGCGGCGAGCCGCACCGAGTGGAGTCGGTGGCGATCGTCGACGACGTGGAGTACTTCGACGACAGCAAGGGCACCAATGTCGGCGCGACCGTCGCCGCGCTGCAGGGCCTGGGCGCCGAACGCAAGCTGGTCGTGATCCTGGGCGGCGACGGCAAGGGGCAGGACTTCGCGCCGCTCGCCGAGCCGGTGGCGCGCTTCGCCCGCGCCGCCGTGCTGATCGGCCGCGACGGCCCGCAGATCCGCGCCGTGCTGGAAGCCACCGGCGTGCCGCTGGCCGAGGCCGCAACCATGGAAGAGGCCGTGCGCGTGGCCACGCAGCGGGCCCATGCGGGCGACGCCGTGCTGATGTCGCCGGCCTGCGCGAGCTTCGACATGTTCCGCAACTACGCGCACCGCGCCGAGGTGTTCCGCGCCGCGGTGCAGGCGCTCGCCGACGAGGCGGGCACGCTGACGGGAGGCGTGGCTTGAAGCTCGCTCTTCCCGCCATCGCCTCGGTGTTTCGCCGCAACCCGTTCGGCGCGCGCAACGACGCGCCCTGGGTGGCGCGCGGCTCCGCCCCGGTCGAAGGCCTGCGGCCGTTCGACCCGGCGCTGCTGTGGCTCACCGTGGCGCTGCTGGCCTGGGGCATGGTGATGGTCTATTCGGCCTCCATCGCGCTGCCGGACAACCCGCGCTTCAGCCGCTACGCGCACACCTACTTCCTGAGCCGGCACGCGCTGTTCCTGGGCCTGTCCTTCGTGGCCGGCCTGATCGCCTTCCAGGTCAAGGTGGAGACCTGGGAGCGGCTCGCGCCGTGGCTGTTCGTGGCCTCGCTGGTGCTGCTGGCGGTGGTGCTGATCCCGCACGTGGGCAAGGGCGTCAACGGCGCGCGCCGCTGGCTGCCGCTGGGGCCGGTGTCCTTCCAGCCGTCCGAGCTCGCCAAGCTGGCGGTGCTGCTCTACGCCGCCAACTACATGGTGCGCAAGATGGACGTGAAGGAGCGCTTCTTCCGCGCCGTGCTGCCCATGGCCACCGCGGTTGCCGTCGTCGGCATTCTGCTGCTGGCGGAACCCGACATGGGCGCCTTCATGGTGATCGCGGTGATCGCGATGGGCATCCTGTTCCTGGGCGGCGTGAACGCGCGCATGTTCTTCCTGATCGCCGCGGTGATCGTCGTGGCCTTCATGCTGATGATCGCGTTCTCCGACTGGCGGCGCGAGCGCATCTTCGCCTACCTCGATCCCTGGAATGAGAAGTACGCGCTGGGCAAGGGCTACCAGCTCTCGCACTCGCTGATCGCCATCGGCCGCGGCGAGATCTTCGGCGTCGGCCTGGGCGGCAGCGTGGAGAAGCTGCACTGGCTGCCCGAGGCGCACACCGACTTCCTGCTGGCCGTGATCGGCGAGGAGTTCGGCCTGGTCGGCGTGCTGACCGTGATCCTGTGCTTCCTGTGGATGACGCGGCGCATCATGCACATCGGCCGCCAGGCGATCGCACTGGACCGGGTGTTCGCCGGCCTGGTGGCGCAGGGCGTAGGCATCTGGATCGGCTTCCAGGCCTTCATCAACATGGGCGTGAACCTCGGCGCGCTGCCCACCAAGGGCCTCACGCTGCCGCTGATGTCCTATGGCGGCTCCGCGGTGCTGATGAACGTGGTGGCGATCGCGGTGGTGCTGCGGATCGACTACGAGAACCGCACCTTGATGCGCGGGGGCCGGGCATGATCCTCGCATTGTCCACGCGCAACGGAGCCCTCCCCCTTGAGGGGGAGGGTCGGGGTGGGGGCGAGCCACATGACGGCAAAGCGCCAGCGCCAAGAGCGACAGCGTTGGTGATGGCGGGGGGGACGGGAGGCCATATCTTCCCCGGCCTCGCGGTCGCCGAGGCGCTGCGTGCGCGCGGCTGGCGCGTGCACTGGCTGGGCGCGCCCAACAGCATGGAGGCGCAGCTGGTGCCGCCGCGCGGCTTCCCGCTGGAGACCATCAACTTCGGCGGCGTGCGCGGCAAGGGCCTGAAGGCCTATGCCTTCCTGCCGCTGCGCATCCTGCACTCGTTCTGGCAAAGCATCCAGGTGCTGCGGCGCGTGCGCCCGCAGGTCGTCGTCGGCCTCGGCGGCTACATCACTTTCCCGGGCGGCATGATGGGCGTGCTGCTGGGCAAGCCGCTGGTGCTGCACGAACAGAATTCGATCGCCGGCATGGCCAACCGCGTGCTCGCGACGGTGGCCGACCGCGTCTACAGCGCCTTCCCCGGCGTGCTGAAGAAGGGCGAATGGGTCGGCAACCCGCTGCGCGAAGCCTTCCTGCGCCAGCCCCCGCCCGAGGAGCGCTTCGCCGGCCGCAACGGGCCGCTGAAGGTGCTGGTGGTGGGCGGCAGCCTGGGCGCCCGGGCGCTCAACGAGATCGTGCCGCAGGCGCTGGCGCGCATCCCGGCTGCGAACCGGCCGCGGGTGCTGCACCAGAGCGGCGCCAGGCAGATCGACGAACTGCGCGCCAACTACGCGAAGGCTGGCGTCGAGGCGGAGCTCACGCCCTTCATCGACGACACGGCCACCGCCTATGCCGAGGCCGACCTCGTGATCTGCCGCGCCGGCGCCAGCACCGTGACCGAGCTCGCCGCGGTGGGCGTGCCGGCGCTGTTCGTTCCCTTCCCCTTCGCCGTCGACGACCACCAGACCACGAACGCGAAGTTCCTGGTCGATGCCGGCGGCGGCTGGCTCGTGCCCCAGCGCGAGCTGAACCCCGACCGGCTGGCCACCATGCTGATCACGCTGACGCGCGGCGAACTGCTCGCGCGGGCCGTGGCGGCCAAGCGCATGCAGAAGACCCAGGCGACCGAGCAGATGGTCGCCGCCTGCGAGGCACTCGCACGATGAAACACGCGATCAAGCAAATCCACTTCGTAGAGTCACAGAAAGCCAACGAAATGTCGGAGGCTGTGTGAAGCACGCGATCAAGCATATTCATTTCGTTGGCGTGGGCGGTGCCGGCATGTCCGGCATCGCCGAAGTCCTGCGCAACCTCGGCTACCTGATCTCGGGCTCCGACATCGCCGATTCGCCCACGCTGCGGCGCCTGTCCGAGCAGGGCATCCAGACCTTCGTCGGCCACGCGGCCGCCAACGTGATCGGCGCCGACGCGGTGGTCACCTCCACGGCGGTGCAGCAGGACAACCCCGAGGTGGTCGCCGCGCGCAAGCGCAAGATCCCGATCGTGCCGCGCGCCGTGATGCTGGCGGAGCTGATGCGCCTGAAGCAGGGCATTGCGATCGCCGGCACCCACGGCAAGACGACCACCACCAGCCTGGTGGCCAGCGTGCTGGCCGAGGGCGGGCTGGACCCCACGTTCGTGATCGGCGGGCGCCTGAACAGCGCGGGCGCCAACGCCAAGCTCGGTTCGGGCGACTACATCGTGGTGGAGGCGGACGAATCGGACGCCTCCTTCCTCAACCTGCTTCCGGTGATGGCGGTGGTGACCAACATCGACGCCGACCACATGGACACCTACGGCCACGACTTCAACAACCTGAAGAAGGCCTTCCTCGAGTTCCTGCACCGCATGCCCTTCTACGGCACGGCGATCCTGTGCGTGGAGGACGAGGCGGTGCGCTCCATCGTGCCGCAGGTGCAGTGCCCGGTGACCACCTACGGCTTCGGCGAGGATGCGCAGGTGCGGGCGGTGGACGTGAAGGCCGTGGGCGCGCAGATGCACTTCACCGTGCAGCGCCGCAACGGCGTGACGCTGCCCGACCTGCACGTGCAGCTGAACCTGGTGGGCCTGCACAACGTGCTCAACGCGCTTTCCGCGATCGCGGTGGCGGTGGAACTGAACATCCCGGACGACGCGGTGGTGAAGGCGCTGGCGGAATTCCGCGGCGTCGGCCGGCGCTTCCAGAGCTACGGCGAGCTGCCGGTGCCGCAGGCGCAGGGCGGCGGCAGCTTCACCGTGATCGAGGACTACGGCCACCACCCGGTGGAGATGCGCGCGACGCTCGCCGCCGCGCGCGGCGCCTTCCCGGGCCAGCGCATCGTGCTGGCCTTCCAGCCGCACCGCTATACCCGCACGCGCGACTGCTTCGAGGACTTCGTGCAGGTGCTGGGGACCGCGGACGCCGTGCTGCTGGCGGAGGTCTATTCCGCCGGCGAGGAGCCGATCGTCGCGGCCGACGGCCGCTCGCTGGCCCGCGCCGTGCGCGTGGCCGGCAAGGTGGAGCCGCAGTTCGTGGGCGACATCGCCGGGATGCCGCAGGCGGTGCTGGAGACGGTGCGCGCGGGCGACGTGGTGATGTGCATGGGTGCCGGCTCGATCGGCGGCGTGCCGGCGAAGCTCGTCGAGCTTTGCGGTCCGGCGTTGGGCGAGGAAGGCGCAGCATGACGCAAGACGCTCAACGCTCGACGCCCAACCCGAAGGAGTGGGGCAAGGTCGCCGTCCTCATGGGCGGCAAGTCGGCCGAGCGCGAGGTCTCCCTGATGTCCGGCAGCGGCGTGCTGAAGGCGCTGCAGGCCAAGGGCGTGGACGCGCACGCCTTCGATCCGGCCGAACGCGACCTGGTCGAACTGAAGCGCAAGAACTTCAAGCGCTGCTTCATCGCGCTGCACGGCCGCTTCGGCGAGGACGGCACGGTGCAGGGCGCGCTCGAGCTGCTCGGCATCCCCTACACCGGCTCCGGCGTGATGGCCTCCGCCATCTCGATCGACAAGACCATGACCAAGCGCGTCTGGCTGGCCGAAGGCATCCCGACGCCGAGGTACACGCTGCTCAAGCGCGGCGCCTACCAGCGCGAGGACGTGGTCAAGATCCCCGACGACCTGGGGCTGCCCCTGATCGTGAAGCCGGCGCGCGAGGGCTCCTCGATCGGCGTGGCCAAGGTGCAGGGCTACTCCGAGATGCTGGATGCGGTCGACGCCGCCGCGGCGCTGGACACCGACGTGCTGTGCGAGCAGTTCATCTCCGGCGACGAGGTCACCTGCCCGATCCTCGGCACCGGCGACGGCGCCCGCGCGCTGCCGGTGATCCGCATCGTGGCGCCGGAAGGCAACTACGACTACCAGAACAAGTATTTCACCGACGACACCAAGTACATGGTGCCCTGCGGCCTGCCCGAAGGCGAGGAAGCCGCGATCCAGGACCTCGTGGTGAAGGCCTACCGCGTGCTGGGCTGCCGCGGCTGGGGCCGCATCGACGTGATGATCGACGCCGCCACCCGCAAGCCGTCGCTGCTGGAGATCAACACCTCGCCCGGCATGACCGGGCACTCGCTGGTGCCGATGTCGGCCCGCGCCTGCGGCATCAGCTACGAGGACCTGTGCCTGCAACTGCTGGCCGACGCGGCGCTGGACCTGCCGCCGCAGGAGGTGGCGAAGAAATGAAGAAGAAGCAGGCCAGCGCTGCCCTGCCGTTCGACGTCCGGCTGATGAACCTCACCGCCACGGTGCTGTTCGCGGCCTGCGGCGTCGTGCTGGTGGCGGCGCTCGCCTGGTGGGCCGTGCGCCATCCGGTGTTCGCGATCCGCGGCATCGTGGTGCAGGGCGAGATCACGCACAACAACGCGGCGACGCTGCGCGCCAACGTGGCGCCGCGCCTGGCCGGCAACTTCTTCACCCTCGACCTGCAGCAGGCGCGCGAGGCCTTCGAGGCCGTGCCCTGGGTGCGCAAGGCCGTGGTGAAGCGCGAATTCCCGAACCGGCTGCGGGTGCAGATCGAGGAGCACCGGCCCGAGGCCCTGTGGGGGACGGATTCGGAGTCGCGCCTGGTCAACACCTTCGGCGAGGTCTTCGAGGCCAACGCAGGCGACGTGGAACAGGACGACATGCCGCGGCTGGCGGGGCCGGAGGGCTCGTCGGCGCAGGTGCTCGCCATGTACCGCGCGCTCGATCCGCTGCTGCAGCCGCTGGAGCTGTCGGTGGAGCAGGTGACGCTGACCGGCCGCGGCGGCTGGACGCTGCAGCTCGATAGCGGCGCGGTGCTGGAACTCGGCCGCGGCACGGCGCAGGAAGTGGTGGCGCGCAGCGAGCGCTTCGTGCGCACGCTCACGCAGGTGACATCGAAATACGGGCGCAGGCCGGAGGCGCTGGTGACGGCGGACCTGCGCCACACGGGCGGTTATGCAGTCAGGCTGAGGGGCGTGTCGACCACCGAGTCGACAGCGCAGAGGAACTGAGGAACAACGAGGATGGCGAAGGATTACAAGGATCTCGTCGTCGGCCTGGACATCGGCACGGCCAAGGTGATGGCGGTGGTGGCCGAGGTGCTGGCGGGCGGCGAACTCAAGATCGCCGGGCTGGGCATCGCGCCCGCCAGCGGCTTGAAGCGCGGCGTGGTGGTCAACATCGACGCCACGGTGCAGAGCATCCAGCAGGCGCTGAAGGAAGCCGAGCTGATGGCCGACTGCAAGATCACGCGCGTCTACACCGGCATCACCGGCAGCCATATCCGCGGCATCAATTCGAGCGGCATGGTGGCCGTGAAGGACCGCGAGGTGACGCCGGCCGACGTGGCGCGGGTGGTCGAGACGGCGCGCGCGATCAACATCTCCACCGACCAGCGCCTGCTGCTGGTGGAGCCGCAGGAATTCGTGATCGACGGCCAGGACGTGAAGGAGCCGATCGGCATGAGCGGCATCCGGCTGGAGGCCAAGGTGCACATCGTCACCGGCGCCCAGAGCGCGGCCGAGAACATCATCAAGTGCGTGCGCCGCTGCGGGCTGGAGGTGGAGCAGCTGCTGCTCAATCCGCTGGCCAGCTCGCAATCCGTGCTGTCGGACGACGAGAAGGAGCTGGGCGTGGCCTGCGTCGACATCGGCGCCGGCACCACCGACGTGGCGATCTTCACGGGCGGCGCGATCCGCCACACCGCCGTGATCCCGATCGCCGGCGACCTGATCACCAGCGACATCGCGATGGCGCTGCGCACGCCGACCAAGGACGCCGAGGACATCAAGGTGGAGTCCGGCTACGCCAAGCAGCTGCTGGCGGACCCCGAGCAGCAGGTGGAAGTGCCGGGCCTGGGCGACCGCGGGCCGCGCATGCTGTCCAAGCAGGCGCTGGCCGGGGTGATCGAGCCGCGCGTGGAGGAGATCTTCTCGCTGGTGCAGCAGGTGATCCGCGAGTCGGGCTACGAGGAGGTGCTGTCCTCCGGCATCGTGATCACCGGCGGCAGCGCGGTGATGCCCGGCATGGTGGAACTGGGCGAGGACATCTTCCTGAAGCCGGTGCGCCGCGGCATGCCGCGCTACGGCGGCGCGCTGTCGGACATGGTGGCGCAGCCGCGCGCGGCCACCGTGATGGGATTGCTCGAAGAGGCGCGGCTCGCGCGCATGCGCGGGGCCCGCGTGGCGCAGAAGCACGGCTCGGTGAAGACCGCCTTCGGCCGCATCCGCGACTTCATCGTCGGAAATTTTTAAGCCCATGACTCGCTACAAGATCTGG
>Ga0255338_1002534_pt1 | contig 26088 bp, 22 predicted proteins | sample MeOH1_35cm_T4_19_FD_203715 | JGI IMG/M metagenome (GOLD analysis project Ga0255338, IMG submission 203715) | Sandy soil microbial communities from University of British Columbia, Vancouver, Canada - MeOH1_35cm_T4_195 | ecosystem: Engineered > Artificial ecosystem > Sand microcosm > Unclassified ...
CCTAACCGGCTTTGCCGGGGGCCTTACTGCCTTGCCGCTGCGCCGTTTGCGTCAGCAGCAGAGAAACGAGATTATGAAGAACAACCTGCGTTTCGTCAACAGGTCAGCGAAACTTTTTTCGCTCCGGTCAGCGCTGCCAAACCCCTCAGCTCCAACCGCCCATCGCCCCGCAACCCTTGCCAGTGCTGCGTTTGCAGCGCGCTTCGTGTTGCGAGGGGACGAATAGTAGGCCCCTTTCCAAGGCTTTGCAACACGCTTGTCATGCTACCGTGGATGATCTCGCTGCATTATCCCGACAACCCATTGATCAGAAAGGAAATTCCTGGCCGGAGAATATTTTCGGGAATGGGAATACCCCTCATCTATCCTCGGGTATTCCCTAGGCCACATTCAGCCATGCCGGAAATTAGGTGCGCGTTTCTCCACAAAAGCCGCCATACCCTCCTTCTGGTCTTCCGTGGCGAATGTCGCATGGAACAGCCGGCGTTCGAAGTGGACCCCTTCATTCAGAGTCGTCTCATAGGCAGCATTGACCGACTCCTTGATCATCATGACCACGGGCAGCGAATAGCCGGCGATGGTGTCGGCGGTGGCAAATGCCTCATCGAGCAGCTTGTCGGCCGCCACCACGCGCGACACCAGTCCGGCGCGCTCGGCTTCGGCCGCGTCCATCATGCGGGCGCTCAGGCACAGGTCCATGGCCTTGGCCTTGGACACCGCGCGCGGCAGCCGCTGGGTGCCGCCGGCGCCGGGCATAGTGCCGAGCTTGACCTCGGGCTGGCCGAACTTCGCGTTGTCCGCCGCGATGATGATGTCGCACATCATTGCCAGTTCGTTGCCGCCGCCCAGCGCATAGCCGGCCACGGCCGCGATCACGGGCTTGCGGATGCGGCGGATGGTTTCCCAGTTGCGGGTGATGTAATCGCCCTTGTAGACATCGATAAAGGAGTACTTCGCCATCATGCCGATATCCGCACCCGCCGCAAACGCGCGCTCGCTGCCGGTAATGACGATGCAGCCGATGGCGTCGTCCGCATCGAACGCGGTCAGGGCGGCGCCAAGTTCGTCCATCAGCGCGTCGTTGAGCGCGTTGAGCGCCTTGGGGCGGTTCAGCGTCACCAATCCGACGCGCCCGCGCGTCTCCACCAGGATGTTCTCGTACGACATGTCTGCTCCTCGTTATGAATGAAATCGGTCTGGTTGCCAGCGGCACGATACTCGCGCGGTGCCGCCGCAACGGTCAACCCCCCGGCAAGGCGCTCGCGCAGCCGCTCATTCGCCAGCGTCCGTTGTCGAGCCGACCGGCCATCCCCCGCCAAGCGCCCGGTATAGCGATACCGCCGCAATAGCCTGGGCCGTCTGCGTCTGGATCTGCTCCTCCTCGCGCCGCAGCGCGTCTACGCGCGCATCCAGCACGTCTTGCAGCGTGCGCCGGCCGCCTTCGTAGAGGCGCACGGCGTTTTCGCTGTTACGCCGCGCGGTGGCCACCACCGCATCCAGCGTGGCTGCGCGCTGGTCCAGGCTATGGCGCAGGCTGTAGGCGTTGTCCACTTCCTCGAGCGTGCGCAGCACGACCGCGTCGTAGTTCGCCTGCGCCGCTTGCAGGCGGGCGTCGGCGGCATCGATATCGGCCTGGATGCGCCCGGCGGTAAAGATTGGCAATTGCACACCGACCCCCAGCAATCCGCCGGAGCCGCTCAGCGCTGGCAGCCCGTCCAGGTGCAGGCGCCCGTCCTGGCCAAGGAAGGTCAGGTAGAAACGCGGGAACAACTCCGCCTTTGCGCTGCCGAGCCTGGCGGCCTGCGCCTGCACCAGCGCGGCGGTGGCGCGGACATCCGGCCGCCGCTGGATGACCTCGGACGGAATCTGCCCCGCCGGAGGGGCCGGCACGAAGAACGGCGGCGGCGCTGGCAGCGCGGCGGCGCGCTGAGGTGCATCGCCGGCGAGCACCGCCAGGCGGCGCTCGCGGATCGAGATCAGGTTCAGCAGCACAGGCCGCTGCGCCTGCAGCGCCCCAAGCTGCTCGCTGACGCGTTCGATGTCGAACGACAGCGCCTGGCCGGCGGCATGGCGCGCGCGGGTGTAGCGCAGCAACTGTGCCACGGTGTCCGTACTGCGATCCAGGAGCTGCAGGCGGCGTTGCAGGCCGCGCGCCGCGAGGTAGTTCTCGGCCACGTCGGCGGCGATCGCCAGGCGCGTGCCGCGCAATCGCTCCCCGGCACCGAGCGCGATAGCTGCGGCGGCTTGCGCATCGCTGCGCCGGCCGCCGAAAATATCGATCTCCCAGGCCACGGTCACGCCGGCAAGGTGGCCTTCCACGCCGGGCGACATGTCAGGCAGGCCGGCCGGGCTGCGCAGGTCGATCACACCACGTGCGGCCTGCGCTTGCGCCGATAGCGTCGGGTAGAGCGCCGAATCGGCTGCCCGGCCCATGGCTCGCGCTTCCGCCACGCGCGCCTGCGCCGCGCGCAGGTCGAAGTTGGCCTGCAGGGCCTGGGTGACCCATTGCGCCAGTTCGGGGTCGTCCCAGTTTTGCCACCACTGTGACAAATCCTGCTTCGCGCCTGGCGTACTCGAGGCAGGGGCTTCCTTGAACGCAACCGGCACCGCGATGCTGCCGGGCACGGTGACGCTTACCGTCGTGCAGCCGGCCAGGCCAGCCACGATGCACGCGGCAAGGCCGGCGAGAGCGAGTCGTGGACGGGTATTCAAGATAGAAGTCCGCTTACGTTGTATGTGCGTGCCAGGGAAACATTCATCGCGATCAGACATGGTGGCCCTAACCCTGCTGCGTCAGCATGGAGCGGAAGCGCGTGAGCGCAAGCGCCAGGAAGAGCCCGCCCGCAGCCGTCACCCCCAGCAACTGCGGCCACACCACGTCCAGGCCCGCACTGCGGAACAGGATGGCCTGGGTCAGGTTGACGAACTGGGTTGTCGGCAGGAACTGTACGGCATGCTGCATGGCTTCCGGCATGCTCTGCACCGGCGTGGCGGCGCCGGACAGCAGGTATGCCACGGCATAGGTCGGCACTGCCAGCAGGCCGAACTGGGGCATGGACGGCGCCACGGTGGCCAGCCACATGCCCAGCGCCGTGACGGAGAACAGGTAGAGCGCCGTACTCAGCGCGAACAGCCCCAGCGATCCCGAGACAGGTACCTCCAGCCACAGGTGGACCACCAGCCATAGCGACAACAAGGAGGCCACGAAGATCACCGAGCCATTGGCCAGGATCTTGGCCACGGCGATCTCGCTGGCGCGCACCGGCATCACCAGCAAGTGCTCGATGGTGCCGTGCTCGCGTTCGCGGATGACCGCGGCGCCCACCAGGATGATGGCCAGAACGGTGATGTTGACCACGATCTGCATGGTGGACGTGAACCAGTGCGATTCCGTATTGGGATTGAACATGACCGTGCTTTCCACGCGCACCGGGAGCTGCGCGTCGATCCCCGGGGCGTGCAGGAATTCGAGCACCTCGCGCGTGAAGATCTGCTGCAGGTAGGTGGCGCCGAGCCCTGCCTGCGTCATTGCCGTGGCATCGACCAGCACCTGCACCGCCGGCGTCCGGCCGGCCAGCACGTCGGCTTCGAGGCGCGGCGGGATCTCGATGGCGAAGATGTAGCGCCCCCGGTTCATCTCCACATCCACGGCATGCCTGTCCACATCGACTGGCGTCTTGAAATAGGGAGGGCGGATCGCGTTGCGCAGGCGGCGCGAGAGTTCGGAGTGGTCGGCGTCCACAATGGCCACGGACGCGTTCGACACCTCCGCCTTGATGCCCTTGGCCACCGAATGCACGGCCAGCGTAAAGGCGAATACGATCAGCACCATCAGCGTGATATCGCCGGACAGGCTGCGCAGTTCCTTGCCGCACAGCCGCGCCACATTCTTGCACCATTGGTTCATCTCGGCATCTCCGGCCTAGGCTTCCTGCTTGCGCAACAGCAGGCGCGCGGCGGCCAGGTACAGCAGCGCAAAGCCCAGCAAGGCCAGGTACATGGTGCCAAAGCTGCGCGCGCCCAGGCCCTTGGTGAAGCTGCCCAGGCTGACCAGCTGGAACCACGACGACGGAAATCCCAGGCCGATCCAGTAGCTGCTGCCGGTCAGCGTGGAGACCGGATAAAGCAGGCCGGAGAAGTTGACGGACGGGATCAGGCACAGAATGGCGGTGCCGAAGATGGCCGCCACCTGCGAGCGCACGAAGGTCGACACCAGCAGACCGAGCGCGGTCGCGGCCAGCACGAACAGCGCGGCGCCCAGCGACAGGGCGAGAAAGGAGCCCTTGAGCGGCACCTGAAGCAGCACGATCGCCAGGGCCACCAGGGTCAGGTAGCTGATCATGGCCAGCACCACATAGGGCATCTGCTTGCCGATCAGGTATTCGCCCACGCTCGCGGGGGATGCATACAGGTTGGTGATGGATCCCATCTCCTTTTCGCGCACTACGCCGAGCGCGGTCAGCATGGTGGGAATCAGGATCAGCGCCAGCATGATGATGCCCGGCGTGATGGCGTAGATGCTGCGGAATTCCTGGTTATAGATAAAGCGGGATTCGATCGACACCGGCAGCGCCGCTGGGCGGGCCGGCTGCGCGCGCATTTGCGCATTGGCGTAGGCCAGCAGCACGCCGGTGACATAGGCGCGCGTCGTTGCACCGGGGAAAGGACTGGAGCCGTCGATGCGGAAGGCGATCTGCGGCTGCCGGCCGGCCAGCAGGTCGCGCTCGAAGCCGGGCGGGATCTCGATCACCATCATGTCGGACGCCGCACGCAGGCGCCGGTCCGCGTCCGCGTCGCTTTGCACGGCGCCTGTCTGCGCAAAGTAGCGCGAGCCGGAGAACTGCTCCACCAGTTCGCGGCTGGCGCGGCTCTGGTCGCGGTCCAGCACGGCAAAGCGTACGTTCTCCACATCGAAGGACACGCTCCACGCCGCGGCGCAGAGCAGCACGATCGGACCGAGGATGGCGAACGCCAGCCTGAGCTTGTCGCGCGCCAGTTCCATGGCCTCGCGCCGGCCGAAGGCCCACGTGCGCGCCAGCGGCGAGCCGCCAGGTTGGGGGGCACGCTTGTCGTCCAGCGGAGAAGCCGGGGCCGATGGCGCGGGCAAGGCCGGTACGGCGGCCGCAGCCGTGGCCGCGCCGTGCCCGGGGTGCTCGGCCTCCTCCAGGTAGCTGACGAAGGCATCCTCCAGCGTATGGGCGTGGCGGCTTTCCTGCAGCGCCTCGGGCGTGCCCACCGCCAGCACCCGGCCGCGATGCATGAACGAGATGCGGTCGCAGCGCTCGGCCTCGTTCATGAAGTGGGTGGAGACGAAGATCGTCACACGCTGCTGGCGCGAGAGTTGGGCCAGATGGCGCCAGAACATGTCCCGCGCGCCCGGGTCCACGCCAGAGGTCGGCTCGTCGAGGATCAACACTTCCGGGTGGTGCAGGCAGGCCGCGGCCAATTGCAGGCGCTGGCGAATACCCAGCGACAAGGCAGCCGGCTGCGCGTCGGCGTACGGCGCCAGCTCGAAATCGTGCAGGGCCTGCCCGACCGCGTGCCGCGCCACAGCGCCCTCCATGCGGTAGAGCCTGGCGTGCAGGTCCAGGTTCTGCCGTACCGTGAGTTCCTCGTAGAGCGAGAACGCCTGCGACATATAGCCCACCCGCATGCGCGTGCGCATATCGCTGGCGTCGATGGTCTGGCCGAGCAGCCGCGCGGTGCCGCTGGTGGCATCGAGCAGCCCGGTCAGCATCTTCATGGTGGTGGTCTTGCCGCAGCCATTGGAGCCAAGAAAGCCGAAGATCTCGCTGCGCTCGATGCGAAAGCTGACGTTGTCCACGGCGGTAAAGTCGCCGAAGCGCCGCGTCAGGCCCTCGGCTTCGATGGCGGGCTCGCCGTCATCGGGCGGCCGCGGCGGGATCACCAGGCCCGTGGCGTCGCCGCGCCGCGATGCCGGCAGCAGCGAGACATAAGCCTGTTCGAGATCGGCGGTGCCGGCACGCGCCAGCACCTCGGCGGTGCGATCGCACACCAGCACCTTGCCCATGTCCATGGCGACGAGATGCTCGAAGCGCTGCGCTTCCTCGATATACGCGGTGGCGACGATCACCGTCATGTTCCGCTGCTCCGCCCGCAGGTCTTCCACCAGGGTCCAGAACTGGCGCCGCGACAGTGGGTCCACGCCCGTGGTGGGCTCATCGAGGATCAGCAGGTCCGGATTGTGCACAAGCGCGCAGCACAGCCCCAGCTTCTGTTTCATGCCGCCCGAGAGCTTGCCCGCCGGCCGGTCCGGGAACGGAGCCAGGCCGGTGGCCGCGAGCAGGCGTTCGATGCGCCGGCGCCGCTCGCCCGCGTCCAGGCCGAACAGCCGGGCAAAGAAGTCGATGTTCTCCACCACCGAGAGCGTCGGGTAGAGGTTGCGCCCCAGCCCCTGGGGCATGAACGCCACGCGCGGCAGCAGCGCTTCGCGGGCCTGCCGGTCACGCAAATCCGCCCCCAGCACTGAAGCGCCGCCTTGCTGGATGCGCTTGACGCCGGCGATCACGCCAAGCAAGGTCGACTTGCCGACGCCATCGGGGCCGATCAGGCCGATGGTGGCATTGCCGGGCAGCGTGAGCGACACGTTGTCCAGCGCCACGCTGGCGCCATAGCGATGCGAGAGGCCGTCGATGCGGATGGCCGTGGCCGGGTCCGGATGCGGGCTTGCCACGGCGTCAGGCGGGCTGCTTGCGCAGCGCCAGCGTGGCGGGCCAGGGCTGCGTGGCATCCAGGCGCACGAAGCCATCGCCCGTCATGCCGGCCTTCAACCTGGCCGCGTAGCGCTGCGCCACCTCCGGCGTCAGTTGCAGCTTGACCCGATACATGAGCTTGGCCCGCTCGGCATCGGTCTCCACGTATTTGGGCGTGAACTGCGCCTCGCTGGCCACAAAGCCGATCCGCGCCGGAATCGGCTCGTCCGGCATCGCATCCAGCACGATGCGAGCCTCATCGCCGATCACCAGCTTGCCGGCGGCGCCGGCCGGCAGGAACACCGTGAAGTACATGTCGGCCAGGTTCAGCAGGGACACCACGCGGCCGCCCGCCGGCAGCACCGCGCCGACTTCGATCACGCGATACTCCACACGGCCGGCCACGGGCGCGTGGATGGTGCTTTCGTCCAGCAGGATCTTCAGGCGGGTAATCTGGGCGTCGGCCTCCACGACCGCGGCCCGGGCTTCACCGAGCGCGGCCCGCGCGCCGGCCACGCCCGCGTTTTCGCCATCCAGGCCAAGCTGCCGGCGGTCCCGCTCCACCGAGGAGATCTGGCGGTCCTGATAGAGCTTGACCGCTTCGGTCAACTCCAGCCGTGCCAGTTGCTGGCGGCTCGCGTGCGCATCGATTTCCGCCTGCGCCCGCGACGCAGCCTGCACGGCGCGCTCCCGCGCGGCGGTGGCCAGGCTCAGCTGGGCCAGCAGTTCGGCGTCGTCCTGGCGCGCCACCACGGCACCGGCAGGCAGGGTATCGCCCTCACGCACCGGCAGGTCGACCACGCGGCCCCCATGCTTCACGGCCACGTCGAGCCGGCCGATCTCCATGCGTCCGTTGCTGTGAACCACGTATGCAGGCCAGGGATTGCGCTGAGTGCCAAGCCACCACAGGACGCCGGCGATGAATATGACCAGCAACAGTAATGCGATAGCCCAGCCGGGCTTCTTTTTCATCGACTACTCTGCGCTGAATGAGTGAATATCGCCGAATGGCTCCGGGAGCGAGGGTATCAGCGCGCCGGGGAAATGAGAAGAAAGATACATAGGGAAAGCCTTGAGGCGGGGGCGAAGGGCTGGCTGAAATGCTATGCCTCGCGATGGCACCGCAACTTGATATAGCGCAAGCCAGTGGCGGCGGCGGCACCTTTCCGGGCAGGGCCACCGCTGCCCCTGAAAATCGTGCCCATCCTCTCGCGCGAAATGGCGTGCGACAACACCCTTGCGCCCGGCCGCCAGTCCCACTACTATTTGCCGACCGACTGGTCGGTTAATTTAATGACGCGCCCCGCTGCCTACAATGGGCTGGCGCGCATCGTGGCGTCAGATCCACGCACCCGACCTGGAGAACAATATGGCGCAGGAGACAACCATGCCCCCATCTCACGCCCCGGCCACCTCCCGTGGCACACTCGATTCCGGCCCTATCCTGCTGCGCTGGCAGGGGAATGTGGCCGTGGTCACGCTCAACCGGCCCGACAAGCTCAACAGTTTCACGCGCCCGATGCACCAGGCGCTGACCACCGCGCTCGACCACGTGGAAGCCGGCGGCGCCCGGGCGTTGCTGCTGACCGGTGCCGGGCGCGGCTTCTGCGCCGGACAGGACCTGGCCGACCTCGATTTCACGCCCGGCGGCGGCACCGACCTGGGGCAACTCATCGACACCTGTTTCAACCCGCTGGTGCGCCGGCTGCAGGCGCTGCCGCTGCCGGTGGTGGCCGCGGTCAACGGCACGGCCGCCGGTGCGGGGGCCAATCTGGCCCTGGCCTGCGACATCGTGCTGGCCGCGCGCTCGGCGTGCTTCATCCAGGCATTCGTGAAGATCGGGCTCGTGCCCGATTCCGGCGGCACCTGGCTGCTGCCCAAGCGGCTGGGCCTGGCGCGCGCGATGGGCCTGGCCATGACCGGCGACAAGCTCGGCGCCGACGAGGCGGAAAAGTGGGGACTGGTCTGGGACGTCATGGACGACCCCCTGCTGCCGCAGCAGGCCATGGCGCTGGCCACGCACCTGGCCGCGCAACCCACGCGCGCGCTGGCGGCGATCAAGCGGGCGATGTACGCCAGCGCCACCAGCACGCTGGACGCCCAGCTCGACCTCGAACGCGACCTCCAGCGCGACCTGGGCCAGTCGCACGACTATATAGAGGGCGTGAACGCCTTCCTCGAGAAACGCGCGCCGCACTTCACGGGCGAATAGCTGACCCCGGCCGACCACGCGGCCCGGCCCCGGCCGGCGCCCCGACTCAGGAGACCCGCTTGACCCAAGATCCCCAGGCACTGGCCGAAGCGGCCGCCGCCGCCATGTACGAGGCCGATGCGTGCAGCCGCTGGCTGGGCATCGTCGTCGAGGCCGTGCGGCCCGGCTATGCCAGGCTCTCGATGCCGATCCGCCCCGAATTCCTCAACGGCCACGGCATCTGCCATGGCGGGCTGATGTTCACGCTGGCCGATTCCAGCTTCGCCTTTGCCTGCAACAGTCACAATATCAATACAGTTGCGGCCGGTTGCGCCATCGAATTCCTGCGCCCCGTGCACGGCGGCGACGTGCTGACCGCCGAGGCCCAGGAGCAGGTGCTCGCCGGGCGCCACGGTATTTACGATATCCGCGTGACCAACCAGGCCGGGCAGCCGGTGGCGATGTTCCGCGGCAAGTCCGCCCAGATCAAGGGCCATGTCGTCGAAATGCCAGCCCAGGCCACCTGAGAAACGCAAGTCCCAAACCCCGAAGCCGCGCCAACGCAGCGCGGCCCATCCCGTGAACGTGGAGACAACATGAGTACGCGCCTCACCGATCTGCCCCTGGAGCCGATCGAGACCGCCAGCCGCCAGGAACTCCAGGCCCTGCAGCTCGATCGCCTGAAATGGTCGCTGCGCCATGCCTACGACCATTCGCCGGTATATCGGCGCAAGTTCGACGAGGCCGGCGTGCATCCTGACCAGGTACGGTCGCTGGCCGACCTGGCGCGGTTTCCGTTCACCACCAAGCAGGACCTGCGCGACAACTACCCGTTCGGCATGTTCGCCGTGCCGCAGGACCGGATCGCACGCATCCACGCTTCGTCGGGCACCACGGGCAAACCCACCGTGGTGGGCTACACGCTGCGCGACATCGACACCTGGGCCACGGTCATGGCGCGCTCGATCCGCGCCTCGGGCGCGCGGCGGGGCGACAAGGTCCACGTCAGCTACGGCTACGGGCTGTTCACGGGCGGCCTGGGCGCGCACTACGGCGTAGAGCGCGCCGGCCTGACCGCCATCCCGTTCGGCGGCGGGCAGACTGAGCGCCAGGTGCAGCTGATCCAGGACTTCAAGCCCGAGATCATCATGGTCACGCCCAGCTACATGCTGGCGATTGCCGATGAATTCGAGCGCCAGGGCATCGACCCGGCCACCACGTCGCTGCGCATCGGCATCTTCGGCGCCGAGCCGTGGACGCCCGAGATGCGGCTGGCTATCGAGCGCCGCATGGGCCTCTCGGCCGTCGATATCTATGGATTGTCGGAAGTGATGGGCCCCGGCGTGGCCAACGAATGCGCCGAGACCAAGGACGGCCCGACGATCTGGGAGGACCACTTCTATCCCGAGATCATCGACCCGGAAACCGGCGAAGTCCTACCCGACGGCGAGTTCGGCGAGCTGGTCTTCACGTCGCTGACCAAGGAGGCGATGCCGGTGATCCGCTACCGCACGCGCGATCTCACGCGCCTGCTGCCCGGCACGGCCCGCCCCGCGTTCCGGCGCATGGAGAAGATCACGGGCCGCACCGACGACATGATGATCGTGCGCGGCGTGAACGTGTTTCCGTCGCAGATCGAGGAACTGATCCTCAAGCACGCCGAACTGGCGCCGCACTACCAGTGCGTGCTGGCCAAGGAAGGGCCGATGGATACCCTGACCGTGCGCGTGGAATGCGCCCACGGCGCCCAGCCAGCTGTGGCGCGGCACGCGCAGGCCGGGCTGGCCAGCGATATCAAGGCGTATATCGGCGTCACGGCCGCCATCGAGATCCTGCCCGAAGGCGGCGTGGAGCGGTCGGTGGGCAAGGCGCGGCGCATCGTCGACCAGCGGCCGCGCTGATCTGCCGCGCCGCGTTCAGCTGCGCGGCATCAGCACCCACATCCGGCCGCCCTGCTTCATGCGGCCGGCGGTCTCGCCCGCGGCATCGCCGGCGCCCCAGAAGAAGTCGGCCCGTACCCCGCCCTTGATGGCCGATCCGGTGTCCTGGGCGAACATCAGCCGCTGGATCGGCTCGGTCGAGAGTGGCCGCGTGGTGGAGAGGAACACCGGCACGCCCAGCGGAATCGTGGCGGGGTCCACGGCGATCGACCGCTCCGCGGTCAGCGGCACGCCCAGCGCGCCCACCGGCCCCTCGTTGGTTGGCGGCAGTTCGCGGAAGAAGACGAAGCGCGGATTCACGTTGAGCATCTCGTCCACGCGGGCCGGATTGGCGCGCGCCCATGCCTTGATGCCCTGCATCGTGGCCTGAACGGGCGTGATCTCGCCGCGATCGAGCAGCCATTTGCCGAAAGACCGGAATGGCTGGTCGTTGGTGCCGCCGTACCCCACGCGCATCATCGTGCCGTCCAGCAGGCGGATCCGGCCCGAGCCCTGGATCTGGAGGAAGGCGGCCTCCACGGCGTCGTCCACCCACGCCACCTCGTTGCCGCGCAGCGCCGGGTTGCGCAGCAATTCAGCGCGCGGCGGCAACGCGCCCTTGCCCAGTTGCGGCGGGCGGCGGTACAGCGGAATCTGGTACGACCCCTGGCGCGTGCGCGATCCATGCAGGATCGGCTCGTAATAGCCGGTGATGAGGCCATTATCGGTGCCGTCGCCGTTGATCACGCGATACGGCTGGAAATGGGTCTCGAAGTACTCGCGCATGGCCCCGAGGTCGCCGGCATCGACCATCATGCCGACGGCGCACACGCGATTCCAGTCCGCGCGCTTCTTCAGCGCCTGGCAACTGGCCTGCAGCGCCGGCCAGGCGGCGCGCACGTCGTCCTGGCCCCAGCCACCGATCTCGGCCCAGCTGGCCGGCTGCAGGCGCCCGGCGCCGCTGGCGGCCGGCGGCACCGTGGGGCCACCAGGCGTGCCGCCCGGGCCTTCCACGCGCGGCGGCGGACCGCTCATGCAGCCGGCCAGCAAGGCCGCGACGCCGGCCGCCGCCAGCCAGCCGCGCCAGTCGCGCCAGTCGCGCCAGTCGCGCCAGTCGCGCCATCTGGCGGCGTTGGCCGCCGTTGGGCGCCGGTTGCACGGAGATACCACCCCAAAGGATTCCTGATATGCCATCTTCTTCGCTGTTAGCACCGTGCGCGCGGTTCGCGGCGGCACGCATGTCCTACAATCTCGTACCTGTCTGACTGCCCCTCGCCCAATCCAGATGAGCCAGTTCCTCGAAGACCATCCCACCCTGCTGCTGGCGGCCGAAGCCGGCCTGGCGCTGCTGTTGCTGATCTTCATCGTGGCCTGGACGATGGGCTCGGCGCGCAAGCATCCGCGTCCGACCCGCGCGCCCAAGGATCATCCGTCCCGGGCCGGGGAAGCCCGGCAGGACGCAGACACCCCACCCGGCGCGTAGGTTCCCGGCTCAGTGCAGCATGCGCGGCAGCACCAGCGCGAACTCGGGAATCGGCACCTCGAAGCGATGGCCGTCCTCGGCCACGCAGAAGTACTCGCCCTTCATCGAGCCCACCGGCGTGGAGATCGTGGCCCAGCTCGTGTATTCGAAGTGCTCGCCCGGCTTGAGCAGCGGCTGATGGCCGACCACGCCCAGCCCCGCCACTTCCTGCGCGGCATTGTCGCTGTCCATGATGATCCAGTGGCGCGAGATCAGTTGCGCGGCCACTTCGCCGGTATTGTGGATGGTGATGGTGTAGGCGAACGCATAGCGTCCGCGCTCGGGGTCCGACTGGTCGGACAGGTGCTGGGTGCGTACCGCCACCGAAAAAGCGTACTCGCTCATTGCTGGCTCATGCGTCGAACTGGGATCGACGGCTCGGATGGATGGTCGGGCAGCCTGCGGCGCGGACGCCGCGGCCAGGGTGTCCGCATTGTGCGGCAAGGCCCCGGCAGGGGCAAGCGGGGGCGTCCCGGCACGCGGCGCCCACGCCCGGCGCCCGGTCCGGCGTAAAATACGCGCCATTCCAGATTCCGGCCGGGCCCGCGCCCCGCCCGCACTCCCCCACGACCATGAGCACGCCCACCTACCGCATCGCCCCGTCCATCCTGTCCGCCGACTTTGCCCGCCTGGGCGAAGAGGTCCGCCGCGTCACCGAGGCCGGGGCCGACTGGATCCACTTCGACGTGATGGACAATCACTACGTGCCCAACCTGACCGTGGGCCCGCTGGTCTGCGAGGCCATCCGCCCGCACGTGACCGCCCCGATCGACGTGCACCTGATGGTGCGCCCGGTAGACCGCATCATCCCGGACTTTGCCAAGGCGGGCGCCAATATCATCACGTTCCATCCCGATGCCAGCGACCACGTCGACCGCTCGCTGGCGCTGATCCGCGACCACGGCTGCCAGGCCGGGCTGGTGTTCAACCCGGCCACGCCGCTGCATCACCTGGACCACGTGATGGACCGCCTGGACGTGATCCTGCTGATGTCCGTGAACCCCGGCTTCGGTGGCCAGTCGTTCATTCCCGAGACGCTGAACAAGCTGCGCGCGGTGCGCCAGCGCATCGACGCCTACACGGCCCGCACCGGCCGCCAGATCCTGCTGGAGGTGGACGGCGGCGTGAAGGTGGACAACATCGCCGAGATCGCCGCGGCCGGCGCCGACACGTTCGTGGCGGGCTCCGCCGTGTTCGGCAAGCCCGACGCCGACGGCGGCTATCACGGCATCATCGGCAAGCTGCGCGACGCGCTGGCCACGGTGGGCAAGTAAACAGGCGGGCCAGGCAGATGGGTCTCGAATTCCTGCGCCGCACGGACTGGAGCGGCATCCGGGCGGTGATCGTCGATCTGGACGGCACCATGGTTGATACGGCCGGCGACTTCCACGCCGCCGTGAACGCGATGCTGCTGGCGCTGGCGCACCAGCATCCGCAGCGCGAGCCGGTGGCGCCGATGTCCGCCCAGGAGATCGTCAGCTTCGTGGGCAAGGGGTCGGAGAACCTGATCCGCCGCGTGCTCGATGCGCGCTTTTCTCCACTTCACGCCAACGGCCTGTTTGCCGATGCCTATGCGCTCTATGACCGCGAATATGTGCGCATCAACGGCCAGTTCTCGGCGGTCTATCCCAATGTGCGCGAGGGGCTGGCGGCGCTGAAGGCGGCCGGCGTGCGGCTGGCCTGCGTGACCAACAAGCCCTGGAATTTCACGGAACCGCTGCTGGCCAAGACCGGCCTGGCCCGGTATTTCGAACTGGTCTATGGCGGCGACGCCTTCGCGCTGCGCAAGCCTGACCCGTTCCCGCTGCTGAAGGTGGCCGAGGCGTTCCACGTCGATCCGGCCGCCGTGCTGGCCATCGGCGACTCGGAAAACGACGCCCGCGCGGCCCGCGCGGCGGGCATGGGGGTGCTGCTGGTGCCCTATGGCTACAACCATGGGAACCCTGTACAAGGCGTCGACGCCGATGGTATAGTCCCCGACATTGCCCGGGCCGCCGAGCTTGTTACCGCACATCGGTCCACCCAGCGGGCACCACGCTGAACACATCCATGTTTCTCAACCGCAAACGCATCTTTTCTGGCAGTGATCGGCAGGCCTGGCCCTGGCGTCGCTGGCGCGCCTTTGAACAGGCGTAAAGTGCGTTCGCGAGTCTCCTGACGGACTTGCCGGGGTCGGACTGACCTGCGTTACCCGCGGTCCCCTTCCCCCGACAAGCCACGGTTTTTCCCAGATCCCTCCGCCAGCGCCGTAGCGGCATGTGCTACGGTTAGCTCAAGAACGCGCCGCACGCCACCCCGGCCGTGTGCGCGCCTGTGCGCCTTCGTGCGAGTGGTTCGCACCACGGTCCGCCCCCGGGGCGGGTTGCCAGCATTTCCAGCCCTCCCCTGCCGACATCGCGGCGCCGCGCCCCCTTCCTTCATCAGCGGGTGCCGCAAGAAGAGAGATCGACATGACCGAACTGGAATTCAAATCGCTGGCCGACCAGGGCTACAACCGCATTCCGATCATCGCCGAGGCGCTGGCCGACCTGGAAACGCCGCTGTCGCTGTACCTGAAGCTGGCCCAGTCGCAGACGCGCGGCGTGAACACCTTCCTGCTCGAATCGGTGGTGGGCGGCGAGCGCTTCGGGCGCTACTCGTTCATCGGCCTGCATGCCCGCACGCTGCTGCGCGCCTACGGCCAGCGCGCCGAGGTGGTCACCGACGGCAAGGTCGTGGAAACCCACGAGGGCAATCCGCTCGATTTCATCGCCACGTTCGAGGCGCGCTTCAAGGTGGCGCTGCGCCCGGGCCTGCCGCGCTTCTGCGGCGGCCTGGCCGGCTACTTTGGCTATGACGCGGTGCGTTATATCGAGAAAAAGCTGGCCGCCACGCAGAAGCCGGACGACCTGGGCCTGCCCGACATCCAGTTGCTGCTGTGCGAGGAACTGGCGGTCATCGACAACCTCTCCGGCAAGCTCTACCTGATCGTCTACGCCGACCCGACCACGCCCGAAGCCTATTCCCGCGCCCGCCAGCGCCTGCGCGACCTGCGCATGAAGCTGCGCCAGCCCGTGGACGTGCCGGTGACCAGCCCGTCGGTGCAGTCCGATGTCTATCGCGAATTCCACAAGGCGGACTACTTGGCGGCCGTGCACAAGGCCAAGGAATACATCATGGCCGGCGACATGATGCAGGTGCAGATCGGCCAGCGCCTGGTGAAGCCGTACCGCGACTCGCCGCTGTCGCTGTACCGCGCGCTGCGCTCGCTGAACCCGTCGCCCTATATGTATTTCTACAACTTTGGCGATTTCCAGGTGGTCGGCGCCTCGCCCGAGATCCTCGTGCGCCAGGAAACCCGCACGCTCGGCAAGGGCCCCGAAACCAACGGCAACGGCGACACGCGCACGGCGCACATCGTGACTATCCGCCCGCTGGCCGGCACGCGGCCGCGCGGCAGCACGCCCGAGCGCGATGCCCAACTGGCCACCGAACTGCTCAACGATCCGAAGGAGATTGCCGAGCACGTGATGCTGATCGACCTGGCGCGCAACGACATTGGCCGCATCGCCGAGACCGGCACGGTCAAGGTGACCGACAAGATGGTCATCGAGAAGTACTCGCACGTGCAGCATATCGTCAGTTCGGTGGAGGGCACGCTGCGCGACGGCATGAGCAATCTGGACGTCTTGCGCGCCACGTTCCCGGCCGGCACGCTGTCCGGCGCGCCCAAGGTGCGCGCGATGGAGATCATCGACGAACTGGAGCCGCGCAAGCGTGGCATCTACGGCGGCGCGGTGGGCTATCTCTCGTTCGGCGGCGAGATGGACCTGGCCATCGCCATCCGCACCGGCATCATCAAGGACGGCAATCTCTATGTGCAGGCCGCGGCCGGCATTGTCGCGGACTCGGACCCCGAGGCCGAATGGAGGGAAACCGAGGCGAAGGCGCGCGCCGTGATCCGCGCCGCCGAGCAAGTCCAGGACGGCCTGGACGCCGACCTCTGACCCCAGGAAATGGAGAAACGACCATGCTGCTGATGATCGACAACTACGATTCGTTTACCTACAACCTGGTGCAGTATTTCGGTGAACTCGGCGCCGACGTGCGGACCTTCCGCAACGACGAGATCACGCTCGAGGAGATCGAGGCGCTGAAGCCGGACCATATCTGCGTGTCGCCGGGCCCGTGCAGCCCCAGGGAGGCCGGCATCTCGGTGGCCGTGCTGCAGCACTTCGCGGGCAAGGTTCCGCTGCTGGGCGTGTGCCTGGGCCATCAGGCCATCGGCGAGGCTTTTGGCGGAAAAGTGATTCGTGCCAAGCAGGTCATGCACGGCAAGGTAAGTACGATCGAGACCACCCAGGAAGGGGTGTTCGCGGGATTGCCGAAACATTTCGATGTCACGCGCTATCATTCACTGGCCATCGAGCGCGAGACGCTGCCCGATTGCCTTGCCATCACCGCCTGGACGCCGGACGGCGAGATCATGGGGGTGCGCCACAAGACGCTGGCCGTCGAGGGCGTGCAGTTCCACCCGGAATCGATCTTGTCCGAGCACGGCCATGCGCTGCTGGCCAACTTCCTGAAGGTGCCGCGATGAGGCGGCTCGATCCCGCAACGTTCGCCCCCGCCGCTGCCCACATCGCTCACGAAACCGAAGAATCCGCCATGTCCATCACGCCGCAGGAAGCGCTCACGCGCTGCATCGAACACCGCGAGATCTTTCATGACGAGATGCTGCACCTGATGCGGCAGATCATGCAGGGCCAGATCTCGCCGGTCATGGTGTCAGCCATCCTGACCGGCCTGCGCGTGAAGAAGGAAACCATCGGCGAAATCTCGGCCGCGGCACAGGTGATGCGCGAGTTTGCCAACAAGGTGCCCGTGGCCGATCGCGAGAACTTTGTCGATATCGTGGGAACGGGCGGCGATGGGTCGCATACGTTCAACATCTCCACGGCGTCGATGTTCGTGGCCGCCGCGGCCGGCGCCAAGATCGCCAAGCACGGCAACCGTGGCGTTTCGTCCAAATCGGGCAGCGCCGATGTGCTCGAGGCGCTGGGCGTGAACATCATGCTGACGCCGGAGCAGGTGGGCCAGTGCATCGAGCAGACCGGCATCGGCTTCATGTTCGCGCCCACGCACCATCCGGCCATGAAGAACGTGGCGCCGATCCGCAAGGAAATGGGCGTGCGCACGATCTTCAACATCCTCGGCCCGCTGACCAATCCGGCCGACGCGCCCAATATCCTGATGGGCGTGTTCCATCCGGACCTGGTGGGCATCCAGGTGCGCGTGATGCAGCGCCTGGGCGCCCGGCATGCGCTGGTGGTGTACGGCAAGGACGGCATGGACGAGGTCTCGCTGGGCGCCGCCACGCTGGTGGGCGAACTGAAGGATGGCGAAGTGCGCGAGTACGAGATCCATCCCGAGGACTTCGGGCTGTCGATGATCTCCAATCGGGGCCTGAAGGTGGCCGATGCGGCCGAATCGAAGGAGATGCTGCTGGAAGCGCTGACCGATGTCCCGGGTACCCCGCGCGAGATCGTCACGCTGAATGCCGGCACCGCGCTCTATGCGGCCAATGTGGCCGATTCCATCGAGGACGGTATCCGCCGCGCGCGCGCGGCCATTGCCAGCGGCGCGGCGCGCGGGAAGCTCGACCAGCTCGTGCGTGCCACGCAGCAATTCAAGTAAATAGCCATGTCCGACATCCTGCAAAAGATCCTGGCCGTGAAGGCCGACGAAGTGGCGGCCGCGCGCAAGAAGCGCGACCTGCCGAGCCTGCGCGCCGAGGCCGAGAGCCTGCGGCAGGAGCCCGGCCTGACGCCGCGCGGCTTCGAGCGCGCGCTGCGCGGCAAGATCGCGGCCGGCCATGCGGGCGTGATTGCCGAGGTCAAGAAGGCGTCGCCGTCAAAAGGCGTGCTGCGCGAGCACTTCGTGCCTGAGGCGATCGCCGAAAGCTACGCCAGCCACGGCGCCGCGTGCCTGTCGGTGCTGACCGACGTGAACTTCTTCCAGGGCCACGCCGACTACCTGAAGCGCGCGCGCGGCGCCTGCCCGCTGCCGGCGCTGCGCAAGGACTTCATGATGGACCTGTACCAGGTCTACGAGGCGCGCACGTGGGGCGCGGACTGCATCCTGCTGATCGTGGCCGCGCTGGACCCGGGCCTGATGGCGGAACTGGAAGCCTGCGCGCATGAACTGGGCATGGATGTGCTCGTGGAAGTCCACGGCGCCGATGAACTGGACCACGCGCTGCGGCTCAAGACCCCGCTGGTGGGCGTGAACAACCGCAACCTGCGCACGTTCGAGGTTTCGCTGGACAACACGCTGGCCCTGCTGCCATCGATGCCGGCGGAGCGGCTGGTGGTCACCGAGTCCGGCATCCTGGGCCCGGCCGACGTGAAGCGGATGCGCGACGCCAATGTCAACACATTCCTGGTGGGCGAGGCGTTCATGCGCGCGCCCGATCCGGGCGTGGAGCTGGCGCGACTGTTCGCCTGATGCTGTCTCCCCTCTCCCTCTGGGAGAGGGGAGTAAACAAGAGACCAACCATGCCGCGTGAAATCGAACTGAAGCTGGCCGTGCCCGATGCCGCCCTGGCCGCCGTGGCCGCGTGGCTCGATGCCAATGGCCAGCCGTGCGGCGAGGCCACGCTGCTCAACGTCTACCTGGATACCCCCGCGCGCGACCTCGCCCGGCAACGCGCCGCGCTGCGCCTGCGCAAGAAGGGCAGCCAATGGCTGCAGACGCTGAAGACGGCCGGCACCAGCAACGCCGGACTGGCCGCGCGCAACGAGTGGGAGTGCGAGGTGGCCGGCGAGGCCATCGACCTGGCCTGCTTTCCCGAGGAAGCCCGCGCCGTGCTGGCCCCGCTGGCCGCGCAACTGGCGCCGGTGTTCCGCACCGACTTTGCCCGCCGCGCCTGGATCGTCACGCAGGACGGCGAGCGGATCGAGGCCGCGCTCGATGCGGGCACGATCACCGCGCCGGGGCGGGACAACGCCGAACCCATCCAGGAACTCGAACTCGAATGGCTGCCCGGCCCTGATGCCGATAGCGCCGATGACACCCGCGCCGAAGCCGCGCTGCGCGCCTTCGCCAAACGGCTGGCCCATGTGGCGCCACTCACGCCCGCCGATCTCAGCAAGGCCGCACGCGGATACCGCCTGATCGGCGGCCAGCTTTCCTGACGCTTCCGTCACCGTTCTGTCACCGTTCCGTCACCGCGCCGCCGCATGCAAGCCGACCTGTTCGCCACCGCCGTACCCACTGCCCGCCCGCCCGCCATTGCCAGCCTGCAAGCGCAGGTCGACGCCCTGCCCGCCGCGTGGCGCGCGCTGCTCGAACCGTGCCTCGGCAACGCCGCGTGGGATGAACTGACGCGCTTTGTCGATGGCGAGCGCGCCGCCGGCAAGCCGGTGTTTCCGCATGCGGTCTTCCACGCGCTGCACCTGACGCCGCCCGATGCGGTCAAGGTGGTCATCCTGGGCCAGGACCCGTATCACGGCACCGGCGTGGTCGGCGGCGCGGAGATCCCGCAGGCGCATGGACTGGCGTTCTCGGTGCCCGATGGCGTCAAGGTGCCGCCGAGCCTGCGGAATATCTTCAAGGAAATTGCGGCCGAATACGGCGCCGAGCCCACGCGCGGCTCGGGCAACCTCGAAGGCTGGGCGCGCCAGGGCGTGCTGCTGCTGAACACCGTGCTGACCGTGGAGCAAGGCCAGGCGGCCAGCCACGCGCGGCGCGGCTGGGAGGCCGTGACCGATTGCCTGATCCACGCGCTGGCCACCACGCGGCCCAATCTCGTATTCCTGCTATGGGGCAGCCATGCGCAGGCCAAGCGCGCGCTGCTCGATGGCCACTCCGGACCATCGCATTGCGTGCTCGAGGCGCCGCATCCGTCGCCGCTGTCGGCGCATCGCGGATTCCTCGGTTGCGGGCATTTCCGGCAGGCCAACGACTGGCTCGCAACGCATGGCCGGGGCGGCATCGACTGGCTGCAAGCCGGCTGAGCTTGCGGCTCAGGCCGTCGGCAGCCACGTGAATCCCTTGAACGGCCCCGCGTCGTCCCCGGCCGGCGCCATCGCCACCCGGGAAACCTGCGCCGCCGGCGGCCCCGCTTCCATCCACGCGCGCAGCGCCTCCAGCTTCTCGCGCGGGCCCCGGGCCATCACCTCGACGGTGCCGTCGGTCCGGTTGCGGACCCACCCTTCGACGCCAAGCGCCGTGGCGTAATCGGCGCATGTCGCACGATAACCCACGCCTTGCACGCAGCCATGGGCAATCAGATGCCAGGTTTCATGGGCCGATGTCATCGGTCGCTCCTTGGTGGATTGTCGTCACCCTAGTAAACGCTATATGGTGGCGGCGCGTTAGTTGGGGCTGAAGCATGCGCCATGCTGCGCGCGCCCCGTCCATCCTGCCCCCGCCATCATGCCGCCAACGCCAGACTTTTCCCGCAAGCCCGCGCCCGGCTACGTCGGCCCGCTGCTGACCGCCCCGCCCAACCGGTTCGACCTCGCGCTGCTGCCGATCATCCTGGCGGTCATCATCCTCGTCGCCTATGCCGCGCGGCAGATGGACGTGCCCTACCAGCCCGGCGAGTCGCTGCCCGTTCACCTCGACGTGGCGTGGCTGCCCTATTACCTCATGCGCACCAGCATCCGCATGCTGGCCGCGCTGGGCGCCTCGCTGGTGTTCTCGTTCGCGTTCGCCGCGCTGGCCTCGCGCAGCCGCACCGCCGAGAAAATCATGGTGCCGGCGCTGGACATTCTCCAGTCCATCCCCGTGCTGGGCTTCCTGTCGATCACCGTCACCGGCTTCATCGCGCTGTTTCCCGGCAACCTGGCCGGGGTGGAGTGCGCCGCCATCTTCGCCATTTTCACCTCGCAGGCGTGGAACATGGCCTTCAGCCTCTACCAGTCGTTCCGTACCATCCCGGGCGACCTGATCGAGGCCGCCGCCATGTTCCGGCTCTCGGCCTGGCAACGGTTCTGGCGGCTCGAAGTGCCTTATGCGATGCCCGGCCTGCTCTGGAACATGATGATGTCGATGTCCGGCGGCTGGTTCTTCGTGGTGGCGTCCGAGGCCATCTCCGTCTCGGGCCACGACATCCGCCTGCCCGGCATCGGCTCCTATATCGCACTGGCCATCCAGCAGCAGGACCTGGCCGCCATCGGCTGGGCCATCCTCGCCATGCTGATCGGCATCGTGATCTACGACCAGTTGCTGTTCCGCCCGCTCGTGGCCTGGGCCGACCGCTTCCGCTTCGAGACCCTCGCGCAGGACACCGTGCCCCAATCGTGGCTGCTTGATCTGCTGCGGCGCTCGGCATGGGTCCACGCGCTGCTCAAGCGGAGCGCCGCGGTGGCCGGCCGCACGCTGGCCTGGAGCGCCCGGCATCGTGGCATCGTCGCCCTGCCCGCCGCGCCCGCGCGCCTCGCCCCCTGGATGGACCGCGCGCGCGACGCCGCGATCATCCTCGTGGCCGTGCTGGCGCTCTACCGCGTGGTGCACTTCATCCACAGCGAGGCCGGCTGGGCCGAGGCCGCCCACGTGCTGTGGCTGGGCGCGCTGACCATGGCGCGCGTGCTGGTGCTGATCGGGCTGGCGGCGCTGGTCTGGGTGCCGATCGGCATCCGCATCGGCCTGAACCCGGCCGTGGCGCGCGTGGCCCAGCCCGTGGCGCAGTTCCTGGCCGCGTTCCCGGCCAACCTGATGTTTCCGCTGGCCGTGATGGTGATCGTGCGCCTGGGGCTGAATCCCGACATCTGGCTCAGCCCGCTGATGATCTTCGGCACGCAGTGGTACATCCTGTTCAACGTGGTGGCCGGCGCGTCGGGCATTCCCACCGAACTGCGGCTGGCCGCGCGCAACTTCGGCCTGAAGGGCTGGCTGCTCTGGCGCCGCTTTCTGGTGCCGGCGGTGTTCCCGAGCCTGCTCACCGGCCTGGTGACCGCCGCCGGCGGGTCGTGGAATGCCAGCATCGTGTCCGAATACGTGACCTGGGGCGACCGCACCCTGGTGGCCACCGGCCTGGGCAGCTATATCGCCCAGATGACCGCGCGCGGCGACTTCCCGCGCATCGCGCTGGGCATCGGCGTGATGGCGCTGTTCGTGGTCGGCTTCAACCGGCTGCTCTGGAACCGGCTCTACGCGCTTGCGCAGGCGCGCACCCGTCTTTGAGGTTTTTTGAGGTTTTTACGATGACGCTCAATCCGACCAACCGCCCGGCCACCCCGGTCATCGAACTGCGCGGCGTGAGCAAGATGTTCCGCACGGCGGATCACGTGGATCGCGCCGTGCTCGAGGGCGTGGACCTGACCCTGCGCGAGGGCGAGATCGTCGCCATGCTGGGCAAGTCCGGTTCGGGCAAGTCCACGCTGTTGCGCATCATGGCCGGGCTGGTCGGCGCCGAGCACGGCGAGGTCCGGTTTCGCGGCAGCCGGCTGACCGGCACCGCCGAAGGCATCGCCATGGTGTTCCAGTCGTTCGCGCTGTTTCCGTGGCTGACCGTGCAGCAGAACGTGGAGCTGGGCCTGGAGGCGCAGGGCGTGGCCCGCGCCGAGCGCACGCGGCGCGCCGAGGCCGCCATCGACATGATCGGCCTGTCCGGCTTCAACAGCGCGCTGCCGCGCGAGCTGTCGGGCGGCATGCGGCAGCGCGTGGGCATTGCCCGCGCGCTGGTGACCGAACCGGACCTGTTGCTGATGGACGAGGCGTTCTCCGCGCTGGACGTGCTGACCGGCGAGACCCTGCGCGACGAAATGCTCGACCTCTGGGAATCGGGCCGCGCCAACATCAAGAGCATTCTGATCGTGTCGCACAACATCGAGGAAGCGGTGATGATGGCGGACCGCATCGTGATCCTGGCCAGCGACCCGGGCCGCATACGCGCCGAGGTGCCCGTGCCGTTCGCGCGCCCGCGCAACCGCGACGACGCCCAGGTGCGCGCGCTGATCGACGAGGTCTACACGCTGATGACCTCGGCGGCGGGCCTGGAGCCGCGTGTGCCGGTCATGACGGCGTCGCAGCAGATCGGCTACCGGCTGCCCGATGCGGACATCAGCCAGATGGAGGCCATCCTCGACCTGCTGCACGAATCGCCGTTCTTCGGCCGCGCCGACCTGCCGCACCTGGCCAACGAGGCCGGGCTGACCGACGACGAACTGCTGCCGGCGTGCGAGGCGCTGCACCTGCTGGGCCTGGCCAACATCGAGCGCGGCGACATCATCGCCACGCCGCTGGGCCGCACCTATTACGATACCGAGCCGCCCGAGCGCAAGGTGCTGTTCGGCAAGCAGTTGCTGACGAATGTGGCGCTGGCCGGACATATCCGCCGCGAACTGGAGGCCAGCCCCGACGGCGAGGTCGGCGAGGAAGCGGTGCTGCGCGAACTCGAGGCCCACCTGGAACCCGACGAGGCGAAGCGCGTGCTGACCATCGCCATTGGCTGGGGCCGATATGGCGAGGTCTACAGCTATGCGTTCCACGGCGGCATGCTGACGTTGCCGCAGCCGGAAGCGTCCGAGGCCGACGGCTGAGCCTGAACCGGGATCAGTCCTTGCCGCGCATGGCCCGGCCGATGGCGCCGGTGCGCAGCGCGATCTTGGCGGCGTCCTCGCGCAGCGCGCGCAGCCGGCGTTCGAGCACCGCGTTGGCCGCGCGCCCGGTCGAACTGGCCCCCGACTCGGATTTCTGCGATTTTTCCAGTGGCTCGTCAGCGCCGATCTCGCCCGCCGCCGCGGCCTGGACCAGCACATCGGCCTTGCGGCGGTCCGCCGAATCGGCAATCCGCGCACGGCGCTCGCTGGCCTCGCCATCGCCCTCATCCGGCGCCTGCGCCAACGGCCCCGCCCCATGCGGCGCCAGCGTCACCCCGGCCACGGCGGTCTCGGTCTGGCTCGGCGGGCGGATAAAGCCCGCGCCGCGCGGGCCGTGCCGCTCCTCGCCGGCCAGGCGTTCGCTGGCCAGCGCCAGGCTGCGCGTGGCGGCCTCGGTGGCCTGCTCGATGGCGGCCTCGGCCGCTGGCACGTCCAGCGCGTCATAGTGCTGCCGCGCCTGGATGCGCGCCGCCGCCACGTGCGCCGCCACCAGATAGTTCTGATTGATGAAGCGGCTCAGGTTGTCCACGGCGCGATGCCGGCTGCGCGGCTCGTCGAGCATGCGCTGGAACGACGCGATCAGCGCCGAGAGGTTGTCCATGAACTGCTTGCGCTGCACGCGGTAGGCAAAGTCGTCTTTCGTGCGGCGCAGCAGCAGGTCGCGCGTGGCGGCGATGTAGCGCCGGTTGGCCTGCAGCACGTTCTCCACCAGCTTCGGGATCGCCCGATATTCCCAGCTGGGTAGCACAAAGCTGAAGACCGACGCGATCACGCCGCCGATCACGGTATCGACCAGCCGCTCGCCCACCACGGTCTGGCTGCCCGGCATCAGCAGGTTGATCTGGATCAGCACCTGCACGCAGGCCGCGATGGCCGTGTAGCGGTACTTGATCGTGGCGAATGCGGCGCTGGCCACCAGCGCCACGTACAGGATGGCGAGCAGCACCAGCGGCTCGGTCACCACGCGCAGCACCGCCACGCTGATGAGGCAGCCGATCAGCGTGCCGATCAGGCGGTCGTTGTAGCGTTGCTTGGTCAGGCTGTAGTTGGGCTTGAGGATCACCACGATGGTCAGCAGGATCCAGTAGCTGTGCGAGGCATACGGCAGCCGCTCGCCAAGCCAGAGCCCCACCGCCACGGCCATCGTGATCCGCAGCGCGAAGCGGAACGTCGGCGAGCGCCATCGCAGATTGTCCAGAATCACGCCCAGCTCGTACTTTTGCCGCGTCAGGAACGGCGTCATGTCCGAGCCCGGCAGCACCTTGGCCGGCTCCACCGGCGTGCGCGAGGCTTCGTGGAGCTGGCCGACCAGCGTGACGGCGCCCTTGATCATCTCGAGCGTATCGGCCAGCGCGGTCATGGCCACCGCCGGCACGTGATGGTGACGCAACTGGGCGATCTCCGCCTCCACCGCGCGCAGGTCCGGGCCGTAGTCGTGCGCGCTGTACGAGGGCCGGCCGCGCGTGATGTCGTAGGCAATCTCGTCCAGGTCCTTGCCCAGCCCCAGCACCACCCGGCGCAGCGCGTCGAGCACCGGCGTGCCGCCGAAGGTCTGGCGCAGCAGCGGATAGTCGGTGTTGGTCGAGAGAATGTACTCGTACAGATCGAGCATGCGCAGGTGCACGCGCACCAGCAATCCGTCGCGCGGGGTCTTGTTGGCGCGCAGCACCAGGTCGCGCGCGGCCTGCTGGCGCTCGGCCACCACGATCTGCTGGCGCACGAGCTGGTTGAACTGCGCCTCGAAATCGGTGCCGGCATCGTAGAAACCGGCCTTGATCTCGAGGTAGCGCGACATCTCGTAGAGTGATTCGGCCAGGATCTGCTGGCGCGTGCGCCGTTCCATGGCCCAGCTGACCGCCATCGCATAGACCATGTAGGCCACCGCCCCGGCGCCGAACAGGCCCGCGTGCACGAGTGCCTTCTGGAGCAGAAAGTCCTCGTTCACGGTCAGCGTCATGACGAACAGCGCCGAGAACTGCAACGGCATGGCCTTGTTGCCATAGACCGTCATCATGCCGGACAGGAACGTCACGAGCACCAGCACCCAGGGCAGCACGCGCGGGAACGGCGTGGCCAGCGCCACCACGGCGGTCACCGCCGTGCACAGCAGCACGCTGGCCAGCATCTCGTTGAACTTGTGGGCCAGCGGGCTGGG
>Ga0255338_1002535_pt1 | contig 26085 bp, 25 predicted proteins | sample MeOH1_35cm_T4_19_FD_203715 | JGI IMG/M metagenome (GOLD analysis project Ga0255338, IMG submission 203715) | Sandy soil microbial communities from University of British Columbia, Vancouver, Canada - MeOH1_35cm_T4_195 | ecosystem: Engineered > Artificial ecosystem > Sand microcosm > Unclassified ...
ACACGAACCCCAGCAAGTGGGGGCCTGCTCATGTTGGCGCTCATGTAGTACGCACCAGAGCAGCTTTAACAAGTGCTTGATATGGAAGAAGTGCACCATCACGATCGACCATCTGTTCTGGGTGCCATAGTAAACCCACGACGAATTCCGCTTCAGCGTCCTCAAGTCCTTCAATCATGCCATCAACTGCCTGAGCGCTAACTCGGAGACCCTCCCCAACGACGTCGATTGCCTGATGATGTAGACAATAAACATCGAGTGACCGCTGACCCAACATCTCAAATGTATGTGTGTCTTCTTCAACAACCACGTGGGTTTTCTGCACTCGCAATCCTTCAACTGGTGCTAGATCGTTGCTCTCATGCGGGCAATGTTGATCGAGAGTTCCGCCATACACCACATTTATCATTTGAAATCCACGACATATCCCAAGGACGGGTATCTGCCGTTCTTTCGCCTGCACTAGAAGAGCCTTTTCAAAATTATCGCGTGTACGATCAGATTCTTGCACCCAATGCGAATCAATTTCGGCCCCATACATTGCCGGATGAATGTCAGTTCCACCCGAAAGCACTAACCCATCTAATAAATCGATAACATCATCAGCCATTTGATTTTCGTAACCAGCCACCGCTGCAAGAACGATTGGAATCCCACCCGATGCCAGAATGCTCCGTGTGTACCCAGCACCTACGTAGTGGGACGGAAGCACACCCTCTGCCACTGGAACTCCCGTGAGCCCGCTTGTAATCCCAATCCTTGGCTTCATTTATGCTTCACCAATCTCTGGCAAGAAGTTAAAGATGAATGGATATCCGACTGGAACTGGTTCAACATCAAGCTGAACCGCGCAACCAGGACAATAAAATTCACGGAGCATCTGCCAGTCGGGGTCAGCACCTTTATTAGTTAGAAATATTTCGTTGTCTTGGGGATGTCGGTCAAATACGAGGGCATACTCTTTCCAATTTTCGCGATAATCACCGAACTCATAACCACACCTGCACTTGACAACTTTGAGTTTGGAATCGTTTAGTACGACATATAAATACTCTTGAAGAAGAACCAATATCTCATCGCTCCAAGGAACTCGTTCTTGCTCAATCGCAAGGACCCGTTCAATACGGTTTAGATCCTTGTCTCGCTGAAGACGAGCGACCTCTTCTAGTGGAAGGGTACCGACGACTAAGTCGTGAATCATTTCTGTGGAGTACTTCATGCGGATACCTCGAAATCGTCGGGAAGACTCCAAAAGGTTCGGAACTCTTCTGCCCATTTTTTTGAAATATTTAGAACGTCGGCATACATCGCCTTTGCTGGGGTGGGTATGTCACCAGCCACAATTCGACGACGCATCTGTGCCTTGTACTCCTTCGCGGGAATCCCACGTGCAAGACGCTGTTTTCGCTTCGTTGCACGAAGTTCTCTCGTCGCCTCCTCGTCAATTCGGAGACCACTTTCATCAGAATTGATCACAACTCCATAGACGTCCAGTGATGTTCTCAGAGTGGTGACACCAGCAGCGAGATCTCGCAGGACATGCCCAGGTTCGCGCTCCATCGGATCTCCATAGCCACCGCCATCGCCACTAACCACAGAGAACATCGAATTCGCGGGCAAGGATCGAGATGGATAGTTCTGTCCGGGCACGTACTCCCACTCACCATCAACCATTCGAACAAAATCAGGCACAACCGGGTTCTCACCCTCACCATTCGGCAGGAGTTCACCCTTCGCAATCATTTCTTGCAGATTAGTGTTTCGGCCTACCCAGACGCGTAACGGAGAAGCCGGATACCCACCCATCAGACCTGCACTGGAAAAAATTGGTGGTGATCCAAAGGATCCCATCTCCATCTCTATCCCATCAGGAATGAAGTAAAGAGAGTGAATTCCATTTCCTCCGCGGAATTTTCCAAACCCTCCGCCATCCTTGCGAATCTCCCTAGCCAGCCATACCTGTGGCATTTGCTGCTCCCAAACTTCAGCATCACCCATATCTCCTTCAGCATTGAAGTCCGAAAACGCAGTATCAAGTCCGTCCATAAATGCCGTCGCATACATCCCCGATGATGCGAATTCGAAACACTGACTGCCGAATAAACGACCATATTGATCTGTTCCACCAGCTAAATTTCCGCTAGTTAAGGGGCCCGAAGCATGAACTTCTTCCCGATATCCATTGGCAAAGTAGGCTCGAGATATTGCCTGTGCACAAGCCTGCATACCTGCATAAGCAGGTCCCCAAAGAGTCGTTGGAAGTTGAATGTTATCCGGATTACAAGCAGTACCAAGCGGAACATTTAAATCTATCGCTAGAAAAGTTCCGTCGTTGTATCTCAAATCATAGAAGACGTTTTGAATGAGGCCATTGAAGAGCATTCCCTCAAATAACGGGAGTGTAGCTTGAAATGGTTGGCGCCTAGCAGAAGGCAAACCGTCGTAATCAAGGTGTAAACCTCCATCGCGTGTAACAATCATTTCGCAAGGAGAATGGAGAAGACTCTCCTGACCTGGGAATGTAACTCCGCGCCAAGCGACTTCTCGATACCGACCGGGATATAAGTAACGACGAATCTTCTCCCTGCTGGCACGTAATGTATCTTCGATGTACTCTCTTGAAACTTTCCGGAAGTACCCAAGTCCCACCTCGGCAATCAAGTCCTTTACGTTGCTTCTAATGAGCATGTTGCCGGTCAGTTTGGCACGATTATCTCCCAGCCAAGAAGCAGAACTACGCACTCCGCGATCGACCAAAATATCGAAGTCTTTTCGCAACTCATCATTCTCGCCAATTTTTGTGCAAGGCATGATTAAACCTTCAGCGAATCGACTTGTGAATGAACTGCCCATCGAACCTGGCTCAACCGCGCCGGTCTCAGTGACATGGGTGAGGCCGCCCACCCAACCTTCTAGCTCACCATCAATATAGAACGGGGTTATAAGCATCTGATCCGATGGATGCCCGCCTCCGATAAACGAGTCATTATTGAAAAAGAGATCACCCTCAGCAAAGCCAACCGTATCCTCATAATCATTGGTAATCATCCATTTGATTGCGCGACTCATCGTGTGAACGTGAATCATCAAACCAGTGGAAAGGCAGACTGCATCACCTTCAGGAGTGAAGAGACCGAAAATAATTTCTCCTTGTTCTCTCGTAGAAGGAGAGGATGAAATCGAAAGGGCCACATCCCGAGCATTTGTCACCGTTTGCAGCAACTTGGTAAAGACGAGTTCAAATGTGATTGGATCGCCTTCCTTCAGCGAAAGGGTTGGCTCATAGCAACCGTCTCTTTCAATGCGCTGCTCATGTGCAACTAAGCGTTCTTTCATCTTCATTCTGGTGATCACCCTTCAATCCAAACGGTTCGGTACTCATCGACTCGTGCCGATCGAGCTGGGGGAACTACAAGAGTCGTTGTAGTTGCTTCAACAACGGCTGGCCCAACAACAACATTGCCTGGCTTAAGCAGCGACCAGTCGTAACGAGGAGTCGGCTGCCACTCTCCATTCCAATACGCAGGCCGAGATTCATAACGAGCGGCCGAAGAATCTTCACCTTCTAGTGAATAACTAACAAGTTTCGGTTTCACCTTCGATGCAGAAGCGACCAAACCAACTTCGAGAATCTCATAACCTGCTTGAGGGAAACGTGCTCCCTTTGCATACACATTGGCGTACAGATCAGAAAAAGCGGAGAGAAGTTTCCGCATATCCGCAGCAGTGCTGCACGTAGAAGTTGGAGATGTAGTTATTAAATCGTTGAGTTGTCTTCCATAGCGAACCATCGCAAGGTGGCGCACTGAAACTTCGTCACGGGTGAACCCTTCCAAGAGCATCTGATCAAGTGCTTGCTCTTCCAAACGTTCCCATGCAGAAGTAATACGAACGCCCACAGCCTCAAGTTCCTCATCGCTAGCGTTCGGTGGAATGACTACATTGATGGCGCGGTGATATTGATGTTCGTAATCAGCACAAGCCGCTCCAAAAGCACTGAAGGTTGAGGCGTAGGGAAAGGTCAGAACTCCGCGTAACGGAAGTCCAGCCGTGTATCCAGCCAGATGACCCGGTCCAGCACCGCCGAATCCAAGTAAAACATAATCCTCAAGTCGACTGCCGCGAAGTGAAACCAGACCTAACACAGCTTCACGCATTCTGGTATCGATCATTCTTCGAATTCCGTCAGCTGCCTCCTCGATCGAAAGTCCGAGAGGTCCAGCTACTCGAGTCTGAATGGCATTACGCGCAGATTCAACATCTAACCGCAGACCGCCACCAAGCAAGCCAGCTGGATTGAGATACCCAAGAACCAAATCTGCGTCTGTGACCGTCGGTTCGGTTCCTCCTTTTCCGTAGCAGACTGGTCCTGGAACAGAACCCGCTGATTCCGGGCCGACCATCAATCGTCCTGTAAGTGCGTCGATTCTGCTGATTGTTCCTCCACCTGCACCGATGGACTGCACTTCCATCATTGGCAGGGACAAGAGGAGACCGCCAAGAACTGGCTCACGGTCAACACCAATAAAACCGTTAGAAATCAATCCGACGTCGAAACTCGTTCCTCCGACATCAGTCGAAATCACATCGTTAAGTCCATACAACTCTCCAATGTATCTAGCACCCACGAGGCCGCCAACAGGTCCCGACATTGCTGTGTCAATTGCACGCACATGTTGAGCTGGAGCTAACCCGCCTGCTGACTGCATCACTTGCAGATCGCCTCGAAACCCACCCGCCTTTAGGTCATTCTCGAGACGAGATAAAGCACGGATAGTTGAAGGTCCGGCAAATGCTTCGATTGAAGTCGCGTTGGCTCGCGGTAATTCTCGCAAAGTCGGGCTGACATCACTTGAACAGAAAACCAACATCTTTGCGCCATGTTCTTCAATAACTTTCTCAACAATGGCCTTGGCTTGATGCTCATGTTCATCGGAGAGAAAAGACCACAAGAAAACGATAATAATTGAATCGACACCGGATTCAATAAGTTGGCGAGCGCCCTCTCGTACATCCTCTTCGCGAAGTGGAATAAGTTCGACACCAAGAGAATTTACGCGCTCGGTAACTCCATGAACTAAAGCCCTCGGAATGAGAGGAGGTTGATGCCTATGTGTAACAGGGTGTATTCGATCGACTCGGGAGAGGGTTACCCAGCTTTGTTTCCCACGCTCCATTGTGAGAAGGTCTTCAAAACCGCGAGTGACCAACATTCCGGGGCGTCCGCCCCGTCGAGTTAAAACGGCGTTAAGGACAGTCGTGGCGCCGTATCCAATGACATCGAGTTCTCCCAAAAACTCCTTCTCTGAAAGACCAAGGGTTGTGCGGGCCATTCCAAGAGAGTCGAGGAACCCTTCAGCAATATCACCAGGAGTTGTCGGGGCCTTTCCTAATGCAAACTCACCATCCTCTGTGACCACAAAACAGTCAGTAAAGGTACCCCCGACATCTGTATAGCAAACGACAGGGCGAGAATGGGCGTTAATACTCATGAATTGCCTCCAGTTTGAGCGATCGGGGGGTTCGGCATCCAGTGAATCCGCTGTATGCAGTCACTGGTCAAACTCAAGTGATTAGAAAAGTTCCTCATTTGTTTTAGACAGCTCCCAAGTAGCGATTGCGTTCCCAATCGCTGGCGGAAGTCACAAGAACATCCCTTTCTGCCCGCAATATGGTCAAGTACGAAACGACCGTCTCCTTCGGGAGAAGTCGAACTGCCTCTCCGCTTTTATGAAGGAGATCGAATGCCTCTAAAAACGTTTCGGGAAGGCGAGGGAGTTCGGTGCGTGAATAGGCATTTCCTTGCACCTGTTCTGGTGGGTCTAGTTGCCGGCGGATGCCATCCATGCCTGCTGCAAACTGTGCGGCAAAAGTTAGATATATATTGCAATCAGCGGACGCATCACGCTGCTCAAGGCGAGTGGAATTCTCTCCACCAATTATTGATCGCAAAGACAGAGTGCGATTGTCCTCTCCCCAACAAATAACTGTGGGAGCAAATGAGTAATCTGATCGACGATGATACGCATTTGGAGTCGAGCAGCCGAAGAGAGCGAATTCCGCAGAGTGTTCAAGGATTCCGGCCGCGTAGTTTCTTCCAAGATTGCTAAGGCGACCTTCGCCATAAAAAATATTGCGGCTACCACTCCATAAGCTCTGGTGAACATGCATTCCATTTCCGGCGTGATCAGTCCACGGTTTGGCCATAAATGTTGCATCCATGCCAGCCTGACGGGCAAAAAGTCTGACAAGTACACGAAGCAAAGTTGCACGATCCGCTGCCCGCAATGCTTCGCTATAACGGATGTTCACTTCAACTTGACCACCCGAGTACTCGGGATTTGATGCTTCGATTGGAATATCCATAAGGCGAGACTCGTTGCGAACTCGACGCATAATCGGTTCAATTTCCGCACCTTTTGTGATGCTGTAGTTCGCTATCTCCGGATAAATTGGTAGTCCAGAAGCGGTGTCTAGCAGGAAGAATTCCAGTTCCGCCGCAGCTTGGACGATGTAACCATCTGTTGCTATGTCACCTAAAATTTGTCTTAATGCACTTCTACTGCAGAAGGGACTCGGCTCACCATCAATCGAGTGAATGTCCGCCATAACAAGATTGACTCCATTTTCGAACGGAACTTCAATTTCACTGCTTCGATCAACAACAAGGCGCAACGGACCTGCGGTAATCGAAGCTCCACCAAATCCCCGTGTCACATCAGACGCCTCAATAAACACATCGTCCAATCGGTCAGGTCGACTCCGTACAATATGTGCGTGACCGAGAAGGTCAGTCCAAACAATGTCCATCCACTTTGTCCGACTCATGACGCACTCCAGTAGCGTGCAGTTTCCCAGTCAGTTACTGCCTCAGCAAAAAGAGCGACTTCCTTGTGGCAGAGTGGAACCGCATTCTCAATGTAACTAGTTCCAAACCACTCGCGCGCCCACATTGATGATGCAAGTCGATCAGCGGCTTCGCCGAGATTCTGAACTGAACTTGTTGGCGCTAGTTCACTCTGAAAGTCCAATGCCGCCAACATCACGGCTAACGAAGTAAATGGATCCGCTTCAGATGAGGCAACCAGATCATGAACTTCAACCGAACTCAATCCCATGAAAGGGCGTGGAAATTTCGTAGGACCCAATTTGAACGCGTTAATTGATGGCTGAAGTAGGGCTCTCGCTTCACCAAGCAGGCCACACATCCGTTTGGAATCTGGTGATTTAGCCAGTCCAACCACTTGAAGTGAAATATCTTGCGTTGATGGTGCGATTGAACCGGGGCTGCGGGACATGAAGGTGGCATACATTCCAGCCTGACGAGCCAACTCTTTAAGTGCTCCCTTAAAGACGAGTGCGGATTCCGCTGCTGCCATAGGTTGTTGCTCTTCAAATAAGATCTTAAACGAACCAGGATCGCGACCAGTGCTGATCTGCGCGACTGGATGTCCGCTTGCCGAAAGACTATCTGCGGCAAAAGTTAGTAGGCGAAGACCCTCACTTCCTGGATCAACTTGAACGCCCTCGTACTCCGATCGCATTAAACGACCACCGAGAGAGAATGAAACCTTGGCGCTTATTTTCAAAATGGCAAGACGCTCGACAACTCGTTGCAACACATTGCGGGGTGCAACTTCGAGTCGCTGGTGGTGTGCATCGCAGACATCACCGAACATGAATGCTTCTCCTGGCGCCCATACAGCGGGGCGAATTGAAGCAATATCAGGCCAAATATGCATATCTGGATAGCCCGTTGAATAGTTTGAAAAAGGCGTCTCTTCAGTGATATCACATTGCACGTCGCAAACAAGCATCGCATTACAAAAACCCAAGGGTTGATCGTAAGCAGCTAAGAACTGCTCTATAGGAATTCGTTTTCCTCGCCACGCACCCAGATGGTCGCCAAATGAAAATCGAACAGTTTGGATCTCGCCGCTCTTGGCTGCACCACGAAGCCATTCCAAACCGAAGGACGTAGTGTCGATAACCATCACGCGGCTCTCCTTATTAAGGTTGCGACGCCTTGCCCTCCGCCAACGCAGAGTGCGACAACCCCGTATTGAGCACCTCGACGACGCATTTCGTGCAGAAGCGTTACAGAAATTCGCGCGCCAGAATTGCCAAGTGCGTGGCCAAGCGCTAACGCGCCTCCATTGACATTGACTCGACCAGAATCAAGACCTAACTCGCGAATGCAGGCAATCATTTGAACTGCAAATGCTTCATTAATCTCAAATAAATCAATATCGGCGACGGTTAAGCCCGTTCGGGCTAGAAGTTTGCGAATCGCAACAACTGGCCCAAGTGCGAATCGAATTGGTTCAATACCGACCTCTACAGAGGCAACAATCTCACCCAATGACTCCACACCAGTCTTCTTGACGACATCTTTCCCTGCGATCACCAATGCACTTGCCCCGTCATTTGCCGGGCACGTGTTTCCGGCCGTGAGATCTGGGCATTGAGAATTAAAGGCGCCCAGCTTGGATAATCCATCAAAATGCGTGTTCGGTCGGATCGTTTCATCCATTGAAAATATATTTCCATCTGGCAACTTCACGGGCGCAATCTCTTCATTGAAATAGTTGGCGTTCACGGCAAGCGTCGCGCGATGATGGCTCTCTACGGCATACTCGTCCATCTCTGCACGACTAATATTCAATTCGCGCGCAATATGCTGGGCAGCATCGGACATTTCCACCATTGTCCCGTCCGCCTCAAGAACAGGATGTTGGGGTCCTCCTCCGCCGCTCCACATTGCATTCCGTCCCACCAAAGGTCCAGCAATTTTTGTCGAAGTGGGAATCGGAACGGGCCAGGTCGAGCGACTCATACTCTCTGCCCCCACTGCAACACCAGCTTGGACATCTCCAAAAGCGATGGAGCGCGCCAACTGACTTATCGCAGTTAAACTTGATCCGCAATATCGATTAACTGTTACGCCGGAAATCGAAACAGGAAGACCAGCCAGCAGGGCTGCAAACCTCGCAGGGTTTCCCATCGCCTCTCCAGAGGCGTTTACAGTTCCACAGACAACTTCCTCAAGAATTTCAGGATCAACGCCACTGCGCTTCACTGCTTCTCGGATCACGCCAGCTGCCAGATCATCGACACGTACTCCAGCTAACGCGCCATGGTGACGCGCAACAGGCGTACGTACTGCCGAAATCACCTGTACGCGACGTTCGTTCACTTCATACCTGGAGTCGATGCTTTAGCTGATTTGCGATCAAACCATTCGCTAGCCTCGTCCCGTGCCTGCACGAGATGCTCACGAAGCCTCTGTCGAAGGAGCTCAACGTCTTTCTTGCTAACGGCTTCGATAATTCCGTAGTGCTCGACAAGCATGGCTTGGACATCAATCACAGACTCGATCTCATGACGAAATATGCGCATACTCACTGGCAACGCCCAAATCTCATCAAGAATCTTGTGAATCATTCGGTTAGGGCAGATGCGAGTCAAAACCATGTGGAAATCTCGGTTGAGGTCATAGTACGAAGTGGTCTGTGATTCGACCTTGGCCATCAGATCCGTGAGTCGGCGCATCTCTGCTAAATGAGCTTCATTCACCAAATTGAGTTCGACCGCGATAATCGCAGCCTCGACCTCAAGAGCGAGGCGAACATCGTAAACGTCCAAAATGTCTCGTGGTGTGAGGCTAGAAACCACGTACCCCCGGGTGCCGACGGAGCGGATGATGCCTTCCTGTGACAACCGCTGAAGCGCATCGCGTACTGGGGTACGGGAAACATCGAGTTCTTTCGCCAATTGGACCTGGACAAGATGATCGTGAGGTTCAAAAACACCTTCCAAAATCGCATCTCGAAGTGCTTTATAAACCTGATCCGACAGCAAAATGCTGTCCAAACGCCGCGCTTCTGGCGGCAAACTAAGACCACGGTTCACTAATTTCCCCCGGTTCTTTCTTCTCTGTATTCACTGTATTCAGTTGGCATAACCTATTCATCGCTAGAACAGGTGTCAAGGGATTTAGCAAAAAATTTCAGTGCCCATAAGGGATTAATTCCATTCCTAAGGATAAAACTAGGAACGCTCGTCGTAAGAATCGTTCTTGTCCTGTTCGGACTCCAAAGCTGCCTTACTCCGCGAAAGTCGAACGCCCCTCACTGCTGGAAGCGTCGAGGGAAGAAAAATGGCAAAAGATAAAAGAGCCACCGAATAACCCATAGTCCTTCTTTCGCCAATGATGGCGGAAAGTAGCCCCACAAGTGCATAACCAAGCGGATTGAGAGCCAACGAACCGAGCCAGTCAAAACTAAACAATTGAATTGCGGTAGGGATACAAAATAGATTTGTAAAGAATAAGTGGACGGTGAAGTGTACTTTGAAAGCGATTACTCCTCCAATAATTCTTCCGACAAGTTCCCCAGTGATTATGGCGGCCCAGGCGGATGCACCCCCGAGATCTTTACGTGCAATATCAGACCCCAACGCCATGAGTGCCGAAAAATAGGCGAGTTGAAATACACCGAATGAAAGAATCATCGCCCAGGCTCAGGTACGCGAACGAACTCCATACCACCTTGTTGGAAATCAGCCAAGGGGCTTGATTTAGACTTTGTTCTCGGTAAATCCTTCGCCAGGGTGAGCATCAGACCACCTGCGATGAAGAATGTTAAAAAATCGAAACCTAACGCGTATCCGGGGCCCACCGAGTTGATTAGCCATGAACCCAAAGCTGCTCCGGCAATTCCAACCACTTGTCGATTCAAACTCAGAAGAGCATTTGCCTGCTGCACTCGAGAAACACTCACAATATCCGGGAGAACCCCGGCTGTTGCAGGTCGTTCAAAGGCGGACGCAGAACCATGAATCAAGATCCCAGTAGCAGCAATTTGATTAAATCCAGAAACGAACGAAGCTCCCGCCAATACAAATCGTCAAGGCAACCGATCTGCGAAGACACCGCCCACTAGTACGAAAACAACCATCGGAATTTCTCTTGAGAGAAAGATATAGCCGAGCGCTGTGGGTCCACTTACGGAAAGAACCGCGAAAGTTAGTGCTATAACACTTGCATAAGATCCAGCCGTTGAAATTACAGTCGCAGCGAAGTAGCGAGCAAAGGACGGCTCAGTCAGAGGTCCGAGAGATCGTTTCAAATCCATCTATAAACCCTACTTTCTCCATCGCGATATGAAAGGAGTTCAAGATACTTACAAGTTCCTGGGTTGTTGTCATAGCAAGTTTGCCGCCAATAAAATGCTCATCATTTGTGACTTCGTCGTTCAGATCAATAAGGAACGCGGAGGGTAAGGAGTTGGTGGTTCCCAGATCCACCTCTGCAAGAATAAGACCAGCGAGCCGACGACCGAACTCATCAACAGAGAAACTGAAATTGCCGATGGAGTTAACCCATCTCACTTTCTCCAACTCATTCACTAATACATGGGCAAACAAGTCAAACCCTTCTTCCGAGAAGTAGATGGCCGTGTGAGCGTTCTCCGAAATAGAGCTCTCACTAAATCTGATTTTCTATCCCAGTTTATAAACTGTCGGAAGTCCAGATTCCTCAACGCGTCGTAATCTAAGTCTCGTTCCAATCAGATATCGGTCTTGAATATAGAGCCGCCTCGCGCCGATGAAGGCGGCAACAGGATTCCGAATTAGGAATCGGCGATCGTTTTCCACGCGCGCATATTTGAGCGATATTGACTCATCAGTGTCGCTGGTGAATTTCCCTCAGAAGCCATGTGCATACTCCAGATCAATAAACGGGGCAGAATGGTTTAAGAGAGGGAAATTTGGACTGCGCTTCTAGGCGTTGGGAATCCCCTGCAGCATGATAATTATTTTGGCTTTTAATGACACCAAAAAGTTCTTATCGGGTTTTATTATTCGAAACCAATGTTGCAGTGATCGGCGTCCTGTTCGCGAAGAGATCTTGTATAGGGCAGTTCTGATCAACTACTTCCTGGAGCTCTGCATACTTTTCTTCTGTCTCCGGTCCTTGAATGGCAACTGTCAAGCGAATTGATGAGAACCCAGGGCGAATACTCTTGTCCATTCCGAATAGGCCGCGGACGTCTAGATCCCCTTCGGCTGTCGCCTCAATTGAGTCGATTGGGATTCCAAGGAGTTGGGCATATAGCCGATAGACCACTATTTGGCAGGCGATGAAAGCACCCAGTGCGACTTCCACTGGACTAGCAGCTGCATCATCTCCAGCGAGAGCGGCCGGCTCGTCAATATGAAATACATGCTTGCCGGCTCGGAGTTCTGTACCGACTGATCCTAAACCTTTGCCACTTACTGTGTACGTGAGCGCTGCGTTAGCAACATCTTTGGTAATGCGATCGCCCCAAGAATTGCCAGCTTCAATCAATCTGAGCGCACGATCTGGTTTTTCAATTTCTGGAATAGTTGAAATAGTTTTTGTACTTGTCATTAATACCCTCATATTCTGTTTGGATACGCTTCGGAGTCTGCAGAACTTAACAGAATCTCACCTCAAAGACATGCGACCGATATGCAGTTGAAAAATTGTGAATTAGATCTTTGACATCATTATTTGATCGACGCCCGTTAGATTTAAATGCAGGGATGAAACTGACACTGGGAATCAGTTGACACATTAGGTATAGTTCAAAAAACTAAGGAGCCCTAATGAAGTTAGATCCCGTAACAACTAACCCTGACAACTACAAAGTGGTATTTGAGAATGACCAGGTGCGGGTTCTTGAGTACAAGGATAAACCGGGGCATTTGACCACTCCCCACGAACATCCAGATAGCGTTATGTACACCCTTAGTTCCTTTCGGCGGCGACTTATCTCTGACAAAGGGCAGACCGAAGTCGAGATAAATGCAGGAACTACAGGCTGGCTATCCGCCCAAACGCACGCAGGTGAAAATATTGGCGATACGGATACTCATGTTATTTTCGTTGAGCTCAAGGGATCACACTCCAAGGAAGGCATACTCGGTCCTCAGGTCTGATGCTTTTTGCCTACCTGAAGGAATTCGAACTACAAGCACGACGTACTATCCGTCTTACCTAAGCACTGGATCTTCGATTCGCAGTCCCATTTCAATGGACGAAGCGAGATGTTGAAGAAAAGAAGTTTCGTTTACAAGACCACCACCTTGGACCACTACTCCAGCTCTCTCCGCTTCGGTGAGAACCTTGTCAAGAAGCCGTCCCTCTGCCAACAGCCAGGGAATGACCTTCACTTCTCCCAGATCTGAATCCGACGCTGCGATAAGTTGATCATGCAGGTGCGGTCCCGGTCCCGTGATGAAAGCGTGGGCAACGTGATTGCCTGACCTAATAGCTGCTATCTCTACCGCCTCTTTAAAAAGTTGACGCGCGCCCCGATCGGTAGTCCCGGCTGCAAGCACAATAACATTCGGGCCAGCTTCTCGAACTAAAGATGTAAGTAAGTCAAGTGGATGTCCGATGGGAGGAAGAACTCGAGTGAGTCCGGCCTTAGCCATCGCTCTGGGCACATCGAAGCGAGCATGAAAGGCAGTCGAAAGCAGCAGAGGTACAACGAGGGTTCCCTCTTTCTTGCCAGAAACTTCTACCGCAGTGGCCAAATCTGGAAGGTCATGATCTAGAAATGCCACCTCTGTCGTAAGACCGATATAGCTCTGAATCTTTGCCGCAAAAAAACGAATCGCACGTCCAGATCTGGGATCCGGAGAGCCATGGGCTAAGAGGAGAAGTTGGGTCACGATTGCCATCCATTAAGGTCCCCAAGTTGAGAGTGAAGCTCAGCCACCTTGCCGATTACGATCACAGCTGGAGACAGGACATTGAACTCGATCGCCTTCTCAACTATGTCCGAGAGGGTCCCGATAGTTGTGCGTTGCTTCGAGGTCCAACCGCGCTCAATAACTGCAACAGGTGTCGAAGCAAGCCATCCCGAGTTGATGAATGCAGTGACAATTTGGCCAATCTGCTCTACCCCCATTAAAACAACATGAGTCTGTTCTGAATCTTTCACTGAAGGATGAAGGCCTTCGTGCCCACTGAGCACTGTAAAGGCCGTGGCAATACCACGGTGAGTTAGTGGAATACCGGCAGCCGCTGGTACAGAGGTGGCCGAAGTGACGCCAGGTACCACTTCAAAAGGAATTCCGTTTTCTTGGCAGACAAGTGCTTCCTCACCGCCACGTCCGAGAATGAATGGGTCACCACCCTTGAGTCGAACAACCCGGAGTCCTTGGCGAGCCCTATCAATAAGAATGGCATTAATTTCTTCTTGACTCACTAAATGATTTCCAGGGGACTTGGAGCAATCAACTATCTCAACTTCTTCAGATAATTCAGCAAGCACTTCGCGGGGCGCCAAACGATCGACCACTACAACATCGGCAAGGGAGAGAAGATGACGTCCTCGAAGAGTTAAGAGTCCCGAGTCCCCGGGACCTCCGCCTACGAGGTGCACGGAACCCATAGCAGGTCGCGAACTCATTCTCGTTGGTCGGATTGGAAGTTGACCACTCTCAATTCCTTCCGCAATTGCGTCGCGAATTGCTTGAGCCCGTCCTGGATCATGGCCACCTGAAACGGCAACCACTACTCCATCAGAACCGCGGGCTACCGCCGGCGTCCACGCCGACGAGAGTGCGCCGTCACTAGCCACTACGCACCAAATTCGAGATGCCTCGGCTTCACGTGCGACAGCGGAGTCAATTTCTGAAAGGCCAGTAGCCGTCTGCACCAACCATGCCCCCTCAGTGTCACCGGAAGAATATTCGCGTTCTTCCCACTCGACATGGCCAGATTGCACAAGATCCAAAAGTGCCTGACAAATCTGAGGGGCTACGACGAGAATATTTGCTTTCGCCACCAACAGCTCCTTGGCTCGCCTCGCCACAACGGGACCACCTCCGACAAGCAACACCCGACGCCCAACAAGGTCAAGCATCAACGGGAATATCGCGGTCTTCATGAATCTGTCCGCCCCTGCCGCGCCCGGGCGACTAAACCCGTGGTAATTGACATACCCGCTGCGATCGTAGATCCATCAGATGCATCAATAAGCAAAAATGAGCCGGTGCGGCGCGCTCGCGCATAGTCATCAATCGGCAAGGGTTGCGAAAGTTGTAAACGAACGAGACCGATATCATTCAAAGATAACGGAGCAGCAAACTCCACGGGGCGAAGTGTTCCCACATCGAGACGGGCGATCACCTCACTTACCTTTGCTGCAATAGTACGAGTTCCGTGTTGGACCAAGACTCGATCTCCTGCTCCGAGTGATCGATCTGAGAGCATGCAGATATCTGCAGTTAGAATTTGAATAACAGGGGCACTATCGAGGGCGGTTGAGATCAAATCGCCGCGTGAGATATCTAAATCATCCGCTACTCGCAATGAAACTGATTGTGAGGCAACGGCATACTCCAATGGGCCGGACAGCCCATCAATCGCGATGATCCTGGTCCGATGGCCCATTGGTTGGATGAGAACCTCGTCTCCAACACGGACAATGCCATGGGCAACCTTGCCGGCATATGCACGGTAGTCGTGATGAATATTACTCCGCGGACGGATCACGTACTGCACCGGGAATCTCATGGGCTCGTCAGCAGCGTCCTGCCCCACTGGTACTTTTTCAAGATGTTCAAGCAATGTTGGGCCGGTATACCAAGGCATCCTCTTAGACCTATCGACAATATTGTCTCCTTCCAAAGCCGAAACTGGAATTGCCACTGCGTCAGCAACTCCAAGTGCGGCGGCCATCTCAGCAAACCGGCCTTCAATCTCGGCGAAACGGTTGAGGTCGAAGTTGATCAAATCCATCTTATTTACGGCCAGAACAATATGGCGGACTCCTAGCAACGCCACGATCGCAACGTGACGTTGAGTCTGCTCGACCACCCCATGACGAGCATCTACCAGAACTAATGCAAGTTCGGCGGTTGAGGCTCCAGTTACCATATTGCGCGTGTACTGAACGTGCCCAGGAGTGTCTGCCAAAATAAACGAACGATTACGTGTAGAGAAATACCGATAAGCCACATCGATAGTTATTCCCTGTTCGCGCTCGGCACGCAGACCATCGGTAAGCAACGCGAGGTCGGTCGCTGTCAGTCCCTTCGCGCGACTTGCACGTTCAACCGAGGCTAAGGTGTCAACCAGAACCGATTTCGTGTCATGCAAAATCCTGCCAACTAAAGTGGACTTGCCATCATCTACTGATCCTGCAGTGGCGAAGCGGAGCAGCTCTTGTGGATTGATATCCATTGCTAAAAGTATCCTTCGCGTTTGCGGTCTTCCATCGCTGCTTCTGAGAGGCGATCATCAGCCCTCGTCGCTCCTCGTTCTGTGATCGTGCTTGCGCTAACTTCTTCGATAACTTCGGCGACGGTAGAAGAGGTAGATTCGACAGCGCCAGTGCACGACATATCGCCAACTGTCCGATAACGCACACTAATTTTCTGTACAACCTCATTGCCTTTCGGCCCTCCCCATGCACCAGCTGCAAGCCACATGCCACCGCGTTTGAAGACTTCACGTTGATGCGCAAAATAGATAGCTGGAATATCGATCTCTTCCTGTGCGATGTATCTCCAAATATCAAGTTCAGTCCAATTGGAAAGTGGAAAGACCCGAACATGCTCGCCTGGGCGATGCCTACCGTTGTATAGATCCCACAACTCCGGGCGTTGTCGCTTAGGATCCCATTGCCCAAACTGGTCGCGAAGGCTAAATACCCTCTCTTTAGCTCTCGCCTTCTCCTCGTCGCGACGTCCTCCACCGAAGACGGCATCAAAACGGTGTTCTGTAATGGCTTCTAAAAGTGGAACTGTCTGCAACGGGTTGCGGGTGCCGTCAGACCGTTCTTGAAGACGTCCCGAATCGATATATTCCTGAACCAGGGCAACCTCTAAATGCACTCCATATTTCTCGACACAGATGTCTCGATATCTCAGGACCTCTGGAAAATTATGACCTGTGTCCACATGCAGTGCCGAAAAAGGAATACTGGCAGGGGCAAAAGCCTTTGCAGCCAAGTGGAGCATGACTACTGAATCTTTGCCACCGCTGAAAAGTAGAACAGGACGTTCAAAGGAGCCAGCAACTTCGCGCATAATATGCACTGCTTCAGATTCGAGGGAGTCGAGTTGCGATATCGGAGAGAGGGACATTCCGAACTCCTCACTGGGATCCTGAATGAGAGGTTGGGTAGATCTCATAAATTTCTACTCACCTGTGAAGTCCGCATTCGGTCTTTTCAGTACCGCTCCAGCGTCCGGCCCGCGAATCCTCGCCAGGTGCAACCGAACGCGTGCAAGGTGCACAACCGATCGATGTATAACCGGCCTTTCGCAACGGATGCTGTACAACACCATTGGCTACTATGTAGCTCTCCACATCGACATCACTCCATGCGGCAAGGGGATTGACTTTGACTTTCTTTCGCCGTGCATCCCATCCGACTATTTCGATATCAGCGCGGGTAGGAGCGTCAACCCTTCGCATTCCAGTTACCCAGGCCGCATAGGGCTGCAACCCGCGTTCGAGTGGTTCGACTTTACGGATCGCGCAGCAGGTGTTCGGATCCCGAGCCCAGAGATCTGTTCCATATTGATCTGCCTGATTTTGAATCGAAAGCAGTGGCACGATAGTTCGCACGTTAACTTCATACCTATCATTAACCAGATCGCGCACGCCGAGTGTCTCTGCGAAGTGGTAGCCGGTATCGAGGAACAGAAGATCCACACCGGCAGCCTCTTGCGAAGCAAGGTGGACCAACACCTCATCACCCATTGAGCTTGCAACCACTAATTGATCACCGAAAGTCAGTCGCGCCCAACGTAAAACCTCCTGCGCCTGCATCACTACATCGTCTCCGAAATGTGCAGCCAATGCTGCTCCTTCAGATATCAACTCTTTTGCAGTCATTTCTCGGTTCATGCGAGCGCCTCGTCTTCTGCGCGTTGTGCCCATTTAGCGAATGCTTCATCAGGATTTCGGTCGCTTTCAAAGCGGCGAACCACCCGCTCAACGTAATCAGGGAGTTCGGCGGCGGAAATCTTTAGACCACGGGGCTTGCGACCAAATTCAGCATCCAACTCGCCACCAAGGTGAACCTGGAAGCCCTCTGTCTGTTCTCCTGTTGCAGAAGTAACCAGGATTCCCTTCAATCCAATATCGGCCACCTGAATTCGAACACACGAGTTGGGGCAACCATTGATATGGACTGTTAAAGGATGCTCGAATGTAGGTAACCGATCCTCTAATTGAGCGACAAGTTGAGTGGCTCTACCTTTTGTTTCAACGATAGCCAATTTGCAGAACTCAATCCCGGTGCAAGCCATTGCTCCCCGACGGAATTCACTGGGACGGACATACAGACCAACGTCAGCCAGCCCGGCAATAAGAGCTTCGACACCTTCAGATGGAACATCAAGGATCACCAACTTCTGTTGCGCTGTCAGTCTCACTCGACCAGAGCCGTACCGCTCAGAAAGTTCGGCCACCTTGTAAAGGATTGTTCCCGTCAACCGACCAACAGTCGCTGCAGCCCCTACATAAAACCGACCATCCGCCTGCGGGTAAACTCCAACATGATCTCGACGGCCCAGATGTGGTTCAGGTGCGGGACCGTCAAGCAGGGCCCGGTGTAGATACTCAGTCTCTAGTACTTCACGAAATCTTTCTGGTCCCCACTCGGCTAGTAGAAACTTTAAGCGCGCTTTTGCACGAAGTCGTCGGTAACCATAGTCTCGAAAGAGCGAGATGACCGCTTCCCAAACATCTGGTATCTCCGCAAGCGGAACCCACGCACCAAGGCGTTGGGCGAACATTGGATTTGTTGAGAGCCCGCCTCCAACGAAGAGATCAAAACCTGGACCATGCTCAGGGTGGACAACTCCGACGAAGGAGATGTCGTTAACTTCGTGTGCCACATCCTGACGGGGAGAACCAGAAATCGCCGTTTTAAACTTCCGTGGCAGATTTGAGAATCGGGGATCCCTAACAAATCGACGGACAATCTCTTCAATCGCAGGTGTCCCGTCAATAATTTCATCAGCAGCGACTCCTGCAACCGGGGAACCAAGGACCACACGCGGAGTATCGCCGCACGCTTCAGCCGTAGTTAGCCCGACCGCTTCGAGAATCTCCCATATTTTCGGCACATCTTCGATGCGCACCCAATGCATTTGCACATTCTGCCGATCAGAAATATCAGCAGTATCCCGTGCATAGTTCTGAGAGACCTGAGCAAGAGCTCGTAACTGCGCAGATGTCAATTGACCGCCATCACTTCGCACGCGAAGCAGGAAGAACTCATCGTCCAACTCTTCAGGTGCCAATGTCGATGTTTGGCCTCCGTCGATTCCGGGACGTCGCTGTGTATACAACCCCCACCAGCGGAGTCGCCCACGCAGATCATCTGGTTCTATCGAGGCAAAGCCCCCAACAGAATAGATCGTCTCCACTCGAGCCCGTACATTTAAACCATCATCATCCTGCTTGAAAATCTCATTCGGATTTAATGGTTCAGTTTCACCAAGCGCCCACTGACCTTCACTACGACGTCCCAAATCGGCACCAGACTTTTTTTCAACAACATCTTTCTCTGTTGTCATGCGATTAGCTCCTCTAATTGAGGACGAACGCGAAGTCAGATTATTTGTCGACTACTGCGCAGGTGCAAGAGAATCGACAGAGCTCCCAGACGACGCGCGCATCCGGGCTGCAAATAAAAACAGTTGGGGCGCGGTCAGTCAGAACGCATACACAAAGCGCTATTGACGCGCATGTAGTCCACCTGGCGGCATATCACAGGAAACCAGTTAATGGACATGCGCGAAATTATGGACTCATGATCAACAAAAAGTCAAATAAAACAACGCTGTCCCATCATGCCATACCTTTGTAAACGATAGAAGATCGCATCTGCAAAAATTAACTTATTAAAGAAGAGGAAAGTACGCCAAAATTAACTACTCTGAGGTCAGAGCAGTTCAAACACCGTCGAATTCATTTAGGAGGTACAGATGCAGAACGAATATCTGGGCATCTCAGGTTTGAAGGTCAGTCGTATCGCTCTTGGATGTATGAGTTTTGGCGATACGTCCAAAGGTTTCAATGAATGGGCGTTAAACGACGAACAGGCCGAACCTATCTTTCGCCAGGCTTTAGAACTTGGAATAACCTTCTGGGATACCGCAAATATCTATGGAATAGGAACGTCGGAAGAAATTGTTGGCCGAGCGATCAAAAAATACTCGAAACGCGAAGAAATCATTCTTGCCACCAAAGTGAATTTCAAAATGCATGACGGCCCTGGCGGTGAGGGGTTGTCTCGTAAGGCAATAATGGAGCAGATTGACGCTTCATTACAACGGCTAAATACCGACTACGTAGACCTTTATCAAATTCATCGCTTCGACCCCAATACACCGGTAGAGGAAACGATGGAGGCTTTGCACGATGTGATCAAGGCTGGGAAGGCAAGATATATCGGCGCATCCTCGATGTGGGCTTGGCAATTCTCCAAAATGCAATACTGCGCAGATCTTCATGGATGGACACGATTCATCTCAATGCAGAATCAATACAACCTCATCCAACGCGAAGAGGAGCGCGAGATGTTTCCTCTCTTGAAAGACCAAGGCGCCGGTTGTATCCCTTGGAGTCCTCTCGCGAAGGGTCGGCTTGCTCGACCTTTTGGAACGCAAACTCATCGCTTCAATCATGACCCGGTCGCTCGGCAGAACTACGGCGATGGGGATAAGTCCATTATCGATGTGGTCGAAGAGATCGCAATTGAACGCGGAGTCTCGATGGCGCAGATTTCAATTGCTTGGCTTTTGAACAATCCAATTGTGACCTCACCAATAGTTGGGCCGACCAAGGCACATCACCTTGCTGATGCTGTCGCAGCGCTTGATATTTCGCTAACTCCAGAGGAAATTGAAAAGTTAGAAGGAAGTTACACGCCTCGCCAGCCAACTGGGTATGTATAAGTCTCTTCAATAGTTTGCGCGCCCGAAGGGATAAAACTGGGCACTGGACAGCCACCATGAATTTGTAGCTAGAAGGTTTTTCCATTCTCAAGTTCGAAATGGAAAAATGGAAAGTGAGCTGAACTACAGCCGCATCCACGAACCATATCTCCTACGCGAATTTGGGTGTAAGCAATGCCTGACTACATGTTTGTCGCCGAACATTGGGGAAAAAGTGTTACCATTTATTTAGTCAGGTGGATGCAAAAAGCCCTCGGGTAAATCTGGGGGCTTTTTCTGTGGTCAAACTACTTTTGAAGTGACTCTTGTTCCGGGTCAGCCATAATCTTGCGAACTTCTTGCGCGCATCGACAAGCCACCGCAATCTTCCTTGCCCATTCCAAGGCCTCAGCGTCAGTAGCAACTTCAATAATCGTAAATCCGCCAAGATGCACTGGGCTTTCTAACAGCGGGCCATCTATCACCGAACCATCGGTACCGACAACGCGCAGTGAATATCCTTGGAAGCCACCCCCAACAATCCAGGCACCAGATTTGATTGCATCACGCATGACCGCATGGGCTGCTTCGCCAACTGCTGGGAAATCTTCTTCAGGGAAATTCATATCACCGTCATTAAATGAGATTAGGTACCTAGCCATATGTATATCTTAAAACATTAAAGTGCGCCCGAAGGGATTCGAACCCCTAACCTTCTGATCCGTAGATACCCGCACTAGAGAAAAAACCCACTTAATAGTGGTTTTCACGCTCTGATTGTACCAAAGGATATCTCCTGTTGTGTCAGTGTGTTTCAGAGTCGTAACTCACCGCGCTACTCACTGCTAGCACGTCCAAAACTTTACAGACCCCCTAGCGCGTCCAAAAAGGTTACAAACTCCCCGTCCACCTAATCTGTGTTCGAAAAATAGACGATGGAAGCCGCTATTTCATTTCAGAGAGGACTCTCTTAATAAATGCTATGGAGGTTCCTGCTGCTTTAGCAGAATCAGTTAATTCATCAATTCGGTTCTTCTCAAAGGCATGGGCACATGTGCTATATGCTTCGTAGTAATAGTCCTTGGCTCGGTCCAATAGATCATCGAAATATATTGATTTGCTCGATATCTTGTTAAGGATTTGATAATTGTCCTTGAGTGTGGAGCAAGCCAGGCTCATTTCATAGATGGTTGAACTTCCAACAGCCAAACCAGCCCAAATTCTTACATAGGAGTACAAAATACTTTCGAAGGATTTTAACTCTCCTACTTCCGTTTTAGTAAAACCTCCGTTAGCCATATTCTTTGAATCCTCAACTGCTTTAACCTCGGCTGCTTCTGCATTAGCCTTCGCATTGGTCTCATCTTGAATCTTCTGTCGGGCATCAGCCGCTTTTTTTACCTCTGCCTGTTGCTTCTCTAAGGCTGCCTGTGCTGCAAGTGCTTTATTTTGATTCTGTATGTCAATAATGTCTTGTGTAGCCTGCCTAGCAGACGCCAAATATCGCACCTTCGCTGAAGGGTCAATTTTCCAGCGCAAGGCGCTAGCGGGAAAATCAAGAACTCCAAAAATCACAGTAACGGAGACAAGTGTGGCGATAACACTTATGGCGCTTGCCCTGAGCGAGGGCGCCCAACCCCGCTTGCGTTGCCATGTAGCAACCAGGGAATAGGTGTGCAACGCCAAGAGTGCCAGACCGATCACTAGAGTCACAGACCCAAAATTCTCCACTAGGGATGTATCTGTCTTAAGCGTGGAAGTCGCTTCGTGTTCTCGAAACACGGCGCCAAGAAAGATGATTGGAATTCCAACCCAAGTAGGAATTTTGTCGATGATCAACCAAAACCTACTCCTAGCCAATTCAGTGGAGATGTACCAGCGGTGAAAACTCGCCGACAACGATGGATTTCTTCGTAGGAATATTAGAATTCCCCAGATAAGAAGCCAGAATCCGCTCGTGATTATTGTTAAGAAGATATTTAGCCATAACTTGCTACGAGAATTAGTGCTTTTCTTGTTCATGACTACCGGAGTCTGTTGACCATCTTCCAATGTGCTCTCGGTGCTTGTTTGCGGTGTGTCTAAGGAAGAACTCGGCAGGGGTGTCAACGTTTCATTCTTGGCCTCAATTACCGGAATTCTGGGACTTACTACCTTCTTATCCATTGCGTTAGAACTGAGTTCTGAAATAGCACTGACACCACGAAGTGACGACATCGCGGCGAAGATTGCCTCTTGAACCTCTACGAACTGTGAATACTGCCCCTGTCTGAACTGAATAATATAGCCGCCCATTTTGCCAGGCACGCGAAGAGTGAATGTCCCACCCTTGGTGATTGTTGGTTTCTTCAATTCGACACCAGAGATTTGAGAAACAGGCACCGTCACGCGAGTCTTGCCAAGTCCTTTTGTCTGCACCGTAACCATGCTGTCTTCAACTTTTACAAAACCATGACCTTTTGCATACGCCATGCTGCACCACTCTCAGGAAGAATTACTGCTCAACTTTAATGCGCTCGACTATATAGTGCTGAAGTCGAGAAATACTAGATCGACAACGTACAAAAACCATAACTTTTTAACTATCCGCCAACACCGCTTCGATGCGTGGCAAAAATATACTGGGCGTTATTTCTCATCTATTATCTGATCTTTCGAGCCTCCAGAATCTGCGCTACTTTTGCTTCTAACTCTTCGAATGAGATGCTCCGACTTTCAGCGCTGAGCGAACGCTCTTGTTCTAGCCGTTTCCGATTATTCTTGCCGTACAACTCTGGAGCATGCTTCTCCAGCCACCATGCTGAGGTCCTCCATGTTCCACCGAGAGCGGCTCTCGTTATATGCGCTACACGGCGCGATACCGCCTCGGCTTGTGCACGCCTAATTGCGTCCGAAAACTCCAAAAATGGAACAATACCGTCACGCCCTTGAGCCATCCAGAAATAGAAAGTGGATCCAGCAATACCAGCAGCAATTGCTGAATCTTCCGGATTATTCCCATTTCGAATATGTCCGACTATTTCTTCTGTGAGATCTGCACTCAGTTTTGTGGGCCGTGCCATCCTTTACCTCTCTAGATACGACGATTCATAGATCTTCCAAAAGTCTGGTTCTGGTTCGCGATGTGAGTTTCCAACCCCAGTACTGCCCGATCAGACCCAGCCTGCACATGTCCGACATATATATCTTTGGTCATTTGGATGCTTGCGTGGCCAAGCATGTCTTGCACATCGTTGATGCTTACGTCAGCCTCAATCGCAAGGAAACCTGCCGTATGACGTAAATCGTGAAGCCGTATATGCCTAATTCCATGTCGGGAAAGAGCCGAGTCCAACCCCTTTCGAACATTGTTCGCTGCAAAGGGAGTCCCGTTGTGTGTAACAAACACATAGTTCTCTGGATTCCAACTCGATCCGAATTGCATTCGCGTCTTTGCCTGCTCTCGTTTGAAGCGAACAAAGAAACTACTGAAATCCTTCGAGAGAAATAGTTTGCGTTTTCTATTGCTTTTCGTTGATCCGTTGACTCGTTCACTTATCCACGTTCCATCACCAACCAGAGTTGGAATATGTGCTTCGGTTTGAGTAACCCAAAGTGCTTGGTTCTCAAAGTCAATCTGCTCCCATCGCAGGGCAATGACCTCACCAATACGCATTCCAAGAAATACCATGCACCTAAATAGACCTTCATAGGGAGAATTCTTAAGTGCCAAGAGGGCTTGATTAACCTCTTCCGCAGAATAAGCCTTCTGCACCGCGCTCTTTTCATCTTCAGGCTTCTTGACTGAACTTGAGCGGGTTACGGGATTCTTTCCAATAAGACCTTCTTCCACTGCACTCTCAAGCATGTTGTGAAGAATTGAACGAGCACGCCTGATCGTGTTGGTGCTTAGATTCTGCGCTTTTAGATGATTGATCATCTCCAGTACATCTTGAGATCGAAGCGCATCTAATCGCTTTTTACCAAGAGATGGCAATATGTAATAGTAGAGCATCTGTTGATAATTACTTAAGGAGGAGGGTTTCAAACAACGAAGAGGCAAGATTTTTTCAAACCAATAGTCCGCGAATTTCCTAATCGTTATCGATGAAGACACAGTTAAGGTCCGCTGCTCTGCCTTGATCTGCATCTGAACCAAGGCTCTCATTGCCTCCGTCTTGTTTGGAAGAATTTTCCTTATCACCTGTTTCTTTCCATCAGAAGTGGGTGGAAGCGGGTGAGCGGCGATCCAACGTCCTGTTTTCTTTTCTTGGTACACAGATCCCTGACCGTTTGCTCTACGCGCCACTTACGCCCTCCCTAAGTCCGCTAATAGGGTCTTTTTTGTTTGAGAGTCGATAAATTTCTGGATGGCGGAGTCGGAAATGCGACGAAGCGAACCAACTTTGAGGGATCGAATTTCGTTCGCTTTGATGAGGCGATACAGGGACGATCTTGAAATTCCTAGAAGAGTAGATGCCTCTTGAACTGTATATAGGAGTTTCGTCATTGCATTCCGCCTTCACCAAATTAAGATCTTGGTGAAAGGCACCGAAGACCAGCATGACTCGCAATAAGTCTTGCTGATAGACAATTATGAAGTTGAACCACGGTTTAGTTTCAAGTGCGACACGCCGAGAAACAGTAAAAGTTTTCAGGACACTTGAAATTGCATAACTCACTGCATAACTCACTTTGGATGAATTTAAACCCAGGTTTAATTGATACGACTCATCGCAATAGGCGGTTGAGCAGGGATTTTCTCTGGTGCGCCCGAAGGTGTCCTGTTCCATGACATAGGTGACAGATGTGTCGAGACATAGGTGACACTCTTGGTTTAAATAAGGGATGTCTCCTACCCCTCGTTCGAATAGTCAGTCCCAGGTCATTGTTTTAAGCGTTCTCCATGATGGCCTCACCCCGACGCAGGCGGCCTTGCGCTTCGGGGTCAGCCGCAAGTGGATCTACCAACTTCTGGCCCGCTATGGCACTGGTGGCCTTGAGGCTTTAGAACCACGCTCTCGGCGGCCTAAGAGCAACCCTCGGGCTCTCAGCGGTGAAATGCGCAGCCAGATCGTGGAGTTGCGCAAGGGCTTACTCGCCCAGGGCCTTGACGCAGGAGCTGCCTCCATTGCCTGGCATCTGCAAGAGAAACACCAACGCCCA
>Ga0255338_1002536_pt1 | contig 26081 bp, 21 predicted proteins | sample MeOH1_35cm_T4_19_FD_203715 | JGI IMG/M metagenome (GOLD analysis project Ga0255338, IMG submission 203715) | Sandy soil microbial communities from University of British Columbia, Vancouver, Canada - MeOH1_35cm_T4_195 | ecosystem: Engineered > Artificial ecosystem > Sand microcosm > Unclassified ...
GCATCAGCAACTGGACATATTCCCAGTCGGATAGCTGGTACTGGAAGCGGAATTTATGCTGGGTGTACTTGCGGCGCAGCTTGAGGGAAAACTGGTGACCCCGGAGATCGTGCCGGCGCAGGATAGCCTCGATGATCTGGGGGGCCGTCCTGTTCTGGTAGATGCACGTGTTCCGCACAAGTTCGAGCCGCGCGGCCAGTGGCCTGAGCACGATTTCATAAGCGAAGAAATCGCGCGTGCGTTTCGTGCGTGAGAACGCCGATATCCACCCCGCGAACCGGCGCGGCTCGCTGCCGTCGCCGGGGTCGATCACGAAGGTCGCATCACGATTGAGGTATTCAGCCCGGTCGAGTTCCAGCGGGTGGGTTAGCCGGATCGTGACGGTATAGAGGTCTCCCAATCGCTCGACCGCCTCGAACGACACCACCGACAGTTCCGCCGCGCTGGCCGCCGCGCGGGGGACGTCCAGATGGTAGGCCTGGTGCCTGGGCATCCCTGTGTCGTATGCCTCGAATTCGTCGATAACGCCCATGTCTCCTCCGTTGTCACGTCTGCCGCTTCGCGGCACGTGGCGGATTGGTTGCGCGCGCCAGGAACGACAAGTGACTCGATGCTTTGCATCGCGGCACACCATGCAACCACGTCTATTCGAAGTCCGGGTTGCAAAACGCTGTGAGCTTGGCGCGCTGGCCTGATTCGCCAAACATGCTACTGGGTGACCGCGGAAAGGATCAATCGGACGTGTCCTATTCTTTGAGGAAATTTTAAAAAAAATTTCCTGTTATGGATCACCGTTTAGTCGCAATGCCAACGATGGAAGGCGGGGCTGCAGGCCGGCATTCTCGGAATGACATTGGCTTCGTGAGACGCCTTTCTGGCGGCGTGCGCATAGCTACGGCAGTATGGCGGCAGCCCGCGAAGCGATGACGAAATACCAGTGGATATTCGAAAATCGGAATGCAAAATTCCGTGAAATCTCTCGATACGTTCTGGTTCGGCGGGCATGCCACCTAGGAATTTCCACAATGAATATTCGGAAATTTCCCATTTTTCGATGGGAATTTTCGGATACGCGTCTGACCAAACTACGCATTCCTCAGGTAACGTACCGCATCGCAAGCGGTCAGCCAACTCTGTTCAGCCAGATCGGGGAGCAGTCGGCTAATGGCGGCGCCGACACCAGTGATCAGCCACCATGGGCGACGGCAGGGGTAGCGCCGCCCCGGTTCTTGCCGCAACTGACGGCAAAGTGGCTCTAGGATTTTCGGAGTGGGATTTACCCTGTCTTGGGTAGAACATCCCCGTGGAGATGTATAGTGCCATCACCAGAACAATCACCGCACCAGGACGCACCGGCGTTCCACGCGCCTAGCCGTCCGCCTCGGCAGGCTCCATCGCGCCGAACCGCCACGACAACCGCCGCGCCGCCTGCAGCAAGGTCCTGGCCGTCGCGCCATCCGTACCGCTGTCGAAGCTGCCCGCCGTGCCGATCAGGGCGATGACGAGTGCAATGCTGCCAGTGTGGTCGAACACGGCCGCCGCAAGCGTGTCGATGCCGGGCACGGGCTTGCTCAGCGCATTGTCGATCCGCTGCGCGCGGATCTGCGCCAGCCGGGCCGCGTACGCGGGCGCAAGCGCTTCGCCCGCGCCGCTATCCACTTCGACGACTTCCGATTTCCGCACGCCTGCCAGCCGAAGCTCGTCCTGGCCCAGCAGGCCAATCAGCACATGCTCCGGAAGGTGCGCCGCGAACAGCCGGCCGATCGCCGTATTGACCAGCGAAAGCACAGTGCCGACCCGCAGGCTGACGTGCTGCGGCCGCGCGGCTTCCTCCAGCCGGACTACCGTCGGCCCCAGCGGGCCAAGCACTGCCATCGCCACGCTCAGGCTGGTCGCGCCCGCCAGTTCGATCACTTCCGGCTCGGCCTCGCGGGTTGGCGAGAGCCGCTGCAAGGCGATCAGCCCGAGTTCGAGGCCCAGCGGGCCGGACAGGAAATTGCCCGCCGCGTCGCGCGCCAGCAGGCCGATCTTCTGCAGGCTGACCAGATGCGGGAATGCCTTGGCGGCCGGCATGCCGGCCGCGCGCGCCAGATCGCGCAACGGCAAGGGCCGCCCTGCCGCCACCAGCGCGGCGAGCAACTGGCCGGTGTTGTCCAGTGACTGGATACCGCGCTGCGGTTTGGCGGCTTCGCCCTGGCTGTCGTCGGTTGGCATGGGGGCTGGGGTCATTCGGGAGTACCGGCGATGGCTTCACGGATGGCTGCCGCGGTGTCGAGCAGGGCAAGTGCCACGGTGCCGTGCCAGTCCACATCGATGGCGCCGGTCGAGCCGACCACGGTCAGCGCCAGGCGCAGGCGGCCGCTGGTGTCGAGCACCGGCACGCTGAGACTGCTGACCGCCGGGCTCGGCGCATCGATGCTGCGCTCGATGCCGCGCTCGCGGATGGCGGCAAGGATCGCGCCGAAGCCGGCGTCGGGCATGCCGCCCGGCTGCTGCTGTTGCCAGATTGCCTGCCATTGCCCGGGCGGGAGAAACGCGCAGAACACGCGGCCGGTCGCGGTTGCCGACAGCGACATGACCGTGCCCACGTGCAGGTTCACGTGCAAGGGCGAACCGGCGTGCGCAAAGCGGACGATGGTGGGGCCCTGCGGCCCGGTGGCGCAGATCGCCACGCTGAACCCGCACGACGCGGCCAGCCCGGCCACGCGCGGTACCGCTGCCCGGTAGGCGGGGTCGTGGTCGAGATACAGCATCCCGAGCTGCAACGCCAGCGGGCCCGGCTCGTAGCGCCCTGACAGGTGATCGCGCTTGATCAGTCCAAGCCGCACCAGGCTGACAAGGTAAGTGTGTGCTTGCGCGGGCGCGATCTGCACGGCAGCCGCGAGGTCGGCCAGGGTCATGGGGGCACGGACATCGGCCAGCGCCCGCAGGAAGCGGCCGCCGACTTCGACGCTTTGTATGCCGCGCTGCGCTTTCTCCGCGCCGCCGGCATCCGACGTGTTGTCCGCTGATCGTGCCATTCGCCTCTCGCTTGAAAACCCAGATAGTAATCGACCCGAAGCCCCGCACCCGGCATCACCGAGGGTTTCCCCTTGGTTTTCTGTGCCGCATCCGGCTCTCGCGTCGTATTAGTCAAAAACAATACGATTTGTTATTGACTAATTTTGTTGGGATTCCTAAGATGGCCTTACCCCGATACCGGTGCAGCTACAGAGTGAAAAACGGGGCGAGACAGTCCCCCGCTATGCAGTGACCCGCCCAGGCGCCTGCTGTCTCGTCTTTTCCCCACGCAACAGAAAAGAAAGAGGCAAGCATGAGCAAGGCATTCGCATCCCAGGCCGACCTGGAAGCCAAGAAAGTCACCTTTACCCAACTCTCCGAGAACGCCTACGCGTACACCGCCGAAGGCGATCCCAACTCCGGCGTGATCATCGGCGACGACGGCGTGCTGATCGTCGATACCACCGCCACGCCCGCCATGGCGCAAGACCTGATCGCCAGGATCCGCTCGGTCACCGACAAGCCCATCAAGTACGTCGTGCTCTCGCACTATCACGCTGTGCGCGTGCTTGGCGCATCGGCCTATTTCGCCGAGGGCGCGCAGCAGGTCATTGCCAGCCGCGGCACCTACGAAATGATCGTCGAGCGCGGCGAAGCGGATATGAAGTCCGAGATCGAGCGTTTCCCGCGCCTGTTCGCCGGCGTCGAGACCGTGCCGGGCCTGACCTGGCCGACGCTGGTGTTCGAGAAGGAAATCACGCTGTACCTCGGCAAGCTCGAAGTCCGCATCGCGCATCTGGGCTCCGGCCATACCAAGGGCGACACGGTGGTCTGGCTGCCTTCGCAAAAGGTGCTGTTCTCCGGCGACCTGGTGGAATACGACGCCGCGTGCTATTGCGGCGATGCGCAGCTTGAGCAATGGCCGGCCACGCTGGATGCCTTGCAGGCGCTCGGTGCAGAGAAACTGGTTCCCGGCCGCGGCCCTGCCCTCACCAACCCGGAGGAGGTCAGGAAGGGCATCGAGTACACCAAGGACTTCGTCACCACGCTGTTCCAGGCCGGCAAGGAAGCCGTGGTGGACCGCCTCGACCTGAAGAGCGCGATGGCCCATACGCGCAAGTCGATGGACCCGAAGTTCGGCCATGTCTTCATCTACGAGCACTGCCTGCCGTTCGACGTGTCGCGCGCTTTCGACGAAGCCAGCGGCATCAGCCACCCACGCATCTGGACCGCGCAGCGCGACAAGGAAATGTGGGCCGCGCTGCAGGGTTGAAGACCAGCCGCCGCAAAGATGGAACGGCCGAGTAGAGTGGATGGAGACACAGGCATGAGCAACGACTTCCAGAACCTGTCATTTGATTACCAGCCCTGCCCCGAGCAACGGCAGGCGCAGGCAGGTAATCCTCACCCCGTCATCGTCGTCGGCGCCGGCCCCATAGGGCTGGCCACTGCGATCGACCTGGCCCTGCATGGCGTGCCGGTCGTGCTGGTGGACGATGACTGCACCCTGTCAAACGGGTCGCGCGCGATCTGCTTCGCCAAGCGCACGCTGGACGTCTTCGACCGGCTCGGCTGCGGCGAGCGCATGGTGGAAAAGGGCATTTGCTGGAACGTCGGCAAGGTCTTCGTGCGCGACGAACAGGTCTACACCTTCGACCTGCTGCCGGAAGCCGGCCACCAGCGGCCGGCCTTCATCAACCTGCAGCAATACTACGTCGAGGGCTTCCTGCTCGACCGGGCGCGCCAGTTGCCCAACCTGGAGATCCGCTGGAAGCACAAGGTGGTGGGCGTCGAGCAGCGCGATGCCGGCACGCCGGACGCAGCCGTGGTGCTGACCGTCGATACGCCGGATGGCCCCTATGCGCTCACCGGCCGCTACGTGGTGGCGGCCGATGGCTCGCGCAGCCCGCTGCGCAACCTGCTCGGCCTGGACAGCAAGGGCCGCACCTTCAAGGATCGCTTCCTGATCGCCGACGTGAAGATGGAAGCCGAATTCCCCACCGAGCGCTGGTTCTGGTTCGATCCGCCCTTCCATCCGAACCAGTCCGTACTGCTGCACCGCCAGCCCGACAACGTCTGGCGCATCGACTTCCAGCTCGGCTGGGATGCCGACCCGGTGCTGGAGAAAACGCCGGAGCGCGTGATTCCGCGCGTGCAGGCGCTGCTCGGTCCCGATGCGAAGTTCGAGCTGGAATGGGTTAGCGTCTATACATTCTCCTGCCTGCGCATGGACAGCTTCCGCCACGGCAACGTGCTGTTTGCCGGCGACTCCGCGCATGGCGTCTCGCCGTTCGGCGCGCGCGGCGCCAACAGCGGCGTGCAGGATGCGGAGAACCTCGCCTGGAAGCTGGCCTTCGTGCTCCAGGGCCAGGCGCCGGACAGCCTGCTCGATACGTATGCGAGCGAACGCGAGTATGCCGCCGACGAGAACATCCGCAACTCGACGCGCTCGACGGATTTCATCACACCGAAGAGCGCCGTCAGCAAGGTGTTCCGCGATGCCGTGCTGAACCTGTCGAAGCAGCATGCGTTCGCGCGGCAGCTGGTCAATAGCGGACGGCTCTCCCTGCCGTCGGTATTGCACGACTCGCCGCTCAACACGCCCGACACCGGCGAATTTGCCGGCGGCATGGTGCCGGGCGCGGCCTGCGTGGATGCGCCCGTCTCCGGGGAACAAGGCCCGGGCTGGTTGCTGCCGCAACTCGGCGGGCAGTTCACCGCGCTGGTATTCGGCGCGCCCGATGCCGGCGACCTGCGGGCCCTGCAAAGCCTGCGCCAGGGCACGCTGCCGCTCAAGCTGGTCGTGGTCGACGCGGGTGAAGCCTGCACCGGGCAGCCGGGCGTGACGGTACTGCGCGACACCGAGGGCCTGGCGGCGCAGCGCTACGACGCGCGGCCCGGCACGCTGTACCTGATCCGCCCGGACCAGCATGTCTGTGCGCGCTGGCGGCAGGCCGACATCGCCAGCGTCGAGCAGGCGTTGGCCCGCGCAACCGGCAAGGCGCCGCGCCTGCAGGCGGCGGCAAAGGCGCAAGCCCCCGCCCCCGTCGCGGCATAGGCATTCCGGCGACATTCCGAATCGGAGACAGAGCGATGGCACTCAACACAAAACCCAACCTGACGCGCCCCGACGACTTCTACGAAGCCCTGATCGACATGCACCGCGATCTCGACGACGGCCAGAGCGAGGCGGTCAATGCGCAACTGATCTTGCTGCTCGCGAATCACATCGGCGACCACGGCACGTTGCTCTCGGCCATGCAACTGGCGCGGGCAGGCGCGGTGCAGGACCGCAGCGCGCAAGCCTGACCGCGGCGGGCGCACCCTGCGCCCGCCGCTCCCAATTCTTTGCCCAGGCGCGCAAGACGCCGGCATTCAGGGCACATTGACGCCCGCGTTCCCGGAGACAATCCATGACTTATTCCTCTGCAGGGGCCATCGCGGCCCAGGCTACTGCGGTGCGCGACGAAGACGCGCTCTATCGAAAGATCTGGCTGCGCATCATCCCCTTCCTGTTTGTCTGTTACGTCATCTCCTTCCTGGACCGCATCAATATCGGCTTTGCCCAGTTGCAGATGAAGCAGGACCTGGGCTTCAGCGATGCGATGTACGGGCTGGGCGCCGCCGTCTTCTACGTTGGCTACGTCCTGTGCGAGGTGCCCAGCAATATGCTGCTGGCCCGCTTCGGCGCGCGCCGTACCTTCACCCGCATCATGCTGCTGTGGGGAGCCGCCTCGGTCGGCATGATGATGGTGTCCACCCCGACGCATTTCTATACGCTGCGCTTCCTGCTCGGCGTGTTCGAAGCGGGCTTCTTCCCCGGCATCGTCCTGTATCTCACCTACTGGTTCCCCGCGCGGCGGCGCGCGGCGGTGATGGCCATCTTCTTTGCCGGGGTTGCCGTGGCGGGCGTGCTGGGCGGGCTGATCTCGGGCTGGATCATGCGCGACATGGCAGGCGTGCTCGGCCTCTACGGCTGGAAGTGGATGTTCGCCATCGAAGGCGCGCCCGCCATCATCCTCGGGCTCATCGCCGCGGTCTGCCTGGTCGATGGCCCGCAGCAGGCCAGCTGGCTCACCGACAAGGAAAAGGCCCTCCTCGCCGCGCACAACGGTCCGGCCGGGAGCGCCGCGCATGCGCACTCCTTCAGCGCGCTGATGCAGGCGCTGCGCAATCCGCGCATCTACCTGTTCGCGTTCATCTACTTCTCGCTGACATGCGGCTCGCTCACCCTGAGCTTCTGGATGCCCCTGATGATCCGGGATTTCGGTATCACCGACGTGATGTCCATCAGCCTGTACTCCGTCATCCCGAACGCGATCGGCGCAGTCGGCCTGATCCTGATCGCCCGCAACTCCGACCGGCGCGGCGAGCGGCATCGCCATTTCCTGGCCTGCACGTCGGGTGGCGCGCTGGCACTGGCGCTGCTGACCCTGCATCTGCCCAGCTTCGCGGCAATGCTCGCCTTGCTGTCCGTCGCGGCCGTGCTGATCTTTGCCGCGCTGCCGATCTTCTGGTCGTTGCCGCCCAGCCACCTACCTGCGCATACGGCGGCCACCGGAATTGCCTTTATCAGCAGCATCGGCATTACGAGCGGTATCGTCAGCCCCTGGGTCATCGGGCAGATCAAGACGCACACCGGCAGCATGGACAATGCGTTGTACCTGCTGGCAGGCTTGCTGGTGGCCAGCGGCGTCGCCATGTGGGCCGGTGTGCCCAGGGGCGAGCCGCGGCACTGATCGCCGGCCGGCGCGGGACAAAAACCAACGCAGGCGTAGCGCCCAGCCGCTCACCGGGCCTGCCGTGCAGGCCCGGTGACCTATTTTTCAAGCCCTACCTAAATTTGCCAGTTAACATGTCGTTATGAGCGGCGAACTGGCGCTTTCTCTACCATGCACCCGTGCGGGTGCGAATCAGGCGAAATCCAGGCAGATCAAAGTCAACGTCTAGAAAGAGAAAGGGCCTCAATGCTTGCCGGCAGCCACAACAGTTCGCTCGTACTGATCTCGCTGCTTGTCGCGATCCTGGCCTCATACACCGCCCTTGACATGGCGGGGCGCATCGCCACGGCGCAGGGCCGAGCGGCGCACTGGTGGCTGGCCGGCGGCGCGTGCGCGATGGGAATCGGCATCTGGTCGATGCACTTTATCGCCATGCTGGCATTCCATCTGCCGATCCCCCTGGGCTACGACCTGCCGATCACCGCGGTCTCGCTGCTGATCGCCATCGCGTCGTCGGCACTTGCGCTCTGGCTCGTGGGCCGGGAAACCTTGCCATGGCGGCGCCTGGCCGGTGGCGCCTTGCTCATCGGCGCGGGCATCGCCGGCATGCACTACACGGGCATGGCCGCGATGCAGATGTCGCCGGGCATCCGCTACATCCCGTCCTTGTTCATCCTTTCCATCGTGGTCGCGGTCCTGGCCTCCGGCACGGCACTGTGGATCGCATTCAACCTGCGGCGGGAGTCGATCTGGGTGCGGCCCCTGCGCGCGGGCGCCGCTGTCATCATGGGCGTTGCCATCGTTGGGATGCATTACACCGGCATGGCGGCTGCGGAGTTCCCGCTCGGCAGCATTTGCGGGGCGGCGCGCGACGGGATGGATACGGGATGGCTGGCGGTGGTGATCATCGTCGTCACGCTGGCGGTGCTTGCCATTGCCCTGATCACCTCGGTGCTCGACGTGCGCATGGAGGCCCGCACCGCGATGCTGGCGCTATCGCTGGCCGAGGCTAACCAGGAACTGACCTACCTGGCGCTGCACGACAACCTGACAAAACTGCCCAACCGGGTGTTGCTGGAAGACCGGCTCGACCGGGCAATCCAGGAGGCCGCGCAGAAGAACACCCGCTTTGCCCTGATGTTCATGGACCTGGACGGCTTCAAGGCGGTGAACGACGCCTATGGCCACCCTGTTGGCGACCAGTTGCTGGTCGAGGTCGCGCGGCGCATCGTGGCCACCGTGCGCGCGCAGGACACCATTGCCAGGCTGGGCGGCGACGAGTTCGTGCTGCTGGCCAGCGTCGGCGAGCCGGAGGACGCGGCGACCCTCGCCGAGAAGGTGTTGACGGCCATTCGCGAGCCCTTCCAGGTTACCGGCCGCGAGTTGCGCGTCTCCACCAGCATCGGCATTGCGATGTACCCCGGAGACGGCACCCTCCAGCACGACTTGTTGACCAACGCCGACGCGGCGATGTATCACGCGAAAGCGCTGGGCCGCAATACCATCTGCTTTTTCGAAGCGTCGATGAACGCCAACGTGCACGAGCAGCTGCAACTGGTCCAGGACCTGCGCCTGGCACTGGAGCGCGGGGAACTGATCCTGCAATACCAGCCCAAGCTCACCGCGCCCAGCGGGCCGGTGGTCGGCGTGGAAGCACTGGTGCGCTGGGTGCATCCCACCCGCGGCCTGATTGCTCCGGACCAGTTCATTCCCCAGGCCGAAAAGACCGGCCTGATCGTGCCGATGGGGAACTGGATCCTGGACGAAGCCTGCCGGCAGATGCGGGAATGGCGCGATGCGGGCCATCCGCATTGGACCGTGGCAGTCAACCTGTCGGCCCTGCAGTTCCGGCATGCCAGCCTGATCAAGACAGTGCGGGATACCCTGGCGCGGCACGCGCTGGAGCCCGGCTGCCTGACGCTCGAAGTCACCGAATCGACAGCGATGCGCGACGCCGATGCCAGCCTGCAGATCCTGAAGCAGCTTCACGACATGGGCGTGCGCATCTCGATCGACGACTTCGGCACCGGTTATTCCAGCCTGCTTTACCTCAAGCGGCTGCCGGCCAGCGAGCTGAAGATCGATCGCGGCTTTATCCGGGATCTCGCCCGCGATACGGAGGATGCGGCGATCGTCTCGGCCATCGTGGCGCTTGGCCGCACGCTGAACCTGGACATCGTCGCGGAAGGGGTGGAGACAGCCAAGCAGCAGGACTTCCTGACGCGGCTGGGCTGCGATTCGCTACAGGGCTTCCTGCTGGGCCGGCCGATGTCCGCGGAGATGCTGATCGCTTCGCTCTCCGGCGACGATAAGCTGGCGGACGCCGCATAAGCGGCTAACCGCATGCGGGCCGCCGGCAAGCCTCAGGCCGCGTTGTGGCTCGTCAGGTACTTGACCAGGCCATCGATGCCGCTGCGTGCCACGATATCGGCGAACTGCTGCCGGTAGATCTCGATCAGCCAGGCACCGCTCATATTGATGTCGTAGATGGCCCAGCCCGCGGAACCGCGCTGCAGGCGGTAATCGATCTTCACCTCGTCCCCTTTGTTGATCATGCTGGTCTCGACCACCACGTCGTTGCCGCTGGTACGTGGCGGCTTATAGCGGAACTTCAGTGCCTGATCACGCACTTGCGACAGGGACAAGGCGTAGCTGCGCACGAGCAACGTCTCGAACTGCTCGTAAAGTTGCTTTTGCTGCTCAGGCGAGGCGTTGCGCCAGGCGCTTCCCACGGCAAGCCGCGTGGTGCGCCGGAAATCGGTATAGGGCAGGAACTGCTTGCGCACCACGGCCGTGATCTTGTCGAGATCGCCATTGCGGGTGTCGGGGTTGGCCTGGATAGTGCCGAGCACGCCTTCGACGGCGGCGCGGACCATGCGGTCCGGCGATGAGCGGTCGACGCTGGCGGCGGCGGGCGCCTCGTCGGGACCAGCAGCCGCTGCGCTCCCCGGCACGGCTGCGCCGAGGACAAGCACAGCCAGGACTGCAACGGCCGTGCCGCCGGAACCGGCAAGGGCAAGGCGGAAATGGCGACGCATCGCAAGCTCCTCCGCAAGGGTTGGCTGGATGCGGCTGCGCCGCATCCATTACCTCATGCTAGTGCTTTGCCCGCAAAAACAAAATGGCGATCACAAATGGCGACGACGCCGGGCGGCGCGATTACTGCGTCAGTTCCTTAAAGCCCTGCAGCAAGCGATCGATGTCATCCAGCTGGATATTCCCCATCGTGGAAATACGGAACAGCTCTGCCGAGAGCCCGCCCTGCCCCGCGTAAATGACAAAACCGCGTGCCTTCAGGCCATCATGCAACTGCGCGTACGTCAGGCCGGCCGGCAAACGGTAGGCACGCAGCACCACGGAGGACTGCTCCGACGCCCACAGGGCCGGCATGCCCAGGGCCTCCAGCCCGGCGCGCGCGCGTTCCGCCAGCGCCGCATAGCGCGCGTGACGGGCGCGCCAGCCGCCCTCGTCCGCCAGTTCGCGCAAGGCCTCCACCAGTGCGTAATAGGCATGCACGGAGGGCGTGAACGGCGTATTGCGCTGGTCCTGCAGTCGCGCCAGGCGCCCCAGATCCAGGTAGTAGGTCCGGCTGGCGGCTTGCTCCAGCGCGTTGCGCCGCACAATGACGAAGGACGCGCCGGGCACGCCATGCAGGCATTTGTTGGCCGTGGCCGCCACCGCGGCAATGCTGCCGCCAAAATCGATCGCTTCGGCGCCGAAGCTGCTCACGCCATCGACCAGCAGCCGCACATCGCGCGCGCGGCACAGTGCGTCGAGCGCCTGGAGATCGTTCAGGCGTCCGGTGGTGGTTTCATGGTGGATCACCGCCACGTGGGTAATGGTGCGGTCCGCGTCGAGCGCGGCGGCAATGCGGCCGAGGTCGGGAGCCTGCATCCAGTCGTGCGCGACCACCTCGTGGGCGATGCGGTATTGCGTGGCGATCTGCGTAATGCGCTCGCCGTACACGCCGTTCTGCACGATCAGCAGCTTGCCCTGCTCGGGCACCAGCGCGGCGATCATGCTTTCCACCGCCGCCGTGCCGGAACCCGTCATCAGCACCGCGGCCCATTCGGCCGGATCCAGCTCATAGATATCCAGCAGCCGCGCGCGCGCCTCGTCCTGCAGGTCGAAGAACTCGCTTTCGCGATGGCACAGGTCCGGCTGCAACAGGCTCTGGCGCACACGCGCCGACAAGGTCACGGGGCCCGGGTTGAGTAGCAGCATCACTTCTCTCCTTGGTCGGCGCCTTGATCGGCGCCAATATGGCGCGCGAGGCGCGTCTTCACATCGACAGGGGTAATGGTCGGGCGCGGCAGGCCATCCGGCGTGCCGGCGCGGATCGAAAGCGCCACGAAACGCGGCCCGGCAGCGGGCTCCTGCACCGCGGCAGAGAGCGCCTGGTCGAGCGTGCCAAGCTGATCGCCTTCCACCGCCGAGGCGTAGCCGCAAGCGGCCGCCACGCCGGCGAACGAGACATTGGGCGACACGGTCGCCTGTCCGCCGGTGGAGTCATGGGCGCCGTTGTCGAGCAGCACGTGCGTGAGGTTCGACGGACCATAAGCGCCAAGCGTGGCGAACACGCCCATGCGCATCAGCGCCGCGCCGTCGCCGTCGACGGCCACCACGTTCAGGTCCGGGCGCACGAGGGCAAGGCCCAGCGCGAACGGCGTAAGGCAACCCATCGAGCCCACCATGTACAACTGGTTGTCACGGTCATCCAGCGCGTAGAGTTCGCGTCCGCAGAAGCCGGTGGATGCCAGCACCACGTTCTTGCCGGGGGGGGTATGCGCGATCACGCGCTGCAGGGCTTCGCGGCGCGTGGGCAAGCCATCCTGCGAAGCGCCCTGCGCCGGCGAAACCGGCGTGCACCTGGCGCGCGGCGCGGGCCGCTCCTGCGGCTTCAGCGCGTAAGGCGCGACACTGCCCTTCTGCATCACCAGCGCGTACGGACGGCCCGTGGCGTCCATATGCGCCACCGCGCGGTCCAGCGCCGGGCCCACCTCGGCCGCATCGGTCGGGAAGGTCTCCCACGGAATCTCCATGGTGTCGAGCATGGCCGGCGTGACCGGCCCCATCAGCGCGTGCTGCGGTTCATCGGCAACGCCGGGTTGCCCGCGCCACGTGACGATCAGCAACTGCGGCAGGCGGAAGGTCCAGGTGAGCGAGGTCAGCGGGCTCACCGCGTTGCCCAGGCCGGAGTTCTGCATCATGGTGATGCCGCGCCGGCCACCCTGCGCGCCCAGCGTCACGCCGGCGATCAGTGCCACCGCATCGCCTTCGTTCGCCGCCGATACGTAATGCAGCGACGGATCCTGCAGCACGTAGTTGATGAACGGCGTCAGGTACGAGCACGGCACCCCGGCATACCAGTCGAAACCGCGCGCGCGCGCGGCTTCGACAAACTGTGCCGCCTCGATCATCGGGCTTCCTCTGCGTCCGTGCCGCCAACCGCGAACGGCGTTTGCGTGTGCGCGAAATCGCCGGCGCGGCGGAAGTCGTCGAGGTCGTTCACGCCGCGCCAGTGGCCGTGCACGTACTTCACTTCGATCTCTTCGCCGGCTGCGACCAGCGCGTTGAGCAGCGCGGGCATGTCGAGCGTGTTGAAATCGTCGCGCGCGCGCAGTTCGGCGATCAGCTTCTGCAGCCGCTCGCGCCCTTCGCCGCGCACGTTCAGCAGGCCGATCCAGCGGCCGTGCGGCGCCTGCGCCTGGCCGGCGGCCGGCTCCTGGCCCTTGCTGGACACGTGGCGCAGCAGGACCTTCTGGCCGAACAGGTCGCGGTCGTCCGCCGCGGAGCAATACGCGAAGTCGCGCACGCTCTGGTTCGACTCGGTGGTCAGCGAGGAGTCGACGACGACGCTGAACGGCGCATCGCTCTCCAGCAGGTCGCGCAGGATATAGCTGCGGAACAGCAGGTCGCCGTAGGCGATCACGGTGTCGGTATGCAAGCCATCGGCCGCGCACGCCAGCGAGGCCAGTTCGCCGGTCTGCGCGTACTGCTCGTTGAGCACCAGCTTGATGCCCGCCGTGTCGATGGCCTTGGCCTGGTAGCCGCCGACCACGGTGATATCGTTGATCGACTGCTTCTTGAAGGCATCCACCAGCCAGCGCAGCAGCGGTTTGCCGGCCACCGGCAGCATCACCTTCGGCCGGTCCTCAGTGAGAGGCTCAAGCCCGGTACCGCGGCTGGCCGCCAGCACCACCGCCGCGCCAGGCGCTTGCGAGCCGGACAGGTACATCTTCTCGGCCGCCGAGTATTCGTCGGCATCCTGCAGGCGGAAGATCTCGTTGACGGAGGCGATGCGGTCTTCGACGTTGACCAGCGTTTCGCTGTCGTGGATTTCCCTGGCCACGGCCTGCATCGACGAGGCCGCCACGCGGATCAGGTGGTTGGCCCAGATCACCACGCTGATGCCGGCCTTGCGGAAGACGTCGGTCGGCGTGCTGTAGTACTTGGTCGGCACGATCACCAGGGGGCCACGGCCAGCCCACTCGCGCGCGAACGCCAGGATTTCGTCCGGGCGCGACAGCTTGCTGTGGATCAGGATGGCGTCGGCGCCCGCCTGGCGATAGGCTTCGGCGCGGCGCAGGGCTTCGTCCATGCCCCAGCCGGCGATCAGGGCTTCCACGCGGGCAACGATGGAGAAGTTGTCGTCCGACTGCGAATCCTTGCCGGCCTTGATCTTGCCGCAGAACTCGTCGATCTCGGCGAGCGGCTGGCGCTCGCCATCGATAAAGCTGTTGGTCTTGGGGAACTGCTTGTCCTCGATGCAGACGCCGGCAATGCCGCGCTGCTCGAGCTTGCGCACCAGGCGGCGCACATTGTTGAAGTTGCCGTAGCCGGTGTCGCCGTCCAGCAGGATCGGCAGGTCGCTGGCATCGGCCATGAATTCCAGCGTGTCGACGACCTGGGTCCAGCTCGCTTCGTTGTTGTCGCGCACGCCGTACTGGGCCGAGATGGCCAGGCCGGAGCCCCAGATGGCCTTGAAACCGGCTTCGCGCACGATCCGGGCGGACAGCCCGTTGTGCGCTTCCATCATGAATTCCAGCTCGTTGCCAACAATCATCTGGCGCAGGCGTGCAGTGCGCGTGGCAGTCGAGAAAATCGGGTCAATCGCGTTCACTGTGCTACTCCCACAATCGGCTGAAGTTCAGGCAGGACTTCGTCGCGCGCACGCGCGACGTCGTTCGGGAAATCGATCTCGATCCACGGAGCGCCGCTCACATCGGCGATATCGAACACATGGCCGCCTTCGAGCAGCAGGTCGCGCACCGCTTCTTCGTGCGGCATGTTCGCGCGGCCGCTGTCGACATAGCCCTGGACGATCTGCGCCAGGCGGCGCGCGGTCTGCTCCTGGAAGCGGAAGAACCCGACCGATTCGCCAATGGTGTCGTACTCCAGGCCAACCGCGAGCTGCTTGCGCAGCTCCACCGGAATGCCGTTCTTCACGCACAGCTTGACCGGCTCGTCGCCGGTTTCGAAATCGCGGTCGATCAGCAGGCGGTTGGTGGTGTCGCCGGCCACCAGGGCGCTGAGGATGCGCTCGTCGTACAGCACGTCGGCATCCATCAGCAGGACGTCGCCGCCGCGCGTCAGCGCATCGGCCACCGTATGCACGGTCAGCACGCTGCCCAGGTCGTAGCGGGAGTTCAGCACGATTTCCGGGTAGGGGTCGCGCCCGAGCCGGTCGAGTTCGGCTTCCACGTGTTCCGGCTGGAAACCCAGCGCCAGCACGATCTCGTCCACACCCGCCGCATCCAGCATGCGCAGATGCCGCTCCAGCAGGGTGACACCGTCAAAACGCAGCAGGCACTTCGGGAACTGTTCCCCGGGCTGTTGCTGTAGTCGCAGGCCAAGGCCCGCGGCAAGGATGATTGCTCGCATTCGTTCTCCGCACCCATGCAAATTGCATCAATCAATCGGCAGCGTGCGGCCGGCCCGCTGAATCACTGAAACCGCCTGGTGCCTGGCTTGCGCAAGCGCTGCGGCGCCGCCAGGTCCGTCACCATCTATTTCAGGGACTCGGCAGGCATGGCCGCACGCCGCCGCTGGAATTTCCGTTCACTCAAATGTAAATACAGCAGGCCCGGCGCGCCGAGCCCGATCTCGCGGGCGCGCTTGGCCAGCGACAGCGCCAGCGCCGCCTCGGGCGGCAGGCCGACGATGGGGGCCAGCAGCAGGTAGCCGCCTTCCTGCGCCCCCAGCGAGCCGGGAATGGCAAACGCCGCGCCGCGAATGGCCTGCCCGACGCTCTCCAGCAGCAGGGCGTCGAGCCAGCTGACCGGATGCCCCAGGAAATGCAGCGCCAGCCAGACTTCGCCGGTGCCGACCAGCCAGCCGGCCAGGCTCAGCGCGAAGGTGCCCGCCACCTTGCGGCGGTCGCGGTACATGCCATGCACGGCCGCGTCCACGGCATCGGCGCGCATTGTCAGCCCGGACCAGTCGCGCTTGCCAAACAGCTTCGACAGCACGCGCAGGACCCGGCCGAACAAACCCCGCTTCTGGATGACGTAGAACGCCACGATGCACAGCGCCAGCACAGCCGTGACGATCAGGGTTGGCATGCGAAGATCGGCGAACGCATCTTGCCCGGCGCGCCCACCATATAAGGCAAACACCGCCAGGCCGATAAACGCGAACACCATCTGCGCGAGCGCCTGCATGGTGGTGCTGACCGTAATGGCGGCGGCGGCGTCGCGCATGCGCGTGCCGCGCTGCGCCAGGTAGCGCACCATCAGCACCGGCCCGCCGATCTGCCCGGCGGGCAGCAGGCTGTTCACGGACTCGCCCGCCCAGCGCGCCAGCAGTGCGTTGCACATGGTGCCGCGCCCGGCACGGCGGTCGAACAAGACGAAGATGGCGCCGGCGTCCAGCGCCAGCGGCAGCAGGTGGAATGCGGCGACCAGCACCAGGCCCCAGCCCGCGGACATCAGCGTCGACGCGACCGAGCCGAATCCTTGCCAGGCGAGCAGCGCGACAAACAGCGCCGCGCCGATCGACAGCAGGAAGATGGCGGCACGGGTCATGCGCGGGGTTTCTGGCCTGGCGCCAGTCTCTTGAATACCTGCCTGAAGCCGAAATAGGCGATCGCGTCCTTCATATTGGAGATGAAGCGCAGCCACGGGCGCATGCCCGGATCGGTGACGTACTCGAACGTCAGCGACACCCGCATCTCGTTGGCGCCGGCCGGCGTAATGCGGTGGCGCAGCTTGTCGCCGTCGAAGAACACCAGGCCGCCGGGGGTGGTCTGCACCGAACCGGGCTCGTCGGGCACGTCCGCATTGCGGGTGTGCAGTTCGTAGTCAAGGCGGCAGGAGGACTCTTCGATCACGCCCAGCAGCAGCGTGTAGCGGCGGCCATCGTAATAAGAGGTGTCGTAATGCCAGCCGATGTGATCGCCGGGACGCGTGTAGTAATAGAGCGCATAGGCATGCGGGTCGGTGTCCGGGGACAGCAGCAGCTTTTCGCCGCACATCTGCTCCAGCCAGCCGATCAGCGCCTTCGACCGATACAGTTCGGCGATAAACGGGGCGAGTTCATCGATCGTGTGGCGGCTGACGCTGCCGCCCTGCTTGTGGCCCGGCAGGTAGTTGCGGTTGATCTTGGGCACCAGCGCGCGGGCGCTGGCAACCAGTTGCGCGGTGACTTCCGGCGCCAGGAATTCCTCCAGGTGCAGGAAGGCGTCCTGGCGCTCGAAATCGGCGCGCAGCTTCACGTTGTCCAGCATGGCGGTGCGGCTGGCCACCGCGGAGTCGGGGTCGGGCGTGCCGGCCTGCGTGGCCGGCTTCGGGCGCGGCGAAACGGTTGCGGCGGACGGGACGGACGGGGCGTCCAGCGTGATGTCGTTGGTAGCTTGCTCGCTCATCGGGGTCCTCAGATCTTCGTCGAAGTCGGAGCCGTGGCCGGCTGGGGGCGCCGCATGACGCGCCAGTAGTCGATGACGACCCACGCCGCGAACAGCGGCGCGCCGATCGACGCCGCCGTCAGGAACGGCGCGATGCCGCTGGTCAGCGTCACCAGCGGAAGCAGGTAAAGCACGTCTTCGGTCTCGAATCCCCCCGCAGATGCCTGCTTCGTCCCGCTTTTCCCCACGCGCTCTTCGATACGCATGCGTAGAAAGAAGATCAGCGCCACTGCCACGCCCGCCAGCGTGCCTTGCAGCACTGGCGACAGTTCCCCGGTGGAGGCCTGCTCCGAAATAGCCACGCCCATGCCCACGAACAGCAGCACCGTAATCAGGGCATCGCTCGCGAGGTCATAAAAATGGCCTATCTTGCTGGATTTTCCGCTAATTCGCGCCAGTTCACCGTCCGTATGGTCAACGAAGTTGGAGATCACGATCAGCAATGCCCCGTAATTCGTCCACGCATAGCCGCCCTGCATCAGGCAGGCAACGCCGGCGAGGCCAATCAGCAGCCGCAGCGTGGTCAGGTGGTTCGGGGTGATCCAGGAGTCCTTGAGCGGGCGCACAAGCGCGCGCGCCAGACGGGCGTCCCAGGTACGTGGAGCGGGAGGCTCGCCGCGAGAATTCTTTGGATTGTTGTTCATCTGGAAAAAGGTCCACCGGCAGGAAAGCTGCCACACGGCTGGCATACTAGCGCCAGTTCCCGCGCCTTGCATTGCGGGAACTCAACGGCCAGGCCGGCCGGATCGCTTTACAGGGATACCGCCAGTCAAACCGCTATGGTAAGCGATGTGACCCGCAACGGTACGCGCGCGGTGCGGGATTGACAAGTCCGGCCGCGCCGCCCGGCGCAGATGCCGGGTGCGCAATACCCGTATCCAGGCACCTGGAGCAGAGACATCGGGCTGTCCCGGCATGCAGTCCAGTTACTGGCGCGCGTGGTCAGACTGCCCTCCTCCCCGTGAGGCCCACGGGGAGGAGGGCGCGACAGCCGCCGTCATTTCAGAGCATTGGCGCATCCGGGCGGGATTTCCGCGCGTTTCGGAAATCCGCTGCGTCCAACCTGCCCCGGCAGCAATTTCCCGCTCATTCCGCGACCGGGCGCGGGTCCACCGGCAGGCCACAGCTGGCACGCGCTTCAATGGCCTCGCCGGCTGCCAGGCACAGTGCCTCTTGAAAGCGGCCAGCGACCAGTTGTACGCCCATCGGAACGCCCTCCACCAGCCCGGTCGGCACCGACAGCCCTGGCAGGCCCAGGATGGCAGTAGCCAGCAGCGGGCTTTGCGCGTCGAGGATGCGGCGCATCGCATCGTCGCCCTGCTGGTCTGCGTCGACGTGGAATGCCGGCTGCAACGAGATCGGCATCAGCAGCAGCGGGTAGCACGCAAAGAACGCCTGCCATTCGCGCAGAAGAGTGGAACGCTGCGCCAGCGCGGCCATGTATTCCGTCACCCCCAGTTGGGGCGCGTGGCTGTTCATGCTCGCGAACGCCTTGCGCATCGGTTCGTCGCCATGCTGCTCGACCGCCTCGCACACCCCCGCCCTGGCTTCGTTCAATGTCAGGGAGAGCCACAGGTCCGCCGCCTCACGCAGCCGCGGCGGGGCAACCTCATCAATGAGGCAGCCCGCCTGTTCCAGCCAGGACGCCGCCTGCCTGACGGCAAAGGCTACCTCCGGCGAAACCGCGTAACCCGGCGGTTCGGCGCAAACGGCTACCCGCACGGGAAATCCGACCGGGCCTGCAAGCGGCGCCGGTACCCACCATGGATCCCGCGGATCCGGCGCCGCCATGGCGGCAAGGCCCAGCCTCAGGTCCGCCACGTGCCGCGCCAGCGGCCCCTGGACCGAGCTGATCTGCATGCCGAGAGTCCGCTCCTTCGCTTGCGACGGGTTGAACGCCGGCACCCGGCCCAGGCTCGGCCGCAAGCCGGGCACACCACAGGCATAGGCGGGGTAGCGGATCGATCCGCCCTGGTCATTGCCGTGGGCAAGCGGCCCGATGCCCGCGGCCACCGCCGCCGCGGCGCCGCCGCTGGAACCGCCGGGGGTGCGCCTCGGATCCCACGGATTCACAGTGCGGCCATGCAGATCGTTATCTGTGAACCAGCGCATGGAAAATGCCGGCGTATTGGTGCGCCCGATGACGATGGCCCCGGCCTGGCGCAGGTTCGCCACCACCGGGCTGTCCGCACGGGCCAGCACATCGCGGTAAGCGCCCACGCCGTTCGTGGTGGCGCAACCTTCCTGATCCACATTGACCTTTACCGTGACGGGAACACCGTGCAGCGGGCCAACGGCCCCACCCCTTGCGAGCGTCGCGTCGGCCAGTGCCGCAGCTTGCATGGCCTGCGCGGCGAACACTTCCACCACGGCGTTGATCCGCGGATTCACCTGATCAAGCCGGGCCAGGCAACTGGCAACGGCCTCCTCGCACGAGACGTCGCGAAGACGGATACGCCTGGCCAGCTCAACGGCGCTCCAGCGCCAGATGTCATTGCTCATCGGGTTTTCCCTCCCTGTATTGCTTAGTCCTTGGTCCCACCATGCCCGCCATGCCAGGCACGCGCCTCAATCGGCCCTGATCCCGGCGCGCTTGACCGTCGCGGCCCACTTCGGCACCTCGCTACGGATCAGTGTCGAGAATTCGGCAGGCGTCGACGGCATCGCGTCCACCGACAGCGAGGCATTGGCCCGCACCACCGAGGGATCCTTGAGCGCATTGTTGAGCGCCGCATTGAGCTTGCGGATCACGGCCTTGGGCGTGCCCGCCGGTGCGATCACGCCGCCCCAGGCGACAACGTCGAAGCCCTTGATGCCGCTTTCATTGAGGGTGGGAACATTCGGCAAGACCGAGGCGCGTTGCAGGCTTGTGACCGCGAGCGGTTTGACGCGGCCTGACTGGACGAACTGCAGCACGCCGGAGATGTTGTCAATCATGATGTCGACCTGCCCGTTGACCATGTCGCCAAGCGCCTGGGCACCGCTCTTGTAAGGCACGTGCAGCATGAAGGTGCCGGTGCTTGCCTTGATCAACTCGCCCGCCAGCTGGCCCGCTGAGCCTACGCCCGGCGAACCCATGACCACTTTCCCCGGATGCTTGCGGGCATAGGAGATCAGTTCCTCCAGGTTGCTGGCCGGGAAGTCCTTGCGCGCGATGAGCACGTAGGCGTTGCTGACGGCCAGCCCGACTGGCTCGATATCCTTCTCCGGATCGTAAGGCAGCCTGGTGTAGAAGGAGCGGTTGATGGCCAGCGTCACCAGGTTGCCATAGCCGATGGTGTAGCCGTCCGGCGCCGACGCGGCCAGCGCCTGCGTGCCGACAATGCCGCCTGCGCTGCCGCGGTTGTCCAGCACCACTGGCTGGCCCAGTTCGCGCCCCATGACTTCGGCGATGGGGCGCATGGTGACGTCGACTCCCGAGCCAGCCGCATAGGGCACGATCAGCTTGATCGGGTGCTCCGGCCATTCCGCGCGCGCCGACGCGGCGGCAGTAATCAGGCTGAAGAAAAACCACAGACGCAAAACCGGGTGAAGCCTCGATCTCATGAAAGGTCCTTAGGTTCGTTGCAGGTTCGTTGCAGGTTCAATGCAGGTTCAATGCAGGTTCAATGCAGACCGTGCCAGGGGCACAGAGCCAGTCCCGGGTGGATCCAGGGTCCTGCACGGTGCGTGCTGACAAAGCGTAAGCAAGTGACATGAAAACCGGTAGACTAATTTTTCTTGACGATGACAACTGCAAATTGTCACCATCGGTGGCAAGACGAAAGCAGTGGAAACCGGATATGGCATGAAAGACCACCACCTGAAAGCCTGGCTACGGCTAGTCGAAACCGGCAGCATTCGCGGCGCCGCGCGTAGCCTTCACCTCAGCCAGGCGGCCATCACGAAGGCGGTGAAAGAACTCGAGGAAGACCTTGATGCGCCGCTGATCGTGCGCAGTTCGCGGGGCGTCACGCTCACCGAATGCGGGCACCAGCTCACCTTGCGCGCCCGTATGGCGCAGGCGCAACTGACGCTGGCGCGCCAGGATATCCGGCAACTTCAGGGGGGCAATACCGCGCGCGTGGCGGTGGCGGTCACGCCGATGGCATTCCTCAGTGTCCTGCCGGAGGTGCTGCGGTCGTTCCGGCGCAGCATGCCTCTGGCCGACGTCTCAATTGATGAAGGACTGATGCCGATGGTACTGCCCGCCCTGCGCGAAGGCGCGGTGGATTTTGCCGTGGCTGCGCCAGTCAGTGAATCGGTAGGGAGCGACTTCAGTTTCGAACCGCTGCTCGACCTGGAGATGATGCTGGCTTGCCGGCGCGGGCATCCGCTGGAAAATGCCACGCAGTGGAACGAATTGCTGGAATGCGAGTGGCTGATGCACCTGTCGCCCGGCAGCCAGCACACGCACTTCCTGGAAAAAATCCGCGAAGCCGGACTCCCCCTGCCCCGGCGCATCATCAAGGCCAATACATTTGGCGTGAGCTGGAACCTGCTGACGCGCAGCGACGCCCTGCTGACATGCCCGGCCGGCATGCTCAAGATGGCACCCTATGGCGAGCAGGTCAGCCGCATCCCGCTGGCCATGTCGCTGCCGTCGATCACGCTAGGCATCCTGACCTTGCGTGACAACCCGCTCTCGCTTGCGGCAACACGGCTTGCCGGTCTGTTCCGAAGCGCGATCGCAAACGATGCGCGGCTGGCCTGAGCGCGATGCCAGGCGTCAGGGCACGGCGTTTTCGCTTGCCGGCGCCACGGATGTATCCTGCGCGGGTACCGAAGTACCGGTTGCCGGCGCCTCGCGCAGACGCTGCACCCCAGGCGGTGCGCCCGTCGAGGCCTCGACAGGCGCACTCGCCGGCGAACTTGCGGATACCGGCCCCGGCACGGCATCCGCAAACTCCCGCCCCAAGGGCGCGCTGGCGCTACCGGGCGGCAAGGCTGTTGACGGTGCCTCCGCCATCGCGCTGGCCTCCATCGCAGGCGCCGGCTCCGGCTCCGGCGCCTGCGCCTGCGCCGAGTGTGCCGGGCGCCTGGGCGCGGGCGGGGCTTCAGGCTTCGGGGCCGTCCCGAAGAAGCGCTGGTACCAGCCGCGTATGGTCCAGCCCAGCGCCTCGAACAAGCCGGTCTCTTCGTGCTTCACAAAGCGGACGTTCGGGTCGATCACGCGGGCCCGGAGCGAACGCTGGAAGAAGTCGCCCACCATCGGCAGCGCGCTGTGCGCGCCCTGCCCCCAGTAGTCGCTGCGCAGCGTCACCCGGCTGTCGTTGAACCCGACCCAGGCGCCGGCCACCAGTTGCGGATGCATCAGGATGAACCAGCCGTCGGCGTTGTCCTGCGTGGTGCCGGTCTTGCCGGCCACATCCGCGCGGATGCCAAAGCGGGTGCGGATGCTCGTGCCCGTGCCCCGGTCGATCACGCCGCGCATGACATCCAGCAGCGTCTGCACCGTGGCGACGGGCAGCGCCTGCTCGGGCGACGCCGGGCGGAACGTTTCCAGCACCTCGCCCTTGCGGTCCTCGATGCGGGTGACCATCACCGGCTCCAGGTAAGCGCCCTGGTTGGCGATGGTGCCGTAGGCGGAGACCATCTCCTTCAATGTCACCGGGCTGGTGCCCAGCGCCAGCGAGGGGACGGTGTCGAGACGGCTCTGGCGCACGCCCATGGCGCGGGCCAGCCTGGCTACCTTGGCCGGGCCCACGCTCTGCATCAACTGCGCGGTGATCGTGTTCTTGGAATACACCAGGCCGTCTCGCAGGCTCATGGCGCGCCCGCTCGGGGGACCATCGTCGGAAGGCCGCCAGACCTCGCCGCCGGCCAGGGGGATCTCCACGGCCTGGTCGACGAAGGTATCGTCGGGACTGGCGCCTTGCTCAAACGCCGCGCCGTAGACAAACGGCTTGAACGTGGAGCCCGGCTGGCGCTGTGCCTGCTGTACGTGGTCGAAGGCATCCTGGCTGAAATCGCGGCTGCCCACCCAGGCCTTGATCTCGCCGCTGCGCGGGTCCAGCGCAAGGAAGCCGGCCTGGATGCGGGTCTTCGACTGGCGCAACGCCTGCATGAAGGCGCTGTCCGCCACCAACTGCTTCATGGCCGCCTCAGGGGTCAGCCCGGATTCCCGCGCCGCCCGGTACTCCGGCGTCTCGCGCACGAAAGCCTGCACCAGCTCCTTGTTGGCAGCCCAGCCCGAGCGCGGTGCCCAGGCGGCATTCGCTATGCCCTGCAACTGGTTGCCCTGGCGCGCCACGGCCTGGTTGGCCATCGCCTGCAGGCGCGAATCGATGGTGGTGCGTACCACCAGCCCGTCGGTGTAGATGTTGTAGTCGTTGCGGTCCGCCCAGGTGATCAGCCATTTGCGCAGTTGCTGCGCGAAGTGCGGCGCGGGGCCCGGCGGCTCGGTCTGGCGCTCGAAATCGATGCGCAGCGGCCGCTTCTTCAGCGCCTCGTACTTGGCAGGATCCAGCTTCTCGTACTTGACCATCTGCGCCAGCACGGTATTGCGCCGCTGCACGGCACGCTCGGGATTGATGACCGGGTTGTAATAGCTGTTGCCCTTGAGCATGCCGATCAGCGTGGCGCTCTCCAGTACGTCCAGCTTGCCGGCGGATTTGTCGAAGTAAGTACGCGCCGCCATCTCGATGCCGTACGCGTTGTACAGGAACGGTACCGTGTTGAGATAGGTCTCGAGGATCTCGTCCTTGGTATAGAGCGCCTCGATCTTCAGCGCGGTGATGGCTTCCTTGAGCTTGCGCGTGAGCGTGGGCGCGCGGCCGATTTCATCGGGGTAGAGATTGCGGGCAAGCTGCTGGGTAATGGTGGAACCACCCTGCCGGTTGCCGGAAAAGGTATGCAGCGCTGCCGACCCCATGCGCCGCCAGTCCAGGCCGAAGTGCTGGTAGAAGCGGTGATCCTCGGTGGCGATCAGCGCTGTCGTCACACTGGGCGAGATGTCGGCCAGCCGGACCCAGTCGCGGTTGGCCCATTTGAACACCGCCAGTTCCTTGCCGTCCGCCGAGAGCACTTGCGCGGGCTGGTCCGACTTGGCCTTGCGGATATCGCTGATGCCCGGCGTGAACGGGATCAACACCAGCACATACAGCAGGAACAGCGCCGGCACGGCAGCCAGCGCCTTGAGGACACCGCGCCGCGTAGGGCGCCGCAGGCGGGCAAGCCGCTCGGCGGCGAGGGTCTTGATCTGGGCCGGGTTCATGAAGCAAGCAACATCGGAGTCACATTCCGGCGCAACGCACTGGCACACCGTCGATGGAAAGGCCTGCATCCTACCAAAATCGCTTCGGACTTCGCAGTGCCGTGTCAAACACCCAGGCGATTGCTCCTTAGTCAAGTCCGCCGGACGTCTCAATGCACGGATCGAAAGCAGTAGTGATGTCCAGAAGTGTTTTTCTTGATTCCTGCATGACACGCCAATGGGGCGCGGTCACGGACTGTCACGTTCGGCCTTCAGCAGCTTGAGGCGCGTCTGTCCATCGGGCGTGAAGTGGGTGCCGAATCGCACCAGGCCGGCCTGATGCAGTTGACAACTCATGGTGAAGCTGAGCAGCATGCCCGGTTCGGTCTCTTCGATCGTGATGTCGATGGATTTCAGCCTCGGCTCATAGCGCAGCAGCGTCGTTTCGATTTCGCGCTTGAGCGTGTGCGTCGACGCGGGCAGATGCCGGTAGATCCTGGACAGGTCGCCAAGCCCGTAATCCGGCAGATGCGCCAGGCTGCCGCGACGGCTATTGAGGATGCGCTGGATATTGTCCCGCACGGACAGGAACGTCTGCGTCGCCGCATCGAAATCGTCGACAGCCACGCCGTTCGCAAAGTAGCCCGTCACCGCTTCAAAGAGTCCTGGCCCGCCCCGTGTCACGCGCCCGCCCCGGTTGTTGGTTCCGGCTCCTCGAAGTTCAGGCCGATACCGTCGTCCTCTGAGAACGACAGGTGAATCGATGCTGGCGCCTGCTGGCCTGCCATGCGCACCAGCAGCTCACGCGACAGTACCGGCAGGATCTGCTGATCGAGCAGACTGCCGATATTGCGGGCGCCGGAATCGGGCACCAGGCAGGCCCGCACCAGTTCGGCCACCAGCGTGTCGCCGCACCGCAGCGGCACGCCAAAGCGGCGCGCGATGCGCTCAGCCACCTTGCCGAGCTTCATCCGCACGATCAGCGCCATGGCCTCGGCCGACAGCGGGCGGTACACAATGGTCTGGAAGCGTGCCAGCAGTGCCGGCTGGAAGTGGTCGACCAGCATTGGCCGGATCGCTTCCATCAGCGTGCCGGTGGCCAGCTCGGCGCCGGCGGCGACGGCAGCGTCGGCTGCCGCCAGAATCTGCTCGCTGCCGAGATTCGAGGTCATCAGGATGACGGTATTGCGGAAATCGATCGTCCGGCCTTCGCCGTCGCGCATGAAGCCGCGATCGAAGACCTGGTAGAACAAGTTCAGTACGTCACGGTGCGCCTTCTCGA